>Ga0214919_10003157_pt1 | contig 25159 bp, 21 predicted proteins | sample LL1503_MetaG_FD_177994 | JGI IMG/M metagenome (GOLD analysis project Ga0214919, IMG submission 177994) | Freshwater microbial communities from Lake Lanier, Atlanta, Georgia, United States - LL-1503 | ecosystem: Environmental > Aquatic > Freshwater > Lake | place: USA: Georgia | collected... | reverse complement strand
CCACTAGCGCAGTTGATTTGGTTAAACAATTATTCAACGAAAGTTTAGCCAAGCAAGTTGATTTTTTAGAAGCGCCTGTGACAAACGCAGTTGATATGGCAGTTTTGGGTCGTTTATCGATTTTTGTAGGAGGCTCAGAGAAATGTTTTCAACAACACAAGCCCATCTTTGATGTGTTGGGTGAAAAGATTTTTTATGTCGGTGTTCCTGGCAATGGTGCAACAGTGAAGCTATTAACCAACTTGCTTTGGTTTGTTACAGCGGCGACCATGGGTGAGGCTTTGATGTTGGGTGCAAAAGCGGGCATTCCACTCGACATCGTTTCTGAAGCAATTCAATCGAGTGCAGGCAACAGTTGGGTGGCCAAGCACGATATTCCATCTATTTTTGCAGGACATTACGACCCTAGTTTTTCTTTGGCTTTGTGTTGCAAAGATTTGGGATTGATCAACGGCATTGCGCGTCAACAAGGGTATGAGCTCACCATGGGTGCATTAGCCCAATCTGTTTTTGAAAAAGCCAGAGCGCAATACGGCGATTCTGCTGCAGAGCTGCATGTCGTTCGTTTGATTGAAGAAAAAGCAGGTTTGCTGCTAAGACCCCCACACGGTATTGCTTGGGATACCTCACATTAATCTACACACACTTCTTCAAGGACGCAGCGATGACGGTAAGCCGACAATTCCAATTAATGAAAGAGGCGATGCATCACATGCCTCAAGGTGTTGCCGAAAATTATCGTTATTGGGGTGAAGATCGAACGGTGTTTGTCGCGCACAGCAAAGGCTGTGAAATCACCGATTGCGATGGTAAAAAATACATCGATTTTCGATTGGGCTATGGACCGATTATCTTGGGTTATCGCGATGAGCGAGTCGATAGGCAAGTGATTGCACAAATTAGCGAACAAGGAACGCTATCGGGATTTTCAACAGAATTAGATGCTCAAGTGGTACAGCAAGTGAAAGACCTGTGTCCACAAATTCAAAAAATGCGTTTTGCTAATTCAGGTACTGAAGCTGTGATGGGTGCTGTGCGAACAGCAAGAGGTTTTACAAAACGTGACCGCATCGCCATTGTCGAAGGTAGCTTTCACGGTTTGTTTGATGAAATGATGTGGAAGTCAGATTTAGAAAATTGGAATCCGAAAGGATCGGTTGAACCCGAAGTGATTTCTTTTGGCGCTGGTGTTCCAGAGCGAACGCGCTCGTTGGTTGATTTCATTCGACTCAATGATTTTGAGGGCTTGGAAAATTTATTTAGAAATAGACAAGACAGTTTGGCTTGTGTTTTGCTCGAACCCATCATTGGAAATGCAGGCAGTATTTCTGCAACGCCTCAATGGCTTCAACGATTAAGAGATTTGTGTACGCAAAACGGTACTTTGCTTTTGCTTGATGAAGTCAAAACCGGATTTCGTGTGGCCAAGGGTGGGGCGCAATCACTTTATGGTGTTTACGCTGATCTCACAACACTTGCAAAAGCCATGGGCAATGGTTATCCCGTTGCCGCGTTTGGTGGTCGTGCCGATGTGATGGATGTGGTGGGTTCGCACAAAGGTGGAGTGGTTCATGGCGGCACGTACACGGCCAATTTGATTGCGGTGCGTGCAGCCCATGCAACGCTTCAAATTTTGTCGGAAACGTCTGCATTGCAAACCGTTGATCGTGTGGGTCAACAAGTCAAAGAATTATTGGGTCGTGTGTTTATAAAAGCAGGCATAGAGCACGCATTTGCAGGACCTCCTGCGATGTTGGGTATACATTTCACGCCCGATGTGCCCACCAACTATCGCGATTGGCGTGTAACCAACAGCAGCTTGTATCAAAAGTTTGCTTGGCAACTCATTGATCGCGGTGTGATGCTCGAACCTGATTCGCGAGAGCCTTGGTTTTTTTGTGAAGCGCATCAAGCCATGGATTTGTCTTGGTTGGAAGATGTGGCAACACAATCGATTCAAGCGGCCAAAGCCCTTGTTTAAACTTTGAGTTTTGGCTCCTCGATCTGAATTGATCTACAAAAATCCTGATTAACAGAAAGCCAGTCTTGTAAAAAACCTAAAAAAACAATGGGTTACACATAAAAATGGGGAAAAATGTGATGTTTCGTGTGATGGACCAAAAACTGTAAATTAAATATTCCCAGAACTCGCCTAGATTTTGAAATCAGCGCTGTCACCGAACACGCGAAAAAGTTAGGCGCTTGGTTTGGGGCTCGAATCGATTGTGGCAAAAGTTCGACGCCATGGGCGGACACAGAACTAGACATGTTGAGCTGCATCGGCATCGGCATTGAAAACCGTGCTATGGGTCGTGCAATGATTCGCACTTCCTAGTTTGTTGCCCAACCACCTCTATCTTTCTTGGTGGGCCCCGGATCAATGGACGCCAGACCCTTCGAGCGCATCAGGCTTAGTGCCCGCTCGCGGTGTCATTGTGTTAAATTTAGGAGCGTTGTGGTACCAGATGAATAACTGCGGCGCGGGCACGACGCACTCCGACGCTCAAGGGATGCAGACACTCACCGCAAACAGGAAAATCTTGACATGCCGATACTCGCCGACGACCAGCAGGTGGCCCAACGTGTGCTGGACCACATGGCCCAGGGCACAACCGACCTTGCGCCCGCGGTGTGGCGCGAGCCGGTTGTAAATTACCGGTCCCTTGCCGTGCTAGACACCGAGATCCGCCAGGTGATGCGCCGCACGCCCACAGCGTTTTGCCCGTCGGCGGCTCTGTCTCAGCCCGGTGACTACGTGGCACGCGATGCCGCCGGCACGTCGCTGCTGGCCGTGCGCGGCAAGGACGGCGTGGTGCGGGCCTTCCGCAATGCTTGTCGTCACCGCGGCATGCAGGTCGCAAGTGGCATCGGCAACGCACCGGCATTTGCCTGTCCCTACCACGGCTGGACCTACGCTCTGGACGGTCAACTGCGCCAGGTGCCCGACCAGCAGGGCTTCCCCGGCCTGGACAAGGGCTGCCATGGCTTGGTGCCGGTTCAGGTTCAGGAGCGCTTGGGCCTGGTGTTCATCATCCAGGACGCTGCGCTGGTCAGTGACGATTCACTCGACGATGTTCATCCCTTGCTGCCACCTGAATACGAGTTGCTGGCCACGCGTGAGCGCATCGTCGACGCCAACTGGAAGGTGATGCTCGAAGGCTTCATTGAGGGCTACCACATCCGGTCGACGCACCGCGAAAGCTTCTACCCCTACGGCTTTGACAACCTCAACCTGATCGAGCCCTTCGGGCGTCACTGCCGAGTGACTTACCCTTTTCGGCGGATCCGCAAGCTGGCAGACGTTCCGCCGGCCGAGCGTCGCGTGGACGGCCTGCTGACCTATGTGTACCACCTGTTCCCGAACGTGCTTGTCACGATGCTGTCGCGTCACACCAACCTAGTGGTGCTCGAACCCATGGGCGTGGACCGAACGCTGGAGATCAGCTACACGCTGGCCGATGTGCGCGGTGCAGATGACCAGGCCAGAGCGGCCGCTCTGCGTGATGCCGACTTCGTTCGCGAGGTCGGTGCCGCTGAAGACCGCGAGGTGATCTGCGCGATTCAGAAAGGCCTGGCCAGCCAGGCCAACGAACACTTCACCTTCGGGCTGTATGAAGGGGCGATATCGCATTTCCATCAAACCCTGGCTGCCGCGCGCAGCGCTGCGGTTGCGATCTGACCGCACACGCCCATCGCATCGACTTCGACGCAGACGGCGCTGGTGCAAGGGCAGCCAGAGGTATTCCAGAAGTATCATGACTCCTCAACCCGGGCTTGAACCAATGAACCCCTGACTACAGAAAGCCAGGCTTCGAAAAGAATAATTAATCAATGATTTACAGGAAAATACGCAGCGAGTAACAGCTCTTTTAATCGGTTCGAAGTTCGTATGCAATCGCCAGCGAGTCATCAACGGTGGGCATGCGTCCCCAATAGATTTGTTTTAAATCATAAAGGTTGGATGTCAGCTTCTTTCACAATTTTTTGGTAGATATTTATTTCTTCTCTTACGAATTTTGCAAATTCATTGGGTTTCATGGGATTTGGATTGATTCCTAGTCTGGCGAATTGGTCTTTGACCTCTTGTATCTGGAGAACAGCAGCTATTTGAGCGTTAATTTTTTCAACGATAGCGGGCGGAGTAGCAGCAGGAGCCCAAACACCAAACCACAAAGTCATGTTGAAGTTGCCAAGTCCTTGTTCTGCAAGGGTGGGAGTTTCAGGTAAAACTTCAGCCCGCTTGATGGTGCTCACACCTAATGCAGTGAGTTTTCCTTCTTTCATTTGGCCAATGACTGTATTGATAGGCGCCATGTAAAACGCTGTACGACCAGAAATAGTATCTTGAATAGCCTCAGGTGATCCTTTGTAGGGTATGTGTAGCATTTTGAGGCCAGCATTTTGTGCAAAATATTCTGCAACCAGGTGGGTAGAAGTGCCAACACCTGCTGAGGCAAATGGAATGTTACCTGGCTTGGCTTTCGCAGTATCTATCAAAGCTTTTAAGTTGCTGTATTCACCACCTTTTGCTGTCACCATCAAATAAGGTGTGACACCTAATATAGACACATCTACTAATTCTTTCAGCGGGTCGTAAGGCAATTTTTTATAGATGGCAGGGTTAGCAGCATGCGATGCAGATTGCACCAATAAAGTGTATCCATCTGGCTCTGAACGAATGACCGCTTGCGTACCTATTTGCCCACCTGCTCCTGGTCGGTTTTCAACCACGATGGGTTGTTTCCAAATATCTGTGAGGTGTTTGGCAACTATTCGACCCGCTATATCGGCTCCAGAGCCAGGAGTAAGCGGAATAATGAATTTAATGGGTTTGTTAGGAAAGTCTTGTGCCATTGCGAATTGCAAGCAAAACGTGACGACAAAAACTAAAGCTATCTTGGCATTGGAGATCATGGTAAAAACTTTCAGATCAGAAATAAAATTCAAAGAAGATCGTCTACGCGGTCAATAAATCTTCTTAAGTTTTGGTTAAAAGCTTGTGGTTGTTCAATGTTAGAGAGATGCGCTGCATTTTCAAGGACCACCATTTCAGACCCTTCGATCATTCGATGTAAAACGGTCGATTGCTCAACTGTGCAGGCTGGATCTTGGCGTCCTGTCATGATTAAAGCGGGTGATTTAATTTTTAACAGCATGGTGGTTTGTGCCATGTCGCGAATTCCGCTTGCGCAACTTATGTATCCTTCAGCCTTGGTACCTAAAACAAATGCGCGTACCTTTTCAATTTCTTGAGGCGCGCGCGCTATAAATTCAGGCGTAAACCATCTTTTGATGGTGCCGTCTACCAAGCCAGGAATCCCTTTGGTAGATGCAATTTCTATCCGCTCTCCCCACATATCTCTGGGTGGCATTTCACTTGCGGTATCGCAAAGCCCGAGTGAAAGTACTTGGTGCGGTAATTTAGCACCCATTTGTTGGGCAATCATGCCGCCCATTGAAAGTCCAACAATGTGCGCCTTTGGAATTTTTAATGCTTCTAGCAGGGCGGATAAGTCTTGGGCTAACAGTTCAATGGTGTAAGGTCCAGGGGGAATACCTGATCGACCATGACCACGGGTGTCGTAGCGCAGTACGCGGTAGCGATCAGACAATGCAGGTACTGTCCAATCCCACATGTCATAGTTGGACATGAGGCTGTTACTGAGCACAACGACTCGACCATTTTCTGGACCATCAAAGCGGTAGGCAGTTGAAAATCCATTGATTGTGACGAAAGAGGCCGACATATTTCAGTTTAGAAGTTTTAATAGTTCTATGCTACAGAGCAAATACGAGTCTGTATATGCGGCCCTCATGAAAATCCTAGGTAAAAAGAGATTCGTTTATGAAAGGCGGATCAAGGTCGTTTATTTCTTTTATTTGTGAAAGCCCAGACAGGCTGCTTTGAAATCCTTACTGAGCTCCTGGGAAGCAACGCATGTCCTGCGCGTTCTTGTACTTCTGTATTGACAACTTGAGTGCGGCCATTGATATGTGCCCGAACTGATGCTTGGTTAGGCAAAAGTTTGACGCCATGATTTGGCATCGAGCTGAATTTTCAATCGCTGGTCTGGTCGGGTAATTACTTATAGATAATATTTTCAATAATTGATTGAATCACCCATCGAACGTCTCATAACAGCAAAGTGAGCCTAAGTAGATTCTTAGCGTTTCCTAAGCAAGTTGAAACTTGGAGTGAGAATTGACATGACAATCGCAATCGTATTGGTGTTGCTGGTACTTGGATCATTGATCTTCCATTACCTGAGTCCCTGGTATTTCACACCCATCGCTTCCAACTGGAAGGGCATGGACGATACGATTGAGCTGACCTTTGCGATTACCGGACTGGCTTTTGTCGCTGTCAATCTTTTCGTGGCCTATTGCATTGTCAAGTTTCGAGCTAAGCAGGGTGTGCGGGCTGCTTACCAGCCTGAAAACAAAAAGTTAGAGTGGTGGTTAATCGGTATCACAACTGTAGGCGTAGCCGCAATGTTGGCACCGGGTTTGATCATCTGGGGCAATTTTGTTTCGGTACCTGCAGATGCCCATTTGGTTGAGGCAGTTGGACAGCAATGGCATTGGCAATACCGACTACCAGGTAAAGACGGCAAGCTTGGCGTCGTGAATGCCAAGCACATCAATGATGCTAATCCGTTTGGAATGGATCAGACGGACGCAAATGGGCGTGACGATATTTTGATCTCAAGCCAGGAACTGCATTTGCAAATCGGCAAGCCTGTCAAGATCTTGTTGCGCTCGATTGACGTCTTGCACAACTTCGCGGTACCCCAGTTCCGCGCCAAAATGGATTTGGTGCCGGGTATGGTTACCTATGTCTGGCTAACCCCCACCCGAGCAGGTAAGTTTGATCTCTTGTGCAATGAGTTGTGCGGTGTTGGCCACTTTGTCATGCGCGGTGTCGTTGTGGTGGAAGAAGAGGCTGCTTATCAGACTTGGCTGGGTCGACAGAGCACCTTTGCCGACAACTTAGCTAAACCCAGCGGGGACAAAATCCTTGGCAAAACCCTTTATGCCGCTTGTGCTGCTTGCCACGGTGCCCAGGGGGAAGGTAATCCATTGCTTCATGCGCCGAAGTTGGCTGGCCAGGGCGATTGGTATCTGCAAAGGCAACTGGGTTATTTCAAACATGGTATACGCGGAAGCAATGACCGGGATGAATTTGGCAAGTTGATGGCACCGATGGCATCCATGCTGGTAGACGATGCAGCCATCGCAAACGTCAGCGCACACATCATGTCGCTGCCTGATACGGTTGCACCGACTACTGTCAAGGGCAATGCCAACAATGGAAAGACCTTGTATGTCTCAACCTGTGCAGCATGTCACGGTCAGTCCGGACAAGGTGTTCGGTTGATGCAGGCACCCAAACTCAAGGGCGTGAGCGATTGGTATTTGGCAACCCAGTTGAAAAATTTCAAACAAGGTGCTCGCGGTGGTCATCCAATGGATGAATACGGATCGCAAATGGCTTTAATGGCCTCCATGTTGAAAGATGAGCAAGCGATCAACGATTTGGTGGCTTATATCAATGTGCTGCCCTGAACGGGCTTTGACATGACAGTGAGACGAATCTCAAAAAAGGATATCTGATGGAACACATGGCACATGATGAGTCCGCTAACGTTGGACCCTCAGAGGTCGCGGAGATGGAGCTCTACCATCCCAAAACGTTTTTAGGCAAGTACATCTGGAGCCAAGACGCTAAGGTGATTGCGATCCAATACGCTGTCACGGCTATTTCTATTGGGCTGGTCGCCTTGGTCTTGTCATGGATGATGAGGCTTCAACTGGCCTTTCCCAACAGTTTCTCGTTTATAGACCCCAGCAACTACCTTCAGGCCGTCACCATGCACGGCATGATCATGGTTGTTTATTTATTGACCGCTTTGTTTCTGGGTGGTTTTGGCAACTACCTGATTCCTTTGATGGTGGGTGCGCGAGACATGGTCTTTCCGTATCTCAATATGTTGAGTTTTTGGATTTACCTTTTCGCCGTACTTCTTCTGGTGGTCAGTTTTTTTGTTCCTGGTGGGCCCACCGGGTCGGGCTGGACCCTGTACCCGCCGCAGGCGATTTTGCCAGGTACCCCGGGGGCGACATGGGGCATTATTTTCATGCTGGTATCGCTCATTTGTTTCATCATTGGTTTTACCATGGGCGGCCTGAATTACGTTGTCACTATTTTGCAAGCGCGTACCCGTGGTATGACTTTGATGCGCATGCCATTGACCATATGGGGTATTTTTGTCGCGACCATTTTGGCATTGCTTGCCTTTCCGGCTTTGTTTGTCAGCGCGGTGATGATGTTGTTTGACTTGTTGTTGGGCACCAGCTTCTTTATGCCTGCACTGGTGTCGATGGGACAGCAAGCCAGTTATACCGGTGGAAGTCCTTTGCTGTTCCAGCATTTGTTCTGGTTTTTTGGTCACCCTGAGGTCTATATTGTCGCCTTGCCTGCATTCGGCATTGTCTCGGACTTGCTCAGTGTTCACGCCAGAAAGAACATTTTTGGCTACCGGATGATGGTCTGGGCCATTGTTGGTATTGGCGTTCTCAGTTTCTTTGTCTGGGCACATCACATGTATGTCAGTGGCATGAATCCCTATTTTGGATTTTTCTTTGCCACCACAACTTTGATCATTGCCATTCCCACTGCTTTGAAAGTTTACAACTGGGTTCTGACACTTTGGCAGGGCAGTATTCATCTCACGGTCCCCATGCTTTTTGCCATCGGTTTTATCTTTGCATTTCTGCATGGCGGCTTGACCGGCTTGTTCTTGGGTAATGTCAGCGTCAGTGTTCCGCTCTCGGACACCATGTTTGTTGTGGCCCATTTTCACATGGTCATGGCGGTGGCTCCCGTCATGGTGGTGCTTGGCGCCATTTACCATTGGTACCCCAAAATAACGGGGCGCATGATGCACGAGGGCATGGGCAAGATTCATTTCTGGACCACCTTTCTGGGCACCTACGCGATCTACCTTCCCATGCATTACTTAGGTTTTTTGGGGGTACCCAGAAGGTATTTTTCAGTCGAGGGGACCAGTTTTATTCCGGCTTCAGCACACGATTTGAACATCGGAATCACTTTAGCTGCTTTGTTTGTGGGTGGATTCCAACTGCTATTTTTGTATAACTTATTTTGGAGTTATTTCAAAGGCAAACCATCAGGCCCTAACCCTTGGAATGCCACTACGCTTGAATGGCAAACCTCTGAGACGCCACCGATACATGGTAATTTTGGACCTGAATTACCCAAGGTCTATCGCTGGGCTTACGATTTCAGTGTGCCTGGGGCGGTTGATGACTTCATACCGCAAAACGTGGCGCCGCAAGACGTTAAGCGTGTTTAAGTGCGCACAGCCATGAACCTCATTCATCAGTTGACCGCCAAGCCCTGGGAAGCCACGGCCGAGTTATCTTTGCTTCTGCAGCATTCCACACAGCAAAATAAACGGGTTGCGCTCAAAGTATTCTTGGGCGTCGTCACTGTTTTATTCCTATTGTTGATCGTGGCGTATGCCGGACGGATGGCCTACGAAGATTGGCGGCCTGCGCCGCAAATCAGATTGATGTGGGCCAATACAGGGATGTTATTTCTGGGCAGTTTGAGTCTGGAATTAGCCCAGTACGCTGTCAGGCGTGGTCAGCAGAAGTTACTGCTGCGAAGTCTATTGGCTGCAGGACTTTGCACCTTCATGTTCTTGTTGGGTCAAGCTCAAGCCTGGCGTGAACTTGCCGCCTTGGTCTTTTTTGATGTGACCAACCCCGCCATTGCTTTTTTCTATCTCATCACGGGTTTGCATGGATTGCATTTGATTGGTGGTTTGGTCGTCTGGGGTCAAACCCTGGCCCGGTTGTGGGGCGGTTTTGAATTAGAGAAAGTTCGACACAGTGTTGCGCTGTGTACCCTTTACTGGCACTTTTTGTTGTTGATCTGGATAGTACTTTTTGGCTTGTTGTTCACCGGGAACAACTTGGATGAATTGATGATTATCTGCGGGATAAAAGGAAGGACCTGATATGACACACCCTGTTTCAACAATGCCTATTCACTCGCCCGTCTTGGAGCCTGGTATTAAGAGCCTTGTCAGTGATTGGTCGTCCGATCAACAGTCGTTCAAGAAGGTTCCATGGGGTAAAACCATGATGTGGATCTTTTTGGTCAGTGACACCTTTATCTTCAGTATTTTCTTGATTTCGTACATGACCGTGCGAATGTCAACCCCCGATCCCTGGCCCAATTCGAGTGAGGTGTTCGCATTGACAATTGGCGGCAAGCACATTCCATTGATCCTGATTGCGTTGATGACCTTCATTCTCATCACCAGCAGCGGCACCATGGCCATGGCCGTGAACTATGGCTACCGCAAAGACAGACGAACCACCTTTGTGCTGCTGGTGATCACCGCCTTACTGGGGGCCTCATTTGTCGGCATGCAGGCATTCGAGTGGACAAAGTTAATCACTGAAGAGGGGATTCGGCCTTGGGGTAATCCTTTAGGTGCTGCGCAATTTGGATCCGTCTTTTTTATGGTGACTGGATTTCACGGCACCCATGTCTCGATAGGCGTCATTTTGTTATTGATCTTTGCCTTCAAGGTCTGGCGTGGAGATTTAGAGCACGAACGGCCTGGTTTCCTGACAGGACGTAAGGGCGGTTATGAAACGATAGAAATCGTCGGTTTGTACTGGCACTTTGTCGACTTGGTCTGGGTCTTTATTTTTGCGTTTTTCTATCTTTGGTAAGGAGAACATATGTCTGAAACACAAAACCAACAGCATCCGATAGGCATCTACCTCAAGATATGGTTGCTTCTTTTTGTACTAAGTACTGCCTCCTATATGGTTGATTACTTTCATGTGCAAAGCTATCTGCGCTGGTCTTTGATCATCGTCTTTATGTTGTTAAAGGCTGGCTTGATCGTTGCCGTTTTCATGCACATGATGTGGGAGCGTTTGGCCTTCGTTTATGCCATTTTGCTGCCCCCTCTTTTGATCCTCACTTTCATTGGTATCGGGGCACTGGAGGCTGACTATACGTTCCTGACGCGAGGTGTATTTTTCTTTAAGAGTGCGCTTTAAAAAATAAGTCAATCTAAAAAAACTTTTTATTTCATTGACATTCAGCAATTGGAAAGTCACGCATGACAAAAAAAAATTACGTTGTACACACCACGGTCATTTCTGGGTTTTTTATCGGTGTTGCCTTGTTTGCCTATCTCCTTGTATCGCATCATCTGAGTATGCCAAATCAGGTCGTTCACAGCCGAGACGGATTGCTTGGCAATGGCCTCAGTGTGCTTGACCGTATTCGACCGGTTGGCAAAGTTGTCATGGAGTTGCATGCAGAAGTTGCTGTATCGAATGCTTTGATAAGTGCTGGCACTCTTACACGCGATGGTGCTCAGGTTTTTGACCAAAGTTGCGCAGTTTGTCATGCTTCAGGGGTTGCAGGCGCACCCAAGCTAGGCGATCAGGTGCAATGGAGGAAACGTTTGGCTAAAGGGACCCCGGTGCTTTATGTCAACGCCCTTAATGGAATAAGCAGTGCGACCGGAGTTATGCCTGCGAAGGGAGGAAACGCTTCATTGAGTGATACAGAAGTGAAGGCCGCTGTTGACTTTATCGTAGCCAAGGCTAAGACAAATTAAGGTTAGGCTTACTTTTAACTGGGGGTGCCCTATGAAGCTAAAGAGAAGTTATTTTACGGGTCCGAGTTTGGACGATCTAGAGCTTTTTGAAGAACAACTCGAGGGTGCTGGTATTTCAACGCCTCAAATTCATGTGTTGAGTTTAGATGACAAGAGTCTGTCAGATCATCCACACCTGCATGAAGTTCAATCATTCATGAAGCAAGACGTAGTGCACAAGTCGATACTGGGCGCGGTGGTCGGTAGCGGCTTGGCCAGTACGATGCTCTTGGTGGCCTTCAGCTTTGAACTGGTAAGCACTTCAGCAGGCTGGATGCCCTTTGTTTTTCTTTCGTTTGTCATTTTAGGCTTTAGCGCTTGGCTAGGTGGCTTTATCGGGATTCAGACCCCGAACTATAAGTTTGCTCGATTTGAAAAAATATTAAAGGAAAACCACCATGTTTTTTTCGTCGATCTAGCACCTGATCAGGAAAAAATTTTGGAGCAAATTCTAAAACTTCACCCCAATTTGGATCGGGCAGGAACGGAAGACGGTCTTCCATACTGGCTGGTGAGCCTGCAGAGCAAAGTGGGAATGATTCGTCACTCATAGGTGCAAAAGTATTGTTAACCTCTATCAAATTCAATTTATGCAGACGATCATTTCACGAAATTCCTTGGTCGTTCTGGGTCAGCTTTATGCACTTACCAAACCGAGAGTGCTACAACTGATCGTCTTTTGTGCCCTTGTGGGCATGGTGATGGCGGTTCCAAGAATTCCAACTTTCAGCGAAATTCAACATGCCCTGGTCGCTTGTATAGGTATCTGGTTGGTTGCTGGAGCAGCTGCGGCTATCAACTGCTTGGTTGAAAAAGAAATAGATGCCAAGATGAAAAGAACCTCTTGGCGACCCACGGCTCAAGGTCAGATTGACGGCTTGCTGACTTTGTTTTTTTCCTTTGCGCTCTGTGCAGCTGGTTCGGCTTTGCTGTATTTCAGGATCAACCCGTTGACCATGTGGCTTACTTTGGGTACTTTTTTGGGATACGCGGTGATTTACACCGTGATCTTGAAACCACTCACGCCGCAAAACATAGTAATCGGGGGCTCGTCAGGTGCAATGCCCCCGGTGCTGGGATGGGCTGCCATGACGGACCAGGTGGGACCCGAAGCGCTTCTCCTCTTTTTGATTATTTTCTTGTGGACGCCACCTCACTTCTGGGCGCTGGCACTGTATAGAGTTGATGAATATAGGAAGTCGGGACTACCTATGTTGCCTGTGACGCATGGCACTGACTTTACTTGCCTGCAAATTTTGCTCTATACCCTTATTCTTCTGGCGGCTTGTTTAATGCCATTTATTTACGGGATGAGTTCTTGGCTATACCTCTTGGTTGCGTTGGGTTTAAGCCTGGGGTTCGTGGTTCATGCATTCAAGCTCTGGCGTGAATATTCAGACGAGCAGGCGCGTCAGACTTTTAAATTTTCTCTTGTTCATTTGAGTGTACTTTTTGCGGCCATGCTGGTAGATCATTATTTGTTTTGAAATTACAACCTACAGATATTTTCTATTGCGAAGGAATGCCATTCTGAGACTGAAGGAGCTTAGTCAAGCTTTAAGCCAAGGGTGCGAACCAAGTCGCCCCATTTACGGGTCTGCGAATCGATTACCAACTCCATTTCTTCAGGCGTGCTTGCCACCATTTCCCAACCTAATGGATCAGCATATTTCGACTTAGCCGCAGGTGATAGCAGAGCGCGTCGGATTTCTTGCTCTAATTTTGTGATGATTTCGCGTGGCACGCCCCGCGGTGCCACTAAGCCGAACCATTCAGCCGCTTCGAATGTACCCAAAGTTTCAGAAATGGTCGGTACATCCGGCAAAATAGTCGCTCGATTTTTGGAGGTGATCGCTAGCACGCGCAGTTTGCCAGCATTGACCTGTGTAAGTACCGAGCCCATGTCAAGAACGCCAAAGGGCAATTGGCCGCCTAAAAGATCTGTAATGGTCGCTGCGCCTCCTTTGTATGCTATGTGCTGGAATTGGGTGCCTGCCAATTGGTTAACTTGTTCCATCGACAGGTTCGCCATCGAGGCAACACCGGAAGTTCCATAGGCACTGTATTTTGCAGGTTCGCGCTTTTGAAGATCGATCAGTTCTCGCAACGACTTTGCAGGCACGGTTGGATTAACCACCACCACCTTGGGGGCGCGAATGAAAATTGTGATCGGCGAAAAGTCGCGTGTGACATCGTAGGGCGGTTTAGCGCGCATGGCCGGAAGAATGGTGTGCCCGGTAACAAGTAATACGAGAGTATAGCCGTCAGGTGGCGCCTTGGCCACCAAGTCGGCGCCGATCATGCCGCCGGCACCGGGTCGGTTTTCAACCACAACGCTTTGTTTCCAAGCATCTGCAAGCCATTGGCCTACAAAGCGGGTTACCGAATCGGCAGGCCCACCTGCAGTAAACGGTACAACAATACGTATGGGCTTGCTTGGAAAATCGGCCGCACTTTGCGCTTTGACCTGAACAGAGAAGAAGGTCGAAAAAGCGATTGTGAATGCAATGAGGGAGCGAAATCTGTTCATGGTATTTCCTTAAATATCATTACTATTCATCCAGAACTGCAGGCCGCTTATAAAGTGGAAAACCACTATAAGGAGCCGACTGCGCCTTTTCAGGCAACGGATAAAAAGTGGTGTTTGTGTTGTGATGCAAACCGCCATCAATGCGTAAAGTGGCACCGTTGGTATAGGATGCCGCCTCCGATAACAGAAATACTGCGGCCGCCGAAATTTCAGATTCGGTACCGTGGCGCTTCATTGGTATGTGATTGGCGACATTGCGTAATGTTCCTGCTGCGCTTGAAGGGTAGTGGTCCAGACCGGAAGAGGCGATGAAGCCGGGCTGGATCATGTTCACACGCACTCCGGCGTGCGCCCACTCCACCGACGCCGCGAACGTTAAGCTTGCCTGCCCACTTCGCGCTGCCCCGCTGTGGCCCATGCCCGGCATGCCACCCTGGAAATCTGCACCGATATTCACAATAGAGCCTCCGTGGTTTTCCATCCAGGCCACATAGACTTCGCGCATGAACAGGAAGCATCCGGTGAGGTTGTTACGCACCACTGCGTTCCAGCCGTTTTCGCTGATGTCGCGAAGAGGCGCTGGAAACTGGCCCCCGGCACAGTTTATTAACCCTTCCACATGGCCAAAATCGGCGAGTATTGCTTTCACCGTTGCGGACACCTGGGTCGATTCTCGAATGTCGCAGGAATAGATTTTTGCAATAAGGTCACCGCCCAGTTCGGTTTGCACGGATTCGAGTTTGGCAATGGTGCGCCCGACGAGCGCTACCCGAGCACCAAGGGAGACCAATTCATGCGCCATGCACCTTCCAATGCCGCTCCCGCCACCAGTCACAATCACAACCTTGCCCGCGAAAAGGTCAGGGCGAAATACGGTTTTGTAGTTCACCATGATTCAGTCCTTTTTCGAACGAATGCCACATACACGCGACAATGTTCCTTCGATGAAGGGGTGCACCGCGACGTCTGTGAATCCTGCCGCGCGAAGATAGCCGATGCATTCCTGCTCAGTATGCGCAACACCGGTGCTGCCACCGATAGTCTCGTTGAGTCCCCACAAGGCGGGGCTTGAGGGCCCCTTGCGGTCGTCGGTGAGCATTTCACCGAGCAGATGAAATTCTCCGCCGGGCGTCAAAGATTCAAAAGCTTTTCGGATGACTTGCGCAATAATTTCTCGGCTGTATTGTGGCAAGTTGCTGGCCATGATGGCGATATCGTTGCCTTGTGGAAATGGATCACGTGTGAAGTCTCCACCTACGGATGTGACGCGGTCTGCGACGCCGTGGCGGGAGATGAACTCACTTGCTACTTCTGCAACCGGTGGTAAGTCGAACACCACTGCCTGTAATTGTGGATGCGTCTGCGCCGCTACGATGCTATAGCAACCGGAACCGCCACCTATGTCAAGCATTTTGCGTCGCGAGGACATATCCACATGGCGAACGAAACGGCGACCAGCACCTAATCCGATACTGTATGTGGAGTCATGGTACCGACGTGCATCTTCGACTGTGAAATTCTCGTAGGAGCCCAGGACCGTCTCCTTGCCATTCTTTATCAATTCGGTGAGTCGACCCCAATCGTTCCATTGTGGTTTAGTGAATAACATCCACTGGCCCGCGTAGCCTGGCGCCCCCTCAACCAGAAAACGCTCTACATCTGGCGCATTAGAAAATCCAGATTCGCTCGACTTAAGCAAGTCAAGCGCGACACACACAGTGGTGAGCCGTTCTGCATTCGTGACCGAAATTCCAATGGATGATGCGACCTTCATTATGTTGATAGCGCCTTTGGATACGGCTGTAAATAGCCCCAATTCGACGGCAGTCATGAGCGCTGCCGAATGCCAATATGCGAGAGCGATGTTCTGCAAGCGAACAGTGTCTATTCGGATTTTGGTTAAGGACTCGGCTGATGAGTTGGTATCAGCTACATTCGCTAAGCCTTGGGACAAGTTGATCGCATTTTCAGTTGTCATAATTATTTCGGGTTGGTAAAAATATCAGAAGTCTGAGAAATTAAAAAATGATTTCAGTCCATGGAACCTGATCAGGAGATCTCAAGCCTCTAGTCAGCACGATGCAGCTCTGCCATTCGGTGCCAACCTGACACGCGTGGTGGCCAGAGTAAGCGAACTGATGCTGGAACTGCCCTGCCGGCAGGACCGATCTCTGGATTTGAAAATTGCAAAATTGATCACGAAGGGGGTAAGGCATGCGAAGTACGCAGAGGTCGATTCCTACAAGGGGCACCTAGTATGGCGGCCGGAAGTCGGTTCACAGTAAAGTCAATTTGTGAATCAACAAATACGTTCATTCCTGCTTCCCAAAAGTTTTGGATGCATCTGCTCAATAGTTTCGTTTTACTATGTGCCACCTTACTCGGACACGTAAGGTATCGCTTCTTCCACAGTTTCCCAGATAAATGCAGCAGATGGCTTGCGGCTTTCTTCCAGGATGTGGCCGACCAGTCCGGCTGAGCGGCTGACTACGGCGATGCCGCGCATGATCTTTTGAGGAATGCCGATCTCACCAAGCAACGCAGCCACACCTCCGGTCGCGTTGATGGTGATATGTCGGCCATAGACCTTGTCGACTTGCGCTGACAAAGTACGCAGTGCGCCGATATGCTTGCCGGGGATGTTTTCACTTTCGGCCACGGCAAAAAGCTTGGGCGTGCGAGGATCATCCGGTTTGTGGTGCGGATGGCCAAAGCCGTGCAGCGGCTTGTTGCTCTCGTGATGCCGCTGTGCAATGGACAGCGCTCGAGCCTCCACACCTTCGGGTGCTGCGAGCATTTCCTCTATGTTGGCGGCGCAGCCTTCCATGGTGCCGATGAATGTAGAGCCAACGCCCAGCAGGCCGGCGGCCACTGCCGACTGCAGTGAATCAGGTGCCGAGTGATAGATCAGTCGTGTTGCAATGGCGCTTGGCGTGAGGCCGTGCTCCATGAGCGTCACGAGCACCGCATCCATGATGCGCACCTGAGCTTGGGTAGACGTTTTCTTGCCAGTGAGCATGAACAGCATCATCTCAGTAAAGGTCAACTCGCCGATGAGGTCATTCACCAAATCAGCCTCGCGCACGATGATCGTCTCGGCATTTGAATGGGCAATCGAGGTGGTTGGGACGGGTTTTGTGCGCATAGTGTTTCTCCTGACAATGAAGCAGTTAGGGTGTGTTGAGAACTGTCAACGCGTGACCTTGACGCCAGCGAGTTCGCGATCCCACAGGCGCGACAGGTTTGCTTGCGCATTGGCGCGCAGCTTGTACTTCTCAACCTTATGGCTCAGTGTTTTGGGCATGTCGTCCACCACGTCAATGTAGCGTGGCACCATGAAGTAGGCGAGATTGCGGTTGCAGTGTGCCAGCAGGTCGGCAGCGCTGAAGTCGTCCTCCATGCCAGGTCGCAGCATGACTGAGGCGGCTACTTCGTCTTCACTGGTCTCGGCACGCACCGGGTAAACAGCTACATCCGAAATAGCGGGGTGCGTGCGAATGACTTCTTCAACTTCAAAGGCCGATATATTCTCTCCGCGACGGCGGATTGCGTCCTTGATGCGGTCGGTGTACCAGACGTAGTTGTCAGCGTCGATCCATCCACGGTCGCCAGTGTGAAACCACAGGTTGCGTCGACTGGCGAGTGTGGCCTCGGGCATTTTGTAGTAGCCCAACGACGCGCCCCAGGGGTTGTTGTTGCGCAGGACGATCTCACCAGGTGTACCGATTGCCACGTCAAAGTCATCTTCGTCCACGATACGCACCTGCACGTTGGTGCGAGGTAAGCCGCAGGAGCCGAGCTTGTCACGTCGGCTCTTCGTGTTGTAGGCTGCACCCAGGCAATAGTCCGTCAGGCCGAAGGCGCTCATGATGGTCATGCCAAAACGTTCTTCGAGTTCTTTCGCAAAGCCCGGCACGGGCGCCAGATGGCAGCGCCTCACATTATGGTCGCGGTCTTGCGCGGATGGCGGCAACAGCCAGAGAAAGTTGGTTACGGCGCCGACGCCATTAAAAACGGTGGCGCCGCTCTCACGGATATGACGCCAGAAGTTGCTGACCGAAAAGCGCGGCGCCAGTGCAATGGCGGCACCAGCCATCAGCGAGCCCATAGTGCTGCCCAGTAGCGCGTTGCCATGGAACAGTGGCAGGAACACATAGGCCACATCGTCCGGCGTGTACTCATGGTGGAAGGCCACATCCGTGCCCCAGTAGACCAGCTGCGCGTGCGAAAACATGATCGCCTTGGACGGGCCGGTTGTGCCGGAGGTGAACATCAGCATGGCCACATCACTGAATCGCGGACTGCGCACTTCTTCGTCAAACTTTGCCGTTATGTCGCTGGGGCTTTCTAGCAGTTCAGCAAAGTCGTGAACGGTGGCGCCAGTGGCCGTGGGGGTGCCGCTAGGCGGCATGTTGACTGGCGTTGACTCTGCGCTATCGCCTGCGGGCCGAGGCACCTGCACGACGAACAGTTGGGTAATCTTGGGAAGCGTGCTGATGATCTCCATGAACCGCGGCAACAGTGCATCTTCGATAATCAGCGCCTGACAGTCCGCGTAATCCAGGAAGTAGGTGAGTAACTGTCCCTTGGCGGCAGAATTGATGGGCACCGTCACAAAGCCGGCGCGGCAGGTGCCTAAGATCGCCAGCAGCTGTTCTGGACAGTTGTCCATCAACACGCCGACATGGCCGCCAGCCGTCACCCCGAGTTTTGCCAGATTAGCACCGATGCGGCGTGTCTGCTCATTCAGCGCCTTGTAGCTGAGGGTTTCGCCCGTAGGCAGCCAGGTCAAGAAGGTCTTGCTGTCATAAGTGATGGCATGCTCCGACAGCACCTTTCCGATCAGGGCGTGCCGTGCGTCAAAACGGAATTCACTCAAGCTTGGCTCCGCTGGTTCTGATGAGGTCCGCCCACTTCTTGCGCTCGGAGGTCATCATGGCGGCCCACGCGGTGGAGTCGGCAAAGTCGCTCTCAAATCCCTGCAGGCGTGACATCTCCAGAAAGCGGGGCGACTTTACCAGCACTGCCAAAGAGTCCGAGAACTTGCGTACGATCTCGTCGGGTGTGGTGGCTGGCACAAACACGGCGTTGAAAGAGAAGAACTCGTAGCCAGGGTACCCTGATTCCGCGATTGTTGGGAGATCCGGCAGGCTCTGAGTGCGTCGTGGCCCCGTGACCGCCAGTGCACGCAGGTTGCCCGCCTTGATTTGTGGGCCCGCCGTAGTGAGTGCTGCAAAAGTGAAGTCTACCTGGCCACCAATGGTGTCAGTGGTTGCCTGGGCCTGTGTCTTGTAAGGCACGTGCAGCAGTGATACGCCCGTGGCGGCAGAGAAGCCAGCGGCTGACAGATGCTGTGCGCTGCCGCTGCCCGCACTGGAGAAAGACACCTTGCCAGGATTCTTCTTCGCGAACTCAACGATGTCCTTGACGGAGTTGAACGGCGAGCCTTTGGGCACCACCAGCACCAACATCACACTGGCCAGTCGTGCAACGGGCTTGAAGTCTTTGATCGGGTCGAAGGGCACCTTGCCCATTAGCACTTCATTGGTGAAGTGGCCGGGACCGGTGAAGAGAAATGTGTAGCCGTCGGCAGGCATGCGCGCCACCATCTCAGTGCCGATCACGCCATTGGCGCCGGCCTTGTTCTCCACCACAATGGGCACCTTGAACTCCGCGCCCATGCGTTCTGCCAGAAAGCGTGTAATGCTGTCCAGGTTGGTACCAGGGCCGTAGGGCTGGAAGAACGTGATGGTCTTCGTGGGCCACTCTGCCGCATGGACCAGACTACCGACGATGAGGATAGCAGTCACAAAGATTTGAACAAGGCGTTTCATGAGCAACTCTTGAATGGAGATTGCTAAATTTTATAATAAAGACTTGACTCTCTCAATGGTAAATTAAAAGGTGTGTCGGGACTCAATTGATTGTCCGGCTCTTAGCATTGAATCTGTAAGGTTTTAGTGAAGAGCAGTTCAAACAGGCTATCGGAGCCAGAAAAGAAAGAGCCCTGTTGGCGCCGAAGTCGATTTGACGTCGGCAGCAACATGTCATACTCTTGTTATTACTTTATTATTTAATAAGCACGAAGGTAAAAAATGATTCGCAAAAATAAATTACTTTCCATGCATTCAATTTTTATTGCATTGCTAGTATTTGCAGGGAATTCAATTCAAGCAGCCGAATTAAAAATTTTTGGTGCCATTGCAATGCAAGAAATTACGGCTGATCTTGCGCCAAAGTTCGAACGTGCAACCGGCCATAAGTTGGTTGTAATTCCCGACACATTAGGTGGCATCATTAAAAGAATTGAGGGGGGTGAAAGTGCCGATTTAGTGATGCTTCCAGCTCCTGGAATTTCAAATCTAGTGAGGCAAGGAAAAGCAGCAGATGCTGATGTCCGAAATATCGCACGGTCAAGTGTTGGAATGGCAATTCGCAAAGGTAGTAACAAGCCCGACATCTCAACTCCTGAGGCTTTTAGAAAATCAATGTTGGCTTCCAAGTCAGTCTTTATTTCTGACCCCGCGCAAGGCGGTTTTGTGACGCCGCACTTACTCAATGTTTTTGCTCGCTTAGGTATAAGCGAGGAAATGAAGAGCAAGCTGGTCTTCACCAAAACAGCAGGAACAGCGGGTATTCAAGAGACCATATCCTCATCGAACGTAGACATTGGATTAAACCAATTACAAGAATTTTCGCCGGTAAGTTCAATGGAAATCGTAGGCCCACTTCCTGGTGACTTAGGTCTAACTACAACTTTCGCCGGTGTTGTTTTAAACGGCGCGAAAGAAACGCAAGCTGCACAGGCTTGGATAAGCTTTTTACGTTCGCCCGAGGCTGCAACAGTTATAAGGGCAAAGGGAATGGAGGTTGCCTGGTCGGAGAGTTGTAACGCTAGTCCGGTTACTGTGCAAATTCTCGGCTCAGGTGGTCCGGTTGTGAGCAAAGATCGCGCATCCTCGAGCTACTTGCTGTGGATTGATGGGCGCTCAAGAATGCTTGTAGACATGGGCGGCGGAGCATTTTTACGATTCGGCCAAGCTGAGGCCAAGCTCACTGATCTTTCGCTTGCTGCTATGAGCCACTTTCATCCAGACCATGTTGCGGATTTGCCTGCATTATTTTGGCTCAGCAACCGTGTGAGAAAAGAGCCTCTTCCATTCTTTGGTCCTTCAGGTAACGCTAAGGTGCCTGGTGTAAATGAATTTCTTTCACGTTTATTTGACGTTGAAAGGGGTGCATTTCAGGTAATGGGGACAGCGATGGGCGCACCTCAAGTAGGCGACGAGGGCGGAGGGGTCAAACTTGACGTCAGTGCGGTCGACATAACGAAGAACGAGCCGATCACCATATTTGAGCGAGATGGCATGAAAGTCACCGCCTTGACTATTCCTCATGGAAACATTCCTGCGCTAGCCTACCGCGTTGAAACCCGTGGTGTTTCAGTTGTTTTTAGTTCAGACCAAACTGGAACCAACCCAAAGTTCGTAGACTTTGTTCGGGGAAGCAATGTTTTAATCATGCATATGGCAATTGCTGCAGGAACTACTAATGCGCTTCATGCTGCACCAGCAGTGATTGGTCGAATAGCGCAACAAGCAGGTGTTGGTCGTCTTATCGTCAGTCATATTGGGCCATTTGATGTTAATGCTGCAGTTTTAGAACTCAGAACAACCTATTCTGGACCGCTGACAATAGGGGCCGACTTACAGTGCACACCAGTAAAGCAATGAATGAACTAGAGTTTTATAAACATTTAAAGTAAAGAAATAAATGTGAATTGGATTGATCGGATGTGTCCAATCTACTTGTTTGAAGCATTTGCGAAACCAGGTTGCCTTGAGTTTTATGGATATGCAACTTACGCTGACCCAACGGGTGTTATTTTATCGGAAACGGCTGGGCATCCCATATTGAATTTACCTTCAGCTAACCAGATCATGTCCTTTTACAAACCAAATGGAGATTTACATGGGTGCTAAAAATTGCAATTTACAATTTTTCCAGCACTCGCGTAGATTTTGCAAAGAGCGCTGTCACTTAGTACGCGAAAAGTTTAACGCTTTGCTTGAGGCCCTAACTCAATGTCCATTAGGAGACAGACGGTTGGGTTCAGGTTTAATACAAGTTCAGGTCCCATCATTCCCTTGGTGATATGGTTTCTATGGAGTTTATGCCTAGGAAATTTGTTTAGGAAATCTCAAGTTTTGAATTGTCCACTTGACAGGGGAGATTGTGCCCGCACGGGTAAGCCTTACCTGGGTTTTGCCATCGTCGGACTCGGTGCCTCCATCGCACCGCTTGACTTTGCGGTTAACTTGGCCTTTCCCGCAATAACCGAAGCCTTTGCTTTGTCAACATCCGACATTCGCTGGGTGGCTGTGTGCTATGTTGTAACTTATGGCAGCTTGACGCTGTTTTGCGGTGTGCTTGGAGACCGCCTAGGGCACCTGCGCGTGTTTCGCTTGGGCTTGATGATATCTGCGCTGGCAATGGCCGCATGTGCACTGTCTCCTGCTTATGGTTGGCTGCTGGCTGGAAGGGTTTTGCAAGGTATCGGGGTGGCGCTAACTTTGTCATGCGCCCCAGCGTTGGCCATGGCTTTGTTGGCATACGAGCAACGCACATTGGCACTGTCGGCGTATGGTGCCATTTTTGCAGCAGCTGGTTTGCTGGCCCCATTGCTCGGGGGCATCAGCATGTTGTATTGGGGCTGGGCCGGGGTTTACGGTTTCAGGGTTCCTATTGTGCTGCTCGCCTTGTTGTGCACTCCTTGGCTTTCCAGTCACCTGCGTGTGCAGAAACTGATGCCACCCGACGCCAGTCAACCGGGAAGCGTGCACGGTCTTTGGGGCCTAATGCGGCGCAATGCTGATTTCGCCTGGATAAACATAGAAAGTGTGGTGGTTCAGTTCTGTAGTTTCACCATTGCCCTGAGCTTGCCATATGCCTTGCCTGCAGCTGGATGGAGTGAAATAGCCAGTGGTGCAATGTTGTCCTTATGGGCCCTGGGTGTGTTGGCTGGCTCGGGCTTTGCCCCTTTGCTGCTGCGCCTAATGAATCTGCAGACTGTTGGCAACTTGGCACAAGGGCTTATGGCCTTAGGGTTGGCCTTGATAGGCGCGGTATCGATGGCCCATGCCTGGCCCTTGATGGCCTTGGCCCTGCTCCTTCAAGGTTTGGGTTTGGGGGTGTTTCAGCTTGTCTACGCCGACAAGGTGGTGGCCAAATTGTCAGATTCAGCGCGGGGCCTGTCTGGCAGTCTAACTATAGTTACCCGTACCATCGGCATTGTGGCCGGCGCCTTGGTCTGGCTTTGGTTGATGGAACTGCTGCAAAACCAGGCCTTAACTCAGGGGGCTTCACAGCCTGAAGCAATTTGGGCGGGCACGATAGGTCTTATGCCCTGGGCGGCTGGCGTGGCCATTGTGTTAGCTGCGCTTAGTGCCTGGAGAAGGGCGTAGTCATGGCAACGATGCGACTGGTGCAAATCTCTAAATACCTACTGGTTTTTTAATTGTTGTTGATCGATCTACTATGGGTATAGGAATTTGATAAATTGTCTTTCCATCAAAAATAGTGATCTGAGCTGATCCTGAATTGACAGGTATCTCCCATAATTGTTTGTAAAAATTTGCCAGACTCTCTACACGCTTTCCATTCAAGCCGAGTAGCCACTGACCAGGAACAATACCTGCTGATTGAGCGGGACTTTCAGGCGTCACTCGCACAATTTGAATGCGTCCTTGTCTTTCTACTGCGTTGATACCCAGCCAAGCTCTTTGACTATTTGGCCCCACACCGTTTTGCAGTAAGCTCTTCAAAATTGGCTCTAATAAATCAACCGGAACAAACATATTTCCAGCCAAACTTGACGGATGATCTGCTGGCATAACGTCTTGTACAAAAAGACTTCCAATGCCTATTAACTCACCCTTCAGATTGAAAAGACCTGCGCCTGAGTGATTGGCAACGGGTGGACTTGTATAAATTGCGCTATCAAGGTGATACTCCCAATAACCCGTGAATGACCGAACATCAATTAGATTTGTTGGATACGAAAATGTAGATTCATCGGTAGATACGACCCAAAGAGCACTGTCGATTTTTTCATCTTTTACCTTACCCAATTTAACTGGTTCGATGCCATGAAGAGGGATCAGAGATTTGACTAATCCAAATCCAGTCGCTTGATCGTAAGCAATAAATTGAGCGGGATAAGTTTTTTGTTCAGATGTTCGAATTTCTATTTGTTCAGATTCTAAAATGAGATAGCCAATTGTCAAAATCAAGCCGTCAGATCCAATTACAACGCCAGAGCCTTGACGTTCTTTACCCAAGGTTTTGGCAGACGGTGCATCATCAATGGCACGACTTGTAATCTGTACTGAAGCAGCAAGAGCTTTCTGCAAAATTTGATGATTAACAATAGGCAATATCTTAGAAGTTTTTTCAACTGTTTGAGCGCTTGTGTATTGCTTACCCATCGTCAATGCCAAGAAGCATAAAAAAATAAAATATTTCATAAAAGCTCCCTTTGTGAAAAAGATGGCATCGTCAAGTTAACTTCCATTGATTGTTGAGAGTCTAGCCGATAAGCCCCATTTCACCCATATCCTTTAAGCGCCACCGCTACCCAGCGGCGATCATCAGCCAATACGTTTGGCTGATCTTTCGTTTTGCCTTGAGATTCAGGGTCGTGGAACTCATGACGGCCCAGTGGGGGGGTGTTTTTCTATGAAAGTGTGTTGCGTTAAAAAGCAAAAAGCAAAAAGCATCGCGCAATGAACTGCACCCCAAAAGTTGGACACCAATCCAACCTTTGGGGTGTTTTTCATGGCGAAGTACGACGAGATATTTAAAAGATCTGTAGTTCAAGATTACTTAGCGGGTGGTGGTGGTTATAAAGGAC
>Ga0214919_10003156_pt1 | contig 25161 bp, 25 predicted proteins | sample LL1503_MetaG_FD_177994 | JGI IMG/M metagenome (GOLD analysis project Ga0214919, IMG submission 177994) | Freshwater microbial communities from Lake Lanier, Atlanta, Georgia, United States - LL-1503 | ecosystem: Environmental > Aquatic > Freshwater > Lake | place: USA: Georgia | collected... | reverse complement strand
AGTTGGGGTGTACTTCAATGTTCCACGCTTTACAACAAAAGTTTGATTAGGCCCGCCTTGAGAATAGTAAATTCTAAATAGCCCTGGTGATACTTCATAACCAGTTGGATCTAATCCTTCAATTCCGGGACCAGTTAATAACTCTGGAGCTGTCCAACTTAAACCATCTCTTGAGGTGCTGACAAAGAACATCTGGCGATTTGTAGAGGTGCAGGCAATATCTGACATGATCATGACGTAATCACCACTCTTTGCCCGAAGGATTTCAGTATCTACATAACCATTTTCAAAACGCCATCCTGGCTCTTTGGTAAAAGTTATGCCATCAGTTGAAATATAAGAGGCGATCTTCTCTGTGCATCGGCCTTCTACTGGGCTCTCCACAATATAGATTCGCACTTTTCCATCTGGTAATAGCACTGGATCGGGTACGCCCCATGCTTTCGCAGTAATGGGCATTTTCATATCGGGAGTCGTTGCCGTTCTAGTTCCGATACTCGTACATCCTGCATCATTACAGGGAGCGGAATAAACCTGTTGGAATGAGCCATCGATATCTTTAAAGTAAGCACGCTTGGAACCGTTTGAAAATGTAATAACAGTAAAGTCATTTCCCAACCGTCCCGTTAGAGGTACATTTGTGCACACGCCCTCATCATTGCAATCACTGGCAACAGTTCCAGTAGGACCATCTGAGCGCCATACCCGATCAACCCCATTTAATCTCTCAACATGTGGAGATACCCCATTCATCCCCATCTTTAAATGAAGACCTCCATCTTCTGTCATCGTCCAATCTGCAGCATGCGCAGCATTTTGTGGCCCGATCACAACGAAGCAGCTGAGGAGTAAGGAAAATAAGACACCAGTCGACATTCGGTTCATGGAACCAGAATAGCAACGAGGCAGCAACGCGGAAAGTCATTTCGATATGAAATCTGCTCATTGAGCGTTTACTAGGCTTATTACATGCGGTGGAGTGCGTGATTAGTAGTGCCTAATACCTTACTTTCATTAACTCTTAATCACAGAATCGGTGGGTTTGCGGCCCTCACAAGCCAGCGAGATTAATCAAAAATTCCATCTCTCTGCTTTCCCCCATTCAAAAATGGAGAGAAGTTTGTTGAAGTATCTTCATTTAGTTAAGAGTTGGTACTTCTATTCTGCCCGGTAATTGCCTTATGGCTGCCATCACACCACGGTTTGTCTTTGCTCAATGAGCAGCCACAAAATTTCACATTTTCTTTAGTTTCTAAAATATTACCCTCAGCATCTACAAAATCTACAGCTCCGAGAATTTTAATAGAACCGCTTACTGGGTTGATGTAAATAGTTGGGTTTGGCATGTGTATCCGCCTTCGTATTTCAAATAATCGAAAAGTGCTTGCGAATCTGATTGGTGCGGAGTTTTAGACAAGGCAAAGTCCTTAATGGAAACTATGGCTAACAGTAACCTTCGCATTGCTAAATCCTATCTTAGGCAGAGATAATTCCTTTATGGAAACCGTAGAAGTTCGCTTCTTCGCCGCTGCACGGGCGGCTGCAAAAACTGACCAGATCAACTTGAACTCGGCCACGCTCCAGGAGATTCTTACTACTTGCATCGCGAATTATCCAGAACTCGGGCGTGTTATCCCTCAATGTTCTTTCTTGGTTGATGGAGTAGCAAATCATGATCTTGGTTTGATCATCAAAGAGGGAAGCCAAATTGATGTACTACCTAAATTTGCTGGTGGTTAATTTTATCCGCCGATAGCTGACATCGGCCGTCGTGGTTGAATGAAACTCGGATCGTTAATTCCGTGCCCTGAAAGCTTTCCTGCAATTGTTTTATAAAAACGCTCAGATATTTCTTGAGCAATCTCTTGGCTTGAAAGATTAGGGTCGCGCAAAACTTTACGTAAGTCCATCTCTTCCAAAGAAAAAAGACATGAGCGAAGTTGACCATCAGAGGTTAAACGCAGGCGATCACAAGCACCGCAAAAAGGTTGAGTGACGCTGGCAATAATTCCAACTGTTTCTACCGTGCCATTAATATAAAATTCTTCTGCTGGTGAAGAACCACGGTCTGGCACGGGAAATAATTCAAAATGCTCTGACAATGACGTCAGAATTTCTTGAGCCGTAACCATCGTTGTTCGATCCCAAATGCCGCCCGCATCCAAGGGCATCTGTTCTATGAAGCGCAGAGAAAATCCTTCGTTCATCGCCCACTTCAATAGCGCAGGTGCTTCTCGATCGTTAATTCCGCGAAGTAGCACCGTATTGATTTTGATTGGCGCTAGTCCAGCATCGCGCGCAGATTTGAGTCCAGCAAAAACATCATCAATGCGGTCTCTATGGGTGAGTTTTATGAAGCGATCACGATCTAAGGTATCAAGGCTGACATTGATGCGTTCTAATCCAGCGTCTTTAAGTGGTCTAGCAAGTTCCACAAGGCGCAATCCATTTGTAGTTAATGAAAGTTTCGGTGCATTTGGAAGTGTAGATATTCTTGAAACAATATCTACAATATCGGCGCGCAACAGCGGCTCACCCCCAGTTAGGCGAATCTCCTCAATCCCTATGGATACTGCGGCGCCAATAACGCTCATCAGTTCATGAGTATTAAGAAGGTGCTCTGACTTTTGCCATCCAGAAAAATCTTGCGGCATACAGTAGGTGCAACGCAGAGAACATCTATCTGTCAGTGAAACTCGTAAGTCCTTATGCCTGCGCCCATATGAATCGGTCAAAGTGCTCATGCGCAATTGACCCATTGGTCGCTGCCATCGGCAAATACTTGATACTTCCAAATAGGCAATCGTGCCTTGACCACATCAACAAGCTCAGAACATGCAAGAAAAGCTGGACCGCGGTGAACGGCTGAAACTGCAACCACAAAAGCACTCTGCCCTATTTCGATTGCGCCATAGCGATGAGCAACTGCAACATTTCCTAACTCATATTTATCTACGACCTCGGTTACGATTGTAAGTAAAACTTCTTGTGCAGAAGGATGAATTTCATATTTCAGCGAAATAACTTCTTTCCCTTGATCAATATTTCGAACATCTCCCGAAAACGTAACGACAGCACCAAAGGCAGCAGAGGCGACAAGTGCTCCGTAGAAAGATGCGCTGATGGGTTCGTCACTGACGATGGCTCTAATCATTTTTGTGCGTGATCAATTCCATGTGTTTGATCTAAGACATGGCCAGCTAGGCGTTCGATAATTACCAAACCGTCACGAACCCCTCCTGGAGAGCCCGGCAAATTGATGATGAGGGAAGTTCCATGCGTACCAACTAATCCGCGCGTGAGATCGGCGGTGGGAACTGAGACTCGCGAGTGCGCACGTAGGGCTTCGCTAAAACCTGGAATAAGTTTCTCAATAAAGGGAGCCGTCGCCTCTGGTGTTACATCCAGAGCAGACACACCTGTGCCACCTGTTGTGACAATTAAATCAATCCCAGATTCCAGCGCGCGCGAAATTTCAAACGCAATGAGTGCAGCATCATCGGCCACAATCACTACTCCAATTACCGCATAACCCAGCGCCCTTAGACCTTCAGCGAGATTTGTTCCGCTCAAATCTTCATAGACTCCAGCTGATGCACGGTTGCTTGCGGTAATAACTATTGCGCTATAGCTGGTCAATCTCGCACCCAATCCCCGTTACGACCACCAGATTTTGTTTCAACACGCACATCGCATATTGATGCGGAGGGATCTAACGCTTTAACCATGTCTATAACAGTCAAGCCTGCAACAGATACTGCGGTGAGAGCTTCCATTTCAACACCTGTGCGATCTGCTGTCTTTACTGAAACGCGTATGGAAACTCCATCATCAGTAATTTCTAATTTGACATCTACTGCGTGCAAAGCGATGGGATGGCATAGAGGGATGAGATCTGGAGTTCGTTTTGCCCCCAAAATTCCAGCAACACGTGCAGTTGCTAGGACATCACCTTTGGGAATCCCGCCTTCGCGTAAAAGTGCAACAACAGTACTGGAAAGTTTCACACAACCAGAAGCTGTCGCGGTGCGAACGCTAACATCGCGATTGGTTACATCAACCATCCGGGCTTGGCCATTATCATCCAAATGAGTGAAAGTCGGATCTGTAGTCATGATTGCAATTCTATGTCAGACAAGTGGAAGCCATTGCACTCGTGAACCAGCAAGGCAAACCCCACTAGGTGCCACCGCAAATCCCGTTGCGTGCGCTAATCCGCGTAACATGGCAGAGCCTAGATGTTCTCCCTCATCAAAACGTCCTTCGCTATTAGTGCCCAAAACTAAGCGCGTGAAATCTTCTCGCGCGCTGATTTCCTTAATGGTGATTACATTTTCCAACTCTCTTAAAGGTTGCCCCAGAAGTGCATGGAGTACTGGTTGCCCAAGGCTCATGAGACCGACAATTGCTGATTGCGGGTTTCCTGGAAGTCCTAAGAGTGCAACAGAATCAAGATTGGCCAGTAACATCGGATGGCCCGGGCGAACTTTAACGCGATCAACAACAAGTTTTGCTTCCAGACGTTCTAGCGCATCGTGCAAATGATCACGTGGTCCATCCGCTGTGCCACCAGTTGTCACAATCAGGTCGGCGCGAGTACGAGCAAGTGCGATTGCATCAACTACTAATGGAAGTTCATCGGCAACATAGCTCATCGCAACAACTTCTGCGCCCATTCGCGCAAGCCACATTGGCAATTGTGGGCCAAGTGCATCCCGCACGAAGCCATCGGCAGGAATTCCCGTTAGTTGAATTTCATCGCCAAGCAGAATTATTTCAACTTTAGGTTTACGAGTGACTTCTAATTGATCCCAGCCAGCTGATGCAAGTAATCCAATCCATACTGGCGTGAGAACCGTTCCTGCGTGTGCAATAACTTGACCTTTGCGGCACTCCAACCCAGCTGGGCGAATTTCACCACCTTCATTAACGCTAGCGTTAAGAGTTGCATCAACAACATCGGCTAACTCCCAACGAACAACACCAAAAGTACCTGGCGGAATTACCGCGCCGGTTGCGATTCGAACTGCGGTACCACTTCTCAGTGCTTGACTCATGGGAGCGCCGGCTTTCACATCCCCAACAATTTCCCACGGCCCAATTCCTGAAACTGCGTACCCATCCATCGCTGATGTCTCATAAGTTGGCAGATCCACCAGTGCCAAAATGTCTGCAGCCAGAGTGCGATTAGCACAGTCAGAAAGGTTCAAAAACTCTGAAGGCAATCGAGTAACGCTCTTACTAGCGGCAATGCGAGCAAGATCCCACCGTGCTTCGTGCAAAGTACTCATGAATTCTCACTTTCATTTTGTGAACGCCGAACCGTATCGGCTTCGGCATTGATCAAATCCTGGCGCGTATCAATATCTAGGAGTAAATGAGAGTCATCTGCATTAAGTGAAACCTCTTTCACCTTCAATTCAACAAGCACGCTGCGCATGGATCGACCCATCAATGTCTCTTTCGTTCCTAGAACTTTCAACAGTGAGGACACTCGATAAAGGCCAGAAAACGGCTGACGAAAACCTTCACCATCGATGGCGAGAACTGCCTCTACGTCATTGGATAGAGCCTGTAAAAGAATTGGCACTACGGCTGCCGAGTAGGGCATATCCGTTGCCAAAACTGCCACATACTCTGTTTTAATTAGAGGTAAGCCAGCAGCGATACCGGCAACAGGGCCTCCTCCAGGCGGAACTTCTTGAATCATTAGAATCTCGGAAGGAAATTCATCGCGGTCGGGCCCAACAATTACTACAGCAACTCCTGCAGGAATAGATGAAAGCAAAAAATCAATCAAAGCTTTGCCTTCAAAGATGGCTTCTGATTTATCCGATCCAAATCTATTACTCGTGCCGCCTGTAAGTATGAGCGCACTCCACAATTTATTCATTGCGCACATATTCATCCCAAGAAACTATTCCACCATGCAGGTGCGAAACTTCATTAAAACCTGATTGCTTTAAGGCGTTCATAGCATGAGCTGAGCGAACACCAAGGTGACAATAGAGAACAATAGGGCGATCCAAAGAAATTTTCATTTGTGCTCGACCATCATAAAACTCTGCTTGGGGAATTAAAATTGCGCCTTCAATTCGCGATTCATCCCACTCGTGAGGTTCACGCACATCTATAAGTTGAAAATCTTCACCACTTTGAATTCTTTGGGATAGCTCTTGTGCAGTAATTTCAGATTCAAAACTGCTGACCCCGCAGAATTCTTCATAGTCATCCATCAATTTTGCTTCTGAAGCGTGTGCACACACGACACACTGGGGATCGCGCTCAATCGAAATCTTCTTCATGTCCATTACCAAGCCGTCGTAAATAACTACAGAACCAATTAAGGACGTGCCGACACCAGTAATCAACTTGATTGTTTCAGTTGCTTGAATAGATCCAATCGTCGCGCATAGAGCGCCTAAGACTCCGCCTTCAGCGCAATTGGGAACCATACCTTTAGGTGGAGGGTTCGGATGTAAACAGCGATAACAGGGACCGTGCTCAGACCAAAAAACACTTGCTTGGCCATCGAATCGATAAATAGAACCCCAAACACAAGGCTTATTCAGTATTACACAAGCATCATTGATCAAGTACCGGGTTGCGAAATTATCAGTTCCGTCAACGATGATGTCATAGCGAGAAAAGAGTTCTAGTACATTTTTGCGATCCAATCGAATATCGTGGAGTTCAACCGTGACATCAGGATTGATCTTTTGAATCTTTGCACTAGCGCTTTCCGTTTTCTTCACGCCAATATCTGACTGGCCATGAATAATCTGTCTTTGCAAATTTGTTTCATCCACTACGTCATAATCGACTACGCCAATTGTTCCAATCCCAGCTGCGGCTAAATACATCAAAACTGGAGAACCCAGACCACCCGCCCCAACACATAACACTTTGGCATTTGAGATGCGACGTTGTCCAATAGTGCCAATTTCTGGAATAACAAGATGACGTGCATATCGGCGCACCTGGGCCGGATTTAACTCAGGTCCAGCCTGAACAACTGGAGGAATAGAAATCGTAGTACTCCTTCGGGCGTGATCGACTATTGGAACAGTATCAATACTTAATGCGTTCCCAGCCTGGGCGAGCTTTGCGATTTCCGCTCGTACTCTCATAATCGCGCGTGCGATAGATCAACGAGGGGCGGAATACATATCCAACCGGTGCACTCAGGGCGTGAACTAGACGAGTGAATGGCCAAATAATAAATAAAGACATAGCCATAGCGGCATGAATTCTAAATGCAAGAGGGGAGCTTTGCATGAGAGTGCCATCGGGACGTAATAACAATATCGAGCGCACCCAAGGTGCCACTGTCTCACGGTAATTGTGCTCTTCTCCAATTACGCCCGCACTTGAAAGTGTTGCACTGCATCCGGCCAAGAGTGTCGCTACTAGGAACACATACATTGTCTTGTCGTTCTTTGTAGTTGCAGCAAAAACCGTAGCAGTTGTTCGCCGACGATAAATAAGTAGGAAGATCCCAGTCACAGTTGCAATACCTGCAAGCCCACCCATCGATACAGCACCTAAGTGATAGGCATGTTGACTTAGTCCAATGAACTCCGTAAAAGATTGCGGAACCAATAAGCCAACTACGTGCCCACCAATTACTGCGAAAAGACCAAGATGAAACATTGGGCCAGCAAAACTTAAGAGTTTTCCTTCGTATATTTGCGAAGACCGTGTGGTCCAGCTGAATTTGTCGAAGCGATATCTCCATACTAGACCGATAACAAATGAACCGATCGCTAGGTACGGCAAAACAGACCAAAGTAAAATGCTGGATGATGTCATGAACGTGCTCCTTGCAAAACATCAGAACCGTGCGATGAGAAAGGTTCTAGTGCAATCGTGACAGCACCGCTTAACCCCACAAATTCTTGAGGCGGACCAGTGATTGCCAAATCACGTGCGCGTTTTTCAATTTCTGGGGTCATGCGTGGCAACGTTGCAACCACTGCGTCTAAGACGAATGCATAATACGAATTCGCACTATGCAATGCATCTTTAAGAAGCTCAATCGGCGCACGATGTTCTCCTAGGAGAAGCCTTCCTTCTTTCGGATTCTTCAACGCAGCGAATTCAAGCACTACGGCCAAATGATCAGGGAGCTCTTCATCGGTAATTGTTACACCACATTGTTTGTAAATTTCCTTGAAATAGACAAGGGCCATCCCACGATTGCGGGTATCTCCATGAGTCCACGATGTGAGGAATAGTGAGCACCTACGACGCATATCGAAAATCTCCACGTAATGCTTCTGGATGTCCTCTAGCGTTAAGTCTTTAGTGGCGTTAAAAAATGCTTGTAGCGGTTCTGCCAATGCTGGCTTGATGTGATTAGCTAGAACAATCATTTCATCCCGAGTTTCAACGTACTTTTGATCGGGATAGATCAGCAACGATGAAGCGATTATTCGAGCTATAGCGATGCTCATTTGGTTTGCCGATCTCTCATGATGTGGAAATTTTCAATGGTGACTGGAACAGGATTTCCAGAGGCCTGCCCAAAAGGTCCTCCAAATTTCTCTCCCGTATCAACGCCATCTAATGAGCAACCCATGCTTTCTAGTTCTCTTGCTTGTTCTGAGTGAGCCACTGGGATGACATACCTATCTTCATATTTAGCAATCGCCAAAAGTCTGTACATCTCATAAATAGATTCCTGTGTCATGCCAACCGCTTCTGGTATTTCTGGCCGTGGCTCGCGACCAAGGTTTATGTCGCGCATGTACGAGCGCATCGCCGAAAGTTTGCGCAAGGTGCCTTCTATTACTTCAATATCACCAGCGGAGAAAAGTTCAGCCAAATATGCAAGTGGTACACGTAGTGCGTTGATTGCACCAAAAAGATTGCCAGCTTCTTCGCCATCATGACCAGTCTCTGTTAAGACATCAACAATGGGAGAAAGTGGCGGTACATACCAAACCATAGGCATCGTGCGATATTCAGGATGAAGCGGAAGTGCAATCTTGTATACCTTTGCTAATTTATATACAGGAGAATTCTGTGCGGCAAGCAACCAATCTTCGGGGATTCCTTCAGCTCGGGCGGCAGCTAAAACTTCTGGATCATTTGGGTCCAGAAGTAGATCAAGCTGGGCTTGATACAAAGCTTTCTCATCTTCAATAGAAGCAGCTTCAAGAACCTTATCTGCGTCATAAAGGAAGAGACCAAGGTAGCGAAGACGACCAACGCAGGTCTCAGAACATACTGTTGGCATTCCGATTTCAAGACGTGGGTAGCACATGGTGCATTTTTCGGCTTTGCCTGTTTTATGATTGAAATAAACCTTCTTGTACGGACAAGCCGAAACACACATGCGCCATCCGCGGCATTGTTGTTGGTCGACAAGAACGATGCCATCTTCTGCGCGCTTATACATAGCACCTGATGGACAGGCTGCAACGCAAGCAGGGTTCAAACAGTGTTCGCAAATTCGTGGCAGATAGAACATGAAGGTTTCTTCAAATGCCAATTTTACTTTCGTTGTAACATCTTCTGACAATTTTTGGAGTATAGGATCTTTTTCAATATTTGCCGGTCCTCCTCCTAAATCATCATCCCAGTTTGCAGACCATTCAATCTTCATTGGTTTGCCTGTTAAGAGAGATTTAGGTCGTGCAACTGGAGTTTGTTGACCAAGAGGTGCGGAAATTAAATTGTCATATTCATATGTCCATGGCTCGTAATAATCTTTAATATTGAGCATGCGAGGATTAGAGAAAATGGAAAGCAGACGTCGTCCCTTACTTCCACCTTTGAGGCGAATTCTCCCACTTCGGGTACGAACCCATCCGCCTTTGGCTTTTTCCTGATCTTCGTATCTACGTGGATAGCCCTGCCCTGGACGAGTCTCAACGTTATTAAACCAGGCGTATTCCAAACCAGAACGATTTGTCCACGCTTGCTTGCACGTTACAGAACATGTGTGACACCCGATGCACTTATCGAGATTCATCACCATGCCCATTTGGGCCATGACCTTCATTAGTACTCCACATCTTGTGATCGACGGCGAATAACCGTTACTTCATCACGTTGATTGCCGGTTGGTCCGAGGTAATTGAAAGCGAATGTCAGTTGTGCATACCCGCCGATTAAGTGTGTTGGTTTAATCATCAGACGCGTGAGTGAATTATGAATTCCACCTCTCTTGCCTGATGTTTCTGCCAAAGGAACATCGACAACACGATCTTTTGCGTGATACATAAAGACCGTTCCAGATGGCATGCGGTGTGAAATGCATGCACGTGCTACGACCACACCGTTGCGGTTGTAAGCCTCGATCCATTCGTTATCTTTCACGCCGATAGTTTCTGCATCTTCAACGCTCATCCAAATCTCTTGTCCTCCGCGAGAAAGAGAAAGCATGAAGAGATTGTCTTGATACTCAGAGTGAATAGACCATTTAGAGTGAGGCGTGAGGTACCTAACCGTCACTTCTTTTTCGATTCCATTACCTTGACTTCCAAATATTCGATGCATATTCAGCGGTGGTCTAAAGACAGGTAACTGCTCTCCCAGCTCGCTCATCCAGTCGTGGTCAATAAAGAAATGTTGGCGTCCAGTAAGGGTGTGCCAAGGTTTTAATCTTTCAACATTGATTGCAAAAGCTGTATATCGACGACCGCCATGTTCTGATCCAGACCACTCAGGACTGGTAATAACAGGAACTGGCCTGGCTTGTGTATCAGCGAAGGTAATTCGCTTTCCTTCATTATCCAAAGCAAGATCGGTAAGTTTCTGACCTGTTCTCTTTTCTAGCGCTCTGAATCCGGCAACGGCAACTCGACCATTCGTGGTGCCAGAAAGAGCAAGAATTGTTTCGCATGCATCTACATCTCGCGCAAGTGATGGCCTTCCTGCGCCCACTCCTGTCGATGCGACACCATTGCTATGTCGTAGTAACTCAATCTCGGGAAGAACGCTGACCGGAACGCCTTTTGTGTTTGTCCCGAGTGTGTCAATCAGTGGCCCAAGTGCAGCCATCTTTTCGCCAATTTGCGAGTAGTCACGTTTAACGACGACAAGTTTAGGCATCGTGACTCCTGGAATAGGTTCAACTTCACCTTTCTTCCAATCAAGCACTACGCCACCAGGAGTTGCCATTGCATCTGGTGTGTCATGCAAAAGAGGAACAACAACTAAATCCTCTCGTTCACCTAAATGTCCTTTAGCTTGTTCAGAGACTTGACGACCGAGCATCTGGAAAATCTCGTAATCAGTTTTAGTTTCCCACGGCGGATTGATAGCAGGAGTGAAAGCATGAATAAAAGGATGCATATCTGTACTCGAAAGATCATGTTTTTCATACCATGTTGCAGCAGGCAACAAAATATCTCCGAAAAGTCCTGTACTTGTCATTCGGAAGTCAACAGATACAAGAAGATCTAACTTTCCTTCAGGTGCATCTTCGCGCCACGTAACATCCTTAGGTCTGGCATCTGGCTCGTTCTCTTGAGCCCTTACAGAGTTGTCCGTACCAAGGAGATGCTTGAGGAAATATTCATTTCCTTTACTTGATGAACCTAAAATATTCGCACGCCAAACAGTTAGAACACGTGGCCAGTTTTCTGGAGCATCGGGATCTTCAATCGCGAATTGGAGATCTCCACTTTTGAGTTCGTTAATGACATGTTGAACAGGATCGATGCCCTTATCACGAGCTTCGTCTACAAGGTCTAAAGAGTTGCGATTGAGCGAAGGATATGAAGGCATCCATCCCATACGTGCAGACTGAGCAATAACGTCGATCGCAGTCATGTCTTTGAATCGTCCTTCTCCCAATGGAGTTGCTAATAAATCCGAGCCCAAAGCGTCATAGCGCCATTGATCAGTTGATACATACCAAAACGCGGTACCAATCATCTGTCGTGCAGGGCGAGACCAATCTGCACCAAAGGCGAGCTGTGCCCATCCGGTAACTGGGCGACATTTTTCTTGTCCAACATAATGTGCCCATCCTCCGCCGTTAACTCCTTGGCAGCCTGTCAGAGTGACAAGCGCCAAAAAAGTGCGGTACATGGTGTCGGAGTGGAACCAATGATTGGTTCCCGCTCCCAACAGAATCATCGAGCGACCTTCAGAGTCGATTGCATTTTGTGCGAATTCACGAGCGATACGAATAGCCTGAACAGCAGGAACACTCGTTATTTCTTCTTGCCATGATGGCGTATAAGGAGAGCGATCGTCATAACCTTCTGGCCATTCCCCATCTAGACCATCACGTGCAACTCCGTACTGAGCCAACATCAAGTCATAGACTGTCGTGACAGTTTTCCCTGCTATTTCAATGACGGGAACTCCGCGAGCAAGAACGCCGCCACTTTCTGAAACTTCTTGACCTTGATCAAAACGTGGCATGAGAACCGGAGCTGATACCGCGCCCTTCTTACCGTAAATGCTCAAAAGAGGATCTACGCCTTCAAGGTCAAGGTTCCATTTCCCCATTGAGGAGTCGTTATATCTATGTCCAAGTGAACCATTGGGAACGAATGTTTCACCGGTACCGGAATCTAGAACCACTGTCTTAAATCGTGAACCTTCGGAAACATCTCCTAAATCTGAAGCTACCAGGAATTTATCTGGAACCCATGAGCCATCTTTCTTGCGCAATGAAACCAAATAAGGCAAGTCTGTAAATTTCTTTACGTAATCCTGGAATCGTGGCACTTGTTTATCAACAAAAAACTCTTTAAGGATCACATGGCCCATTGCCATACCTAGTGCGCCATCGGTACCTGGATGTGGGGCCACCCATTCATCTGCAAATTTCGTATTGTCGGCATAGTCGGGGCTAATCGCAACAACTTTTTGACCTTTGTAACGCGCCTCTGTCATGAAGTGTGCGTCAGGTGTCCGTGTTACTGGAACATTAGAGCCCCACATAATTAAGTAAGAGGCATTAAACCAATCAGCCGATTCTGGAACATCGGTTTGGTCTCCGAAAACTTGAGGCGAGGCAACGGGAAGATCTGCATACCAATCGTAAAATGAAAGCATCGATCCGCCCATTAAGGAGATGAAGCGAGCGCCTGCCGCATGAGACGCCATAGACATTGCAGGAATTGGCGAGAAACCAAAGACACGATCTGGTCCATATTTCTTAATAGTATGAACATGTGCCGCTGCAATAATTTCAGAGACCTCGCTCCAGCTCACGCGAACTAATCCGCCCTTGCCTCGAGCACGGTGGTAGCGTTTGCGATTTTCTGGATTATCTACAACGTCAGCCCACGCAAGTACAGAATCACCTAAGCGACCCTTAGCTTCACGAAACATTTCCAATAAAACACCGCGGATATATGGAAATCGGATACGAGTTGGTGAATAGGTGTACCAAGAGAATGCAGCGCCCCGGGGGCACCCACGTGGCTCGTATTCAGGAGAGTCTGGACCAACTGATGGATAGTCCGTTTGCTGCGTTTCCCACGTGATGATTCCGTCTTTTACATACACTTTCCAAGAGCAAGATCCTGTGCAGTTCACACCGTGCGTTGAACGAACAACTTTGTCATGACTCCAACGGTCTCGGTAGAAAATATCACCTTCGCGCCCACCGGCTTTAGTCACTGACAACAAATCTTTAGATACTTCCCCGCCGGCAAAGAAACGTCCAAATTTTACAAGCGCTTCTTCGGTTCCATTAAGTACGTCATCAGCTCTTCCCATGGTTGCAGTGTGACTTAGGGATGCCCCATGGAATATAGGTCTAAAGACCCTATTTTCAGAGCGATTGAGCATGAGAGATTTCCAATAACGAAGATTGCCGATGAGGAGAAACCATGTCTGAGCGGACTGGATCCACTCGAGTCCTATCTCTATCCACCTTTGCCTTCACCCTCATGTTTGCCGTGTGGTTGATGTTCGGAGTTCTTGGAATTCCTATTCAAAAAGAATTTGGAATCTCAGATTCACAACTCGCCTGGCTCTCCTCGGTAGCAATCCTTAACGGTTCCATATGGCGACTCTTTCTTGGAGTTCTCACCGATCGCATAGGTGGAAAACGTGTAACCATAGCCATGTTGTTGGTGACTTCAGTGCCTGCATATTTATTAGCGCACATGACTCTCAATTATCATTGGTTACTCATACTAGCTTTTCTCATTGGTTTTGCTGGTAACTTATTTAGCGTTGGTATCGCATGGAACTCTCACTGGTTTCCACGTGAGCGACAAGGATTTGCACTAGGAGTATTTGGTGCGGGAAATGTTGGGGCATCTGCCACAAAATTTATAGGACCTGCCGTTATCGCAAGCACTATCGGCGGTTCATATCTAGGTGGAATTATTCCTGGTGGATGGCGTTTCGTCCCAGCTTTATATTCAGTTCTGTTAGTTCTCACCGCCATTGTAATCTTCTTTTTCACTCCCTCAGATAATGAAAAAATCCAAGAGTCGAGACCTCTCAAAGAAATGTTCTTGCCGTTACGACACATTCAAGTGTGGCGTTTTAGTTTGTACTATGTCGTAGTTTTTGGAGCCTATGTAGCTCTTGCCTCTTGGATGCCAAAATATTATGTTTCTGTATACGGCCTCAATCTTTATGACGCAGCATTGCTGACCGCGCTCTTCATCTTCCCAGCATCCTTGCTTCGTCCCTTAGGTGGATATCTATCTGACAAAATCGGGGCGCGTAAATTAATGTACGGAACGTTTTCAACAATGCTTTTTGCACTTCTTCTTTTAGCTGCACCCTTTGGCTACATAGTTCTTGAAACTCCAGATGGGCCTAAGAATGTGCTTCCCTATTCCTTAGGTGTCGGACAGTTCACCGCTTTGCTCTTTATTGTTGGTTGCGCCATGGGAATTGGGAAAGCGGCAGTCTTCAAACACATTCCAGAATATTTCCCACATGATGTCGGCGCTGTAGGTGGGCTTGTCGGCACGCTCGGAGCGCTCGGCGGTTTCCTTCTGCCTCCTCTTTTTGTACTCGTGCGTGAAAAGACAGGGCTTCCACAATCAACTTTCATCGTCCTATTTCTTCTCACGCTTTCAGCAAGCGTGTGGATGCATGTAGTCATCATGCGCCTACTCTCAAAAGAAAGTCCCCATTTAGAACACAGAATTGATACCAATACCTCACTTACGATTGGAGCATGACATGAATGCGAAAGGTTCAAAGACGAACGATTCCAGTAAATGGCTTGAGGGTTGGGATCCCAACGAAGAGGGCAAATGGGATTCGAAAATTGCCTGGCGCACTCTTTGGGTTACGACCTACGCACTTACTTTGGGTTTCATTAGTTGGTTTTTGGTTTCTGCTTTAGCGCCAAAATTAAATAACTTGGGTTTTGATCTCAGCAAGAAAGAACTTTACTGGCTAGCGGCAATGCCCGGTTTGGCTGGTGGAGGTTTACGTTTGATATGGATGTTCCTTCCGCCGATCCTTGGAACACGCAAACTTGTCACGTACTCAACCGCGCTGTTATTACTTCCACTCATAGGCTGGTCAGTTGCGGTTCGTAATCCATCTACGCCATTTATCGGTCTGCTTGCACTTGGATTCCTCTCTGGTTTAGGCGGCGGAATATTCTCCGGTTTCATGCCGAGTACCTCATATTTCTTTCCTAAATCTAAGCAAGGAATGGCCTTAGGTCTTCAAGCAGGTATTGGTAACTTCGGTGTCAGTATCGTGCAATTTGTAACGCCACTTATCGTTGCATCTGCAATGTTTGGTGCAACTCTGGGAGCACCACAACATTTTGTCAATAAAGATAAAGGCATAGACACCTTTGCCTGGTATCAAAATGCAGGGCTCTTGTGGGTGCCCTTTGTTCTCGTGGCAGTTGTACTTGCCTGGACAATGCTCAAGAGCGTCCCCATTAAAGCTCGTGGAGTAAGCGATCAATTAGATATTTTCAAGAATAAGCACACCTGGTTGATGACACTTCTTTATGTGATGACTTTCGGAACATTTTCAGGACTTTCGGCACAATTCGGATTGCTTATTAAGAATCTATTTGGCGAGTTTGCAAATGCCCCAGACCCTGTGAAGTTTGCTTTCTACGGTCCATTGATTGGTTCAGCTGCTCGTGTAGTAAGTGGGCCCCTTGCTGATCGATTAGGTGGTGGAATTCTGACATTCGTTTCAGGCGCCGGTATCGCAAGCTCATCAATTTTTACAGCTTTCCAACTTTCTCCACAAAGTAGTGATGACTTCATGTCATTCTTCTGGGGAATGATGGCTATCTTCTTCTTCGCCGGTGTTGGAAATGCAAGTACTTTTAAGCAGATGCCGATGATCTTCGCAACTCGACAAGCAGGCGGAGTTATCGGATGGACCGGGGCAATTGCAGCATTTGGTCCTTTCGTATTCGGAGTGCTCTTGTCATTTGTAGCACCTAAGAGCTTCTTCCTCGGTGTCGCAGTCTTTGCAATCGTGGGTGCATGCGTTGCATGGTGGTTCTACGCTAGAACCGCGGCTGAAAAACGTAGCTAACTCGCAATCCTTCCTATGTTTAGGCAGACTTCCCCCATGGTTATCAGTCGATTAAGCGCTCTTTCCGACGCTGTTATTGATGTCGCAAAAGGTGAAGATCTCAGCGCATCTTTGAGACGCTTAGTTGAGAACGCAGTAATTATTTCTGAGGCGACTTATGGCGCACTAGGTGCCATAAGTCCTGACGGTCGCCTAGAAGAATTTACCTACGTTGGATTAAGTGAAGAATCTGCTGATGAGATAGAAAGATTTCCTGAAGGTAAAGGGCTCCTTGGGCATTTACTTAAACATCCCACTCCCCTGCGTTTGGCATCTATCAAAAGCAGTGAAGCGTCTGTAGGTTTCCCAGAAGGTCACCCTGCAATGAATTCATTTCTTGGAGTACCAATTCGCATTCGCGATGAAGTGTATGGAAGTCTTTACCTCACCGAGAAAAAAGGCGGACTAGAATTTACCGAAGAAGATGAACAACTTGTGATAGTGCTAGCTTCTGCTGCAGGCATAGCGATAGATAGCGCTCGAGGACAGGCAGCACAAAATCAAATTGTTGTTTTGGCAGAACGAGATCGTATTGGTCGAGACCTCCATGATTTAGTGATTCAACGTCTTTTTGCAACTGGACTTTCACTTCAAGCAGTGACTAAAGATGAACTCGTTCCAATGCGAGACCTCAAAATTATTCAGGAGACTATCGATAATCTGGATTTGACCGTTCAACAAATCCGTAACACGATCTTTGAATTACAGATACCGGGACCAATTGCCGGACTACGTGGACGAATTCAAGAAGAAATTGCAGTATTTCAAGGCAAAAATGCAATTCATATTTCCAGTGAATTTAAAGGCCCGATTGACTCCTCTGTTCAAAGAGCGCTAAGTGAGCATTCAATCGCAGTTGTAAGGGAGCTGCTTACGAATGCCATGAAGTATGCACGCTGTCGCCAAATTGATGTCTTAATTTCTGCAGATGAGGGTCAACTTAAGGTGCAGGTTAGTGATGATGGAATTGGGTACGTTGAAGGTCTTCGCAAGAGTGGATTATTGAATCTAGAAGAACGCGCAAGGGAATGTAACGGGACTTTTTCTATTACTAAGAAAGCGCCACAAGGAACTCTCGCCCAATGGGTTGCGCCTTACTAATTCCTGCCTATACCTAATCGTGCAGCCAACGCAGCAGCCTGCGTTCTTCGTTCTAAGCCAAGCTTTCCTAGGAGTGATGAGACGTAATTCTTAATAGTCTTTTCGGCCAAGAACATCGATTCTGCAATCTGTCGGTTCGTTAAGCCTCTGCCAATGTGTTCTAGCACCCTCTGTTCTTGATCGGTGAGTTCAAAGATTTCACCTGCTGGACTAGAGAGCTTGCTCAAGCGATTTGTCACATTTGAGATAAGAGCTATATCTAAAAGGATTTCTCCTTGGGCAACTTTGCGAATAGCCTCGAGCAAATCTAAATTCTTTATATCTTTGATTACATATCCGCTTGCCCCACCAAGTACCGCTCCAAGTACTGCTTCGTCGTCGAGGAAAGAAGTCAGTATCAAAACTTTTACATCTGGATAGATCGATCTTATCTCGCGGCAAAGTTCGATTCCAGTTCCGTCAGGTAAACGCACATCAAGTACGGCAACGTCGGCAATAATAGATACAAGAGCTTCAAGCGCTTTCTGAACATCTCCTGCTTGGCCAACCACGCTTAAATCATCTTCACTATCAATAAGTTCAATCAATCCACGGCGGACAAGTTCGTGATCATCTACGACAAAGACTCGAGTTGTCATGTAGTAAATGCCTGAGTCAATGGTTTTCTGAGAGCAAAAACAACTGAGACCGCAATAACTAACATGACCGCGCTCAATGTGTATGCACTTCCCATATCAATATCCATGTCTATGTATACCTGCATTGCCCACGTTTGAGTGCGTCCGGGCAAAGAACCTGCAAACATCATTGTTGCACCAAATTCACCTAAGGCTCGGGCCCATGCCAGAACCGCACCAGTTGCAATGCCATTGCGTATTTGAGGCAGTGCTACCAAAGAAAAAACATCTCGAGTTGAAGCACGATCAATCACTGCTGCTTCTTCGAGGTCCTTTGGCAGATGACGAAAATTTGATTCAACAATCAAAACTAGAAAGGGCATTCCTACAAAAACACCTGTGACAACAACTGCGACACTGGTAAATGGCATCGACCATCCCGTAGCCTGGTAAATATATTTACCGAGAAGGCCATTTCTTCCAAGAAGTGCCAACAAAGCCATTCCAGCCACAGTAGGCGGAAGAACTATTGGGGCAAGAACAAATGGACGTAAGATATTTGTAACTCTCTCGTTGCCTCTAGCCAGTACCCACGCAAGTGGAACTCCCAAAAGAACTGAGATAGTCGTGGCCAACACGGAACTCCACAGTGACAGCTCTATCGCAGATAAAGAATTATCTTGTGTCAGGTGGCTGAAGAAAGAATTCCAGGGAACATTTGCCAATAAGGCAATCATGGGCGCGATGACAACAAAACTTGCAAAGATGGCCAGCGTCCCGGTTGCTCTATCTATCCGTCGCCGAATCACGAAATAACCCCGAACCCACTTCTTCGCAAATACAAAGCCGTTTTAGGTGATTCGAGGAAATCTACAAAAGTTCGTGCGAGGGCTTTCTGTTTTCCATCAGCAACAATCGCAATCGCATATCGTGTTGAAGAAGCAAGTCGATCCGTAAATACAATCTCTTTGAGAGCTTTACGATTCTTGACAACATCAGTGTGGTACACAATCGCTGCATCAACTTCGCCTTGCATTAGTTTTGCAATTACCCCCGATGCCTTAGGTTCAAGCGAGGCAGGTTTAGAAGTCACAGTGCCATCTGATTCAAGCGCAGCATCAGCAGCGCCACCACACGGAACTTCATGTACACATTGGATCCATTTAATACCTGGTTTATTTAGATCTTTAATGCGTGAGATTTTTAAAGGATTCTTAACTGGTACGGCAAGAACCATCCTGTTGGATATGAAGCCTTTATAGATTGGAACTCTCGAAGATGCGCTCTGCATATCTTTGCTAGAGGCAGATACGAACACATCCACCGGCGCTCCTGCATTTATCTGCATAGCCAAGGTTTGTGATGCCAAGAAAGAGAAGACCACCGTCGTACCAGGATGTGCCTTTTCAAAAGTTTTACCCAAATTAGTGAAACTATCGGCAAGGCTTGATGCGGCAAATACAGTCAAAGTCGCTTTCTGGCTGGCATAACTTTGAGGAAAAAATGAAAAAAGAGAAGTGACTAGTAGCAGAGAGAAGACCTTCCTGCCGCACCCATGCACGAAATGACTATACAACAGAGCCAAAATTGCTTTTGGAAGTAGAGGCTCTGTAGAGGAATGTCTAATTCCGCTGCTATCTCTTCAAAGGTAAACCAACGTTTCACGGCAACTCCAATCAACTTCAACGCGCTTTGCGTTCCTACAATTATGCGTAGTTAATTTGGTGGTGATTTTTGGTTTTGGCCTCTGAGAGCGCTCTGCGGGGCAAATTCACGCGTGAAAATCGTTTCCTGGCACCAAACAAAAGTGCTTCTGGATTCCTATAAAGTACTAAGCGGGCAATGCTTTATTATCTTTGAAAGTGAAATTGAATTTGTTGAATATTCAGTCAAGCGATTTCTATACAATGAAATAGCAGTTGAGTAGCAATAATTTCTTGACAATCTGGTCATTCGACATTTACTTTTTAGTGATTTTGGATTGCACTGTTCACTATTTTCACTCGAAAGTGCAAGCAGTAGCGGTAGCAGTAGGCGTGTAAAAGTCAGGAAAGTAGCCCAAAATCATCTTCTTGACACGCTCAAATAACCGGATATATTTCCTTTAAGCCCGTTTGGGTGTCATTTATCTGGTAACTCTTAATCAACGTAACCTACGCACCACAAACATAACTAAACCAACGACAACTAGGAAAAATCCCACCGGTAGAGTCAAGAACATAAACCAGATGTATCCCCCAGTACCGCTGCCTTCATCCCACATAGAGCCACCTTGAAAGAGTGAGGTGATGAACGCTAGAAGGATTGGTGAGATGGCAAAAATCAAACCAGTACGTACAAAAGGAAATCGCTTCATGGGTAGAGTTTAAGGATTTTTTAAGTTAAATATATCTACAACCTCCTTCTTAGGCGTGTTCTCCACCTGTGTGGGCGAAAACTTTGCAGGTAATCTGCCAACGACCTTCAAGAATCGAAGGCTTCATTCAATTTACTACCATCGCCTTTACCAGCCCCATCAATATTTAGATTGACGAGTCGGGTAATTTCAGTTTTGTCCCAATTCTTAAACTAGCAATAGAGCAACTATTTATTAGGTTTGATAATCGTTATTCCACCAAGTGAATTGCTTTCGAGTTCGGCGAGGGCTTTGGCACCTTCCGCTAACCCAACTTCTCGCTTGACTAGCACTGCAGGATTTAGCACACCAGTGGCAACTAGCGCCAACATTTCTGGATAATCACGAGCGGACATTCCGTGGGATCCAAGCAGGTCAATCTCCCAAGCGATAACACGGGCCATCGGAATTTCAGATAAACCGTTGGGAGTGATCAAGAGTCCTAATTGCAGATGTCTGCCGCGGCGTGCCAGCGAGAGGACGGATGCGCCGGCGGTTGCTTTGCTGCCAAGTGCATCTACTGAAAGATCAACGCCACCAAGGGTTTGAAGATATGCGATGGGATCTATTTTGCTTGAGTTAATTGTTTCGGCACCGAGAGATTCGGCGATTTTTAAAGCGGCATCGTTGATATCTACGGCATAGACGGTTGCACCTTTCGCCTTTGCAATCATGATTGCGCTAAGGCCAACACCGCCGCATCCGTAGATAACTACTTTCTCACTGGCTATTAGATGTGCGCGCTTGATTAGGCCACGATAAGCGGTCGCAAAGCGACAACCTAAAGCGGCCGCGGTAGCGAAGGAGAGCGCTTCGGGAATTTTTACTAAATTAAAGTCGGCGTTATTAATTGCAACGTATTCGGCGAATGAACCGTAACCGGTAAAGCCTGGTTGGGTTTGCGTTGGACAAACTTGTGCATCTCCCCGCAGGCAGTATCCGCACTTTCCGCAGCCAGAGACGAACGGAACGGTCACGCGATCCCCTATTGAGTATTTAGAAACTGAACTGCCAATGGCGGAAATGACGCCAGCGAACTCGTGGCCTGGCACGTGTGGCAGAACGATGTCGGGATCGTGGCCCATCCAAGCATGCCAATCGCTACGACATAAGCCCGTTGCTTCAACTTTGATTACAACGCCGTCATTAGTTGGAGCCGGGATCGGAATATCAATAACCGATAGTGGCCCTTTGAATTGCGAGAAGAAGATGGCGTTCATTAACCTACGTTAGACCAATCGAAGGTTTTGATTTTTTAATCGCCAAGTCCTTCGTAGTTGGCAAACCCCCATAAATCAATTTCATCCAGATCTATAATCTTTAAATTGTGGTTGGCAAAAATCCCAGCAATCTGTGCGCGATGTTCAGTTGCATGATGAATTGCTTGAGTCAGAATCGTTTCACGATTGCGGCGAATTGTCCGGTCGTCTCGTTGAAACTCAACAAAACCGATTGGATGTTTTGCAGATTCGCGGAGCCGAGCATCAAATGTAGCTGAAAGTTGTTTTAGCGCAAGAACTTCACTTTTATTGTTGGGAACTTGGGTTGGGATATCCCCCGCCTGATCCAATAGATCTGCGTATCGGGATGCAGTTAGATGTTCTAAAATTTCCGCCACTGTCCATAAGTCATTCGGAGCTGTTAATTTCAGATACTCATCCGGTTGATTAGCGATGGCATCAAAAACATATGAATTAGCCCAATTTAAATGTCGAAAGAGTCGATCCGTAACTACGTCCATTAAGTTAGATTACCTGAACTTTAAAAAAAAGACATTTTATTGATTGGTTCTATTTAGATAAGTATTGATTCCATCCGCTAAAAATTGTTGTACCTCTGTTGCAACTTTCGGGGAAACACCCGCTAAGGCGTTAAACCCATGAATTGCGCCGAGATACTCTTTGAAGATTACTTTAACTCCAGCTCTTTCTAGCGCTTCGGCATAAAGTCGCCCGTCATCGGCCAATGGATCGTATTCAGCTGTAACCACCAGCGCTGGTGCGAGGTCTGCAAGGTTTTTTGAAGTAGCTGGAAAAGCGTAAGGATTATTTAGAGCTGCATCATTTTGAGCATATTGTGATTCAAACCAACGCATTACTTTTGAAGTTAATCCAAAACCTTCGCCATTATTAATCGCACTCGGCAAGGAACCATCATGGCCGGTGCATGGATATACCAGCATTTGAAATGCAAGTTTTACTAATCCGGTATCGCGAGCTTTAATTGCTACTGCCGCGGCTAGATTTCCACCAGCGCTATCCCCACCAACACCAATCTTTGTGGCATCAATTTTTAATAAGTCTGCATTTTTGACGATCCACTCAAGCGCTGTATAACAATCATTGAATGGCGTTGGAAAAGGATGTTCTGGCGCCTTTTGATACTGCACCTGTACAACGACAAAGTTCCCTTTATTAGATAGCGAACGAACCGTTGGTTCGAAACCATCCATATTTCCAATCACCCAACCGCCGCCATGTAAATAAAGCATAATCGGAAGATTTGGTTCATCGTTTGGTCGATAAATCCTTATTGGTAAATATCCATTCGGCCCAGAAATAACCTTATGTTCAACACTAAATATTGGTTCTGGTTTGCCAATGAAATCTGGATTTGGAAGAGTGCGGAATCGATACTCCGACATAGACATTTCCCATGGGAATGGCATCGCCATTTTTTCACGGAGCGCTAGATGTTCGGCAAATTCCTTTGAAAGCGGCATAGATTGAGGGTAGTAGTCTTTGAATATGAATACCAAGGATTCGAGCCGAGAGTCGCACTTCCCCGCGATTGAGAAACGATATGGCGAATCGATGGATTATTGGTTCAAGATCATGGCTAAATTAGCCGGAAAAAAATACCCTGAGCAGATAGCTCACTTACGAGAGGGCTACGGTTTTTCGCAGGCGCATGCAAATGCCCTCGTTATGTTCTCGCGCGGATCGACATCTTCGAAGCGATTTAACACCCCAACCGAATATTTCAAAACGTTGGATCCTAAGCAAGCAAAAACTGTGCGGGCGATATTTAAATCGATAAAAAATAAGTACCCGAAATTAGAGCTAGTGATTGCTTGGAATCAACCGATGTTGCAATTCAATGGGAAGTACATAATTGGGGTTTCGGCTGCTAAGAACCATATTCTTTTTGCGCCTTGGAGCAAAGATGTAATAGAAAAATTCACGCCCAGAATGAAGAATTTAGATGTCAAAAAGAAGACGATTGGCGTACCAAACGATTGGGATGTGGATGAAAAATTGCTGCACGCAATTGTTAAAGCTCGCCTTGCAGAAGTTAGTAAATAGCTATTTCTTTTGCAATATTCTAGTTAATGAGTGCTAATGCTTGGCTTTTCATACTCTAACGAGAACCCAATCACGCTAATCAAAAGTGCGCCAACGCCAATAATTGTGAGCCACCAACCAATTATTAAACCTAATCCAGCCGTGCAAATCGAAAGCCCAAGCGGAAGTGGCCACCATGAATGTGGGCTGTAAAAACCAAGTTCACCAGCAGAGTCAGAAATTTCGCCAAGGTCATTATCTTCTGGCAGCACTCCACCAGATCGCCGGTCAATGAACCATAAGTAATAGCCGATTAGTAGCGCTAATAGCGCACTTAAACCAATCGCTATGACGCCTAACTCTTCGCCACCTACAAAGAAGTAAACCGCATCAAGCACTGCATAAAATGCAGTTAACACTGCAAAAAGTTTCCAACCAACTTTCATTAGTGACCACCATCGGTATGTGCCATGTGTGGGTGATGTAAATCAAATGCTGGTCGTTCACTTCGAATACGAGGCATCGACGTGAAGTTGTGTCGTGGTGGTGGGCAAGAAGTAGCCCACTCAAGTGAAGCGCCATAACCCCATGGATCATCAACTAATACTTTTGGACTCTTTCTGGAAATCCAAATATTAATTGCAAATGGGATCATCGATAAAGCTAATAAGAATGAACCAGCTGTAGAAATCATGTTCATCCCGGTGAATCCATCAGTTGCGAGGTAGTCCGCATAACGTCGAGGGAAACCTTTTATACCTAACCAGTGTTGGATTAGGAATGTTATGTGGAAGCCAAAAAATAGCGTCCAGAAATGAATTTTTCCTAATCGTTCGTTCAACATATGTCCAGTCATTTTTGGCCACCAGAAATAAAAGCCGCCGAACATTGCGAAAACTACAGTTCCAAACAAAACATAATGAAAATGTGCAACCACGAAATAGGAAGCCGAAACGCTGAAATCCAACGGTGGGCTAGCCAAAATGATTCCGGTCAAACCACCGAATAAGAATGTGATTAAAAAGCCCATTACCCAGAGCATCGGTGTATCAAAGGTGATCGACCCTCGCCAAATGGTTCCGATCCAGTTAAAGAATTTAACTCCAGTAGGAACGCCAATTAAAAATGTCATAAAGGAGAAGAACGGCAATAGAACTTGGCCGGATGCAAACATGTGGTGTGCCCAAACTGCGACTGAGAGCGCTGCGATTCCGATTGTTGCGGCAATTAAACCTTTATAACCAAAAATTGGTTTACGGCTAAA
>Ga0214919_10003155_pt1 | contig 25173 bp, 23 predicted proteins | sample LL1503_MetaG_FD_177994 | JGI IMG/M metagenome (GOLD analysis project Ga0214919, IMG submission 177994) | Freshwater microbial communities from Lake Lanier, Atlanta, Georgia, United States - LL-1503 | ecosystem: Environmental > Aquatic > Freshwater > Lake | place: USA: Georgia | collected... | reverse complement strand
ATCAAAATTCATATGCGATTGCGATTGGTCAATCAGCAGGTAATACTGATCAATCTAATAATGCAATTGCGATTGGTCAAGAAGCAGGTAATACTGGTCAATCAAATTATACAATTGCTATTGGTCAAGGAGCAGGAGCGAATAATCAAAAAACATCTGCGATTGCTATTGGTTCATTTGCAGGTAATGCTGATCAATCTAATAACGCGATTGCGATTGGTGCTAGTGCAGGTAATACTGGTCAATCAGATAATGCGATTGCTATTGGTCAAGGAGCAGGAGCGAATAATCAGCATGCCAACACCATTATTTTGAATGCAAAAGGATCTGTATTAGATTCAGATGCTAGTAACGCGTTTTATGTTGCCCCTATTCGAGGGCGTACCGGCACGAGCAATTACTTATACTATGATATTAGTAATAGTGAAGTTTGTTATAGTATAGTAGGACAACCTGTTTCTGGATCTACAGGTCTTACAGGTTTAACGGGTGAAACTGGTCTTACAGGTCTTACGGGTCTTACAGGTGAAACAGGTCTTACGGGTCTTACTGGTTTAACTGGTCTTACAGGTTTAACAGGCTTAACGGGCTTAACGGGCTTAACGGGCTTAACGGGCTTAACGGGTGACACAGGTCTTACAGGTTTAACTGGCTTAACAGGTTTAACTGGCCTTACGGGTTTAACAGGTATAACAGGTCCTACAGGTATCACCGGTTCTACAGGATCCATATCATCTTATGTAACGGAAAATTTTATGGTAGCTGGTGGAAATGGAACAAACACATTAGCCTATAGTAGTGATGGTATAACTTGGACGGATTCATCTAATGGTACTGGTATTTTCAGCAACGGCATTTGTAATACAGTAGCTTGGAATGGTATTTTATGGATAGCCGGCGGTGAAGGTACAGACACATTATTAGCCTATAGCAATGATGGTATCACTTGGACAGATTCTTCTAATGGTGATACTACTATTTTTAATGGCGTATGTAATACAGTAGCCTGGAATGGCAGTTTATGGGTAGCTGGTGGTGTTGGCGATTTTATAGGAAATAACCCATTAGCCTATAGTAGCGATGGCATTACCTGGACTAATTCGGCTAATGGTACTGGCATTTTTTCTCAAAACCAGTGCTTAACAGTAGCTAGTAATGGTAGTTTATGGGTAGCAGGTGGAGTTGGCGACACAACTGTACAACAAAATAGAAACACGTTAGCTTATAGCAGTGATGGTAAAATTTGGACGGATTCTTCTAATGGTACTAGCATGTTTGATGGCGTACAGTGTAATACGGTTGCTTGGAATGGCAGTTTATGGGTAGCTGGTGGCAACGGAACAACTGGAAATACAAACACATTAGCCTATAGTAGTGATGGTATTACATGGACTTCTTCCGGTACTACGATTTTTGATCAATACAAGTGTTTATCAGTAGCTTGGAATGGCAGTTTATGGGTAGCTGGTGGTGAAGGAACAAACCCATTGTCCTATAGCAGTGATGGTATGAATTGGACTCCATCGGTTAATGGTGAGACTGATACAATTTTTACTGCATCGCAGTGTAATACAGTAACCTGGAATGGGAGTTTATGGGTAGCTGGTGGAAATGGAACCAATGATTTAGCCTATAGCAGTGATGGTAAAACATGGTGGAATCGTAGTACAACTATTTTTAGTAATAGCAGTTGTAAGGCATTAGCTTCTCGACGAGTATTACCATATGTTGGTACGAAAAATTTTAGTATTGTATATGCGACAGGCACAGCTGTTATAACTGGCGTAACTGGCCAATATCTATTGTCCAATACTAATAATAATGTGTTTACAAATAATGCTTTAACTTTTGATGGTAGTAATATTTATTTTAATGTGCCTATGCTGTCTGGAAATAATAATGCTACTATGGGAACAAGTGATAAGCCAATTAACGAAGTTTTTATCGCTCCCAAAACACTCTATATAGGTGGCAATCCTATTAGTGCCAATGGGTCCACTATTAACATACCTCTGGGATCTACTGTTGGAGATATTCCTATAGGTACCATTCGAATATTAGGCTCATTAGATTCATCTGGCAGTTTACCTGGTCCAACCGGTGCAACTGCCGGAGACGGCTATATTATTCAAAGTGATTTATGGGCGTATGCTTTGAATGACACATGGAATAATGTTGGGCCATTCGTAGGGCCAATTGGACCAACAGGCGTAACTGGTCCTACTGGTCCTACTGGCGTAGGATTTAGTTCAGGCCCTACTGGTTCTATTTTGTTCTATAATGGATCAGGTGTTACTGGTTCTACCAATTTAACATATGATTATTTGAGTGGCAATTTAAATATAACTGGCGGCGGTGTGTTGACTATTGAAAATTATTTTTCGATTAGTAGTTCTAGTGTTGCTATTGGTTTAAATGCGGGTCAAACTGGTCAAGGAAGTAGTGCGTTTGCGATGGGTTCATATGCTGGTAATACTGGGCAAGGATCATATGCAATTGCTATAGGTTGTTATGGAGGTCAAACTAGTCAAGGTTTATATGCGATTGCTATTGGTAATAATGCTGGTCAAACTAGTCAATCAAACTATGCGGTTGCTATTGGTAGTTATGCGGGTCAAACCGGTCAAGGAAATGAAGCAATTGCGATGGGGGGTAATGCTGGTAAAATCAGTCAAGGACAAAGTGCAATTGCATTGGGTTCATATGCTGGTAATACCGGTCAAGGACAAAATGCGATTGCGTTAGGTCAAAACTCGGGACAAACTAATCAAGGACAAAGTGCGATTGCATTGGGTTTAAATGCTGGTAATACCGATCAAGGAAGTGTAGCGTTTGCATTGGGTTCATATGCTGGTCAAACCAGTCAAGGCATTGGTGCATTTGCTATGGGTTTAAATGCTGGTCAAACCGGTCAAGGGAGCAGTGCGTTTGCTATGGGATCAAATGCTGGTCAAACCAGTCAAGGATCTAATGCGTTTGCTATGGGTTTAAATGCTGGTCAAACCAGTCAAGGCAGCAGTGCGTTTGCTATGGGTAGTGCTGCTGGTCAAACCAGTCAAGGCAGCAGTGCGTTTGCTATGGGTAGTGCTGCTGGTCAAACCAGTCAAGGAATTTATGCGATTGCGTTGGGTTCAGCTGCTGGTTATACTGGTCAAGGAATGTATGCGATTGCTTTGGGTTCAAATGCTGGTCTAACAAATCAAGAAAATTATGCGATTGCACTGGGTTTAAATGCAGGTCAAACTGGTCAAGGAGGTTATGCGATTGCGTTGGGTCATTATACAGGACAAACCAGTCAAGGATCTAGTGCGATTGCACTGGGTCCATCCGCAGGTCTAACCAGTCAAGGTTCTAGTGCCATTGCATTGGGATCAAATGCTGGTAATACCAGTCAAGGTTCTAGTGCCATTGCATTAGGATCAAATGCTGGTAATACCAGTCAAGGTATTTCTGCGATTGCTATTGGTGAAAGTGCGGGTAATACCAGTCAAGGAACTTATGCGATAGCATTGGGTAAAGCTGCTGGTACTACTGAACAAGGTAGTAGTGCGATTGCATTGGGTTCAAATGCTGGTAATACCGGTCAAGGAGTTTCTGCGATTGCAGTAGGATCAAATGCGGGTTATTCGGGTCAAGCATCTTATTCAGTCGCTATTGGTTATAGTGCTGGTGAAACTAGTCAACATGCCAACACCATCATTTTAAATGCTCAAGGAACTGTATTAGATTCAGATGCTAGTAACGCGCTCTACATTGCCCCTATTCGCAAAGGCACTGAAAGTATAAATAATCTCTATTATGATACCGTACATAAAGAAATACTGTATAGTCCATTTTCTACCAATAGTTATAATTCTTTTTTAGGAGATGTATCTTTTAATTTTAATAGCTTTCCTAATAATGATGTATCCGGTCTACTTTACCAAGCAGACGCACCAACAATTATAAACAATCTATATGTACTGTCAGCTATTGGATTTAATTTTACCTATAACATTGCCGTCATACCGTCTGGCGTTATAGATATATCTTCTAATAATTATATAATCTATAACAATGATCAGACAAAAACTTTACCCCCCTCATTGAATATCACACTGGCGACAGGTGACAGTATTTATGCTATTGTATCATCGCCCGGGGTAAACAATATTAATTGTACGGCTTTAGGTATTAAATCATCCCTCGCAAGTTATCAAATATTAAGTTCAGGAGTCAACTCATTAACATATTACAGCAATTCAAATACCGTAATTACTTCAATATGGGCAACGCTCGTTGGTATAAATAACGGCACAACATATTCAATACAATTAAATAATTCTTATATACAATGTAATAGTATCGATTATAATAAACCTCAAATACTTAACATAGTATTAAATAGTGGTGACCAACTATCATTAAGTAGATATATAGGTACTGACCAAGTAAACTTTCATATATTTGGATATACTCTTTAAATACAAATGCGAGTATTACCGAGTTCAATATATTATTTTGTATATGTAATAATATAATGAGCGGCGTTTCCTATAATTTGGGCAATTCAAAACCTTTAATCAACAGAGAACAAAATTATGTTTTAGATCGGCGATTGCTGACAGTTCATTCGGTAGATCGTGATATTACCAAATACCCAAATTCCAACTATTTTGAAATTATTTTGCCGGAAACCATGTATAATGTTCAGTCGCTTCGTCTGGTCCAATGTAATTTCCCTGGCCAATATTATGTCTTTAGTGACAATTATCAAAATACGCAATTTTTAATGAACGGTGATACACAATTTCCCTTAAAAATACAATCCGGAATATATACACCACAACAGATGGCTGCTGAAATAACTACAGATTTATCTTTCAATAAAGTAGTCGCGGATTGTTCTTATAATCCAATCTCACAAAAATTTTCATTTCAATCTGTAGCAGATTTCAGTTTAAATTTTGATATACAAGTACCATATACCACTACCTGTAATAACTATAACACCAATCCTGTCATGTGGAATCAGTATGCGAATTGGGGTCTGCCATATAATTTAGGGTTTGATAAGCAAAACTACAATCCTATACAAAATAAGAATTTGTTTTCTGTTATTGCTCCTCATACTGCTAACATAACCGGCGACACCTGTTTTTATATGGAAGTAGATAAATACAATTCCTATGATGAGCTATATCCTTATAATAAAAGTTCATGTCAAATGTTTGATAATAACGCCTATAATGGTAAGGTAAATTCGGCTTTCGCCAAGATACCTATTAATAGCTCTAATTATATAAATCAAGATTCACGCTCTCTATTTTTACAAAATGTGGTTCAATATGATCCACCCATTGAACGAATTGTCCGGCTTATTTTTAAATTCCGTTTTCATGATGGACGACTAGTTGACTTTCAGAATAATAATTTCGATTTCTCGATTGAATTTAATTGTTTAAAAAATGAAATTCCTAAAAAATATAATGTACGTATACCGGCTCTTTATAATCTCTAACCAAGGGGCTGTGCCCCTTGAAAACCCCCTACAAGGGGCTACGCCCCTTCAAAACCCCCTAACCAGGGCAAGACGCAGCCCCATACTATGTTAAAAAATATTGTATAAATAATTCGGTTACTTTTTGCCCTTGTATTGGATTGCCCCGTGCCCTCGTATGGGGTTCTGAAGGGGTGTAACCCCTTGTATGGGGTGTAACCCCTTGTATGGGGTTCTGAAGGGGTGTAGCCCCTTGCCCCTTGCCCTTTACTTGTACTTGTCAAACACACTGGGCGGTATCAACTTTTCTCGCATCGATTCTAGTTTTTTAAAGCATTTATTAATCGTCACTTCGCTGATTTCGCTCACATTATTCACGCTTTTCTTACTGACATTTAGATTACACTGTTGTGCGACAAAGTAGACAATGCCAGCCGCAATAGAATGCGGAGTGTTTTCCGGGATTAAATTATTCTTTTGAATGCGAACAGCGATAAATTTACATAATTTTGTCAGTTCCGCATTGATATTGAGACGGCTACAATAGCGGTCAATAAAAGACAACGGCGTCGTATTACAGAGCGATGTTTTATCATCATTTTCCATGTCGTTTTCTATTTCATTAATAATAGATATCGCATTCTTACAACCCAATGTAGCACTGGTATTGTCAATATGAAATATTGTGGCGATTTCTTTGGCTGTGCGGGGGCAACCATTAATGCGTGCCGCAATATAGATGGTCGCCGCAATAATACCATCCCGATTAAGCCCGCGAAATGTTTTGGCTTCGGACAATTTCTTATGATACCGAACCGCATCGTCGATAATAATTTTAGGAATACCGCCTTGATTGGCCAAGATAGTAATACGCTGAAATTCATCATATTGCGATTTTTCTTTATACGGCATCGATTGCCATTCCGTATAACGTCTTATTTTTCGCATTTGATAACTGGAATTGCTAGGACAGACCACTTTACAGCCGAACGACGATTCTACCAATAAAGGATTAATTGGCATACCACATCTGGTAGGATCACCGCCCTGATTATCGTCAGCACCATAATAACGCCACTCGGCACTACGGTCTAAAATATCTGTATAAATAATGCCACACGCTTTATTTGTACAGGCTAAAAATCCTTCATCGGTGATGGATAATGACGATTGACAACACTCGCAACTTTCTCGCTCACCCGACGCTCGATACACACATTCTATTTTGCTGTGCTGCTTTTTTCCCTCGCTATCATCGCCCTCTGTTATACCCTCGCTCTCATCGAACATGTCCCATAATGCTTTTTTATCTACCTTTTCAGTCTTCTTAATCTTTTTCGTTTTTGTCAATTCCGCATGAGCAGTCATTATAATTAGTATTGTTGAGATTTTAATTTATGAATTATATTAATTCAATTTTCCACAGCTTTTGATAAAAGCTTGCCAAAACCGAGGTAAATTAGCTTTTGAGAAAAGCTTGAAAAACAAATACAATACTTTGACATTACACTTTACATCGGTTTTGCCACGCTTTTTTCAAAAGCGGGTTTTGCCACGCTTTTTTCAAAAGCTAATTTACATCGGTTTTGCCACGCTTTTTTCAAAAGCGGGTTTTAAAGTATTATGTATATACAAATACCAATGGGTAATTCACAAAACAAGCAAGATTCATCCACGCCCAAAAAATCATTAGCTGAAATTATCGATTATGTGGCGGCCAACTATATATTAACTCAAAATTTCGAGGATATGACAAAATTATCCGATATGGGCTATTGCAATAAATTAGTCATTCTTACATCCAAAATAATAGCCAATAGTTTAAGTAATTTAGAAGTAGAATATCTGGCACAGCGTCTTAAAGGCGATGAAGAGGTTAATTATATGGATAAAGATAATGTGATTTTTCTAAATACAGCTAACCTGCCAAATTTAGACGTGCGCAACCAGACACAAAAACGGCGATTGTGTATTGGCATTGCTAAACATTATGTAAAAGTGGCACATTTATTTGCTGCGATTTCTACTACTATAAATCCGACGTATTCACATACTGATGCGAGTGGTCAGAGCATTACCAGTTCTTTGGCAGAAAAGCAATCTATCCCCGAACATGCTACTGTCACCATAAAACGGATTAATATATGTAATAAACGCATTGATGCTTTGGTGAATAACCAAGATTTTTCTAGTAGCAGCAGTAGCAGCAGTAGCAGCAGTAGCAGCAGTGGCGACATTACAGTTAAACCGAGTTTTTGCCACATGAATTCGGTCGAAAACCCTACTCTTTCAAATGAACCCGGTATTCCAGAGTTGGAAAAATTATATTATGATAAATATGATTATGACCATGGCGATTTTATTGGTATGACTGATACGATGCGCGCTGATGTATATGAAAAGGACGTGGCAAATTTCTATAAAGCGTTTACGGGTAAAGATATACCATTGGACAATAAAGGTAAAAAAACCATTACAAAATTTAGTCAGATTCCATTAAAAGACTTTCATAAAAGTCCAGGATGTAAACCAGAGGGATTATACAATAAGTCATCTGGTTATAAGGGTTCATTGAAAGATAAATTGTTTAAGGATTACGCCGACCATGTAAAAACTATGATGAATGTAACAACGGAAAATCAAAATAAATTATTGGAAATTATTGATATACTTTTCGTATTCAATACCAATATAATTACCAATAAAAAAGAAATTGTGGTCAACCCGACGTTAACCGAGAAAAAATTACAGACCATTATAGAAATGGCTCGGAAACTAATTATAGAATTATACATTACATGTGAAAATGATTTTTTGAAAGGGCTTGAAATATTTGAAGCTATTGTTGAAAAACAGATTATTGATACTTCTAAAGAACAAATTAAAATGCTGGAAACAAGTATTGATACTACGTTGGCGGGGACACCAGAGGAAGATGTAACTGCTATAGAAACCGAAGGTGAAGGCGCAGTTACAGTTGAAGACGCAGTTACAGATGAAGACGCAGCAGAAGTTGAAGGCGCAGTTACAGATGAAGACGCTGTTATAGGTGAAGACGCTGTTATAGGTGAAGACGCAGTTACAGGTGAAGAGGCTGTTGAAGGCGCAGTTACAGGTGAAGACGCAGTTACAGGTGAAGACGTAGTTACAGGTGAATACGCAGTTACAGGTGAAGGCGCAGTTACAGCCGAAGAGGAAGCAAAAGATGTCATTCATACACCGACATCGACATTTGAGGATGAAGTTGAAAAAGAACTTGAAAAAACAACTATGACTACTACATCGGCTGCGGCTTTGCCTACAACAAAACCTATAACAGCGACTGATATGACCACTGTTGGTGTAGCGAAAGCATCCGGAGGAACTCGTAAAAAACAACGCAAGTATTTTAAAAAAACACGTAAAAATAAAAAACGTTATTGATTTTACACATTGTTTTTTAATTCTACTATTTCTTTCGACTGATTACTAATTATATTTTCTACAAACGATTTTAATTTTATATTATTATTTAAATCGTTATTTTCCAATACTTTTTTGCTCATATGAACAGCCATTGAATGATGCGGTATCATACCTAATATATATTGTTGTTGTGAAATCATAAATTGTGAGCGTATACACCAAAAATTAACAATGGCTAGTAATATACCTATTAAAAATGTTTTATGTTGTTTATAAAATAACCCCATAAAAATAAACATCCAACCCGTCATCAATAATGTCATGTATAAATCATTCAAACTAAACCTGATATCATTTATAGAATCCGCCCATACATTCATAGTTGTCAGAAAGCCGGATAATACCATAATAACAAACATGACATGTAAATGATTTGTTGTACTGTGATGCATTATCATTATATATATACTTTTTAGAAAATACTTTTTAGAAAAAAGTATGTCAAAAAAGTATGTCAAAAAAGTATGTCAAAAAAGTATTAGTGAACGCACAAATTCACCAATGACTGGTCTCTATATTCTCTACAAATTTTTTCGGTAAAACCATACGTTTGTATATTCATAATTTGTAAATCCACATCTGTTAAAAAATCAACTCTATTTTTATTTATTGGAAAACATTGATCGATATAACCAAAATCTGAATACGAAATTGTTAAATCCGGGTGCGTATATTTATATAAATCAACGTAATAATATGATTCGGTTCTATCCAATACAACGCCATTGTATTTTGACGGATTTTCTATAAATTCTTTAACAATAATATCCACCGGCTTATCTACATAGGTAACTTTACCACCCCATTGTTCCACTTGTCGACCATCGTCATATCCTGTTTGCGTTATAAAGTGTTTACCTTTAATAGTTTGTCTATTATAATAACCTTGACTATTTAACTCAATCATTTTGCTAGTAGCATTTGCTTGTACATACATGGTAATAATAGTAGAAAGCATTAAAATAAATATGATAACCATAATATTATAGATATGAAGCGTATTTGTTCCAGTTAAAAATCCGGATTCACCAAAAAAAGAAGATACTATTGTTAAAAATGCTTTGCGAAAATAATGTGCTTTTTTTATTCCAAGTGCGTTCCACCCATCCTTCTCTACATAATAAAATAATGTACCTATTATCAAGCCCAATAGGATAATTATTAGCAATGGTAGTATAAATACTTCTTTTATTAATTCATATATTGTATTAAAATAATTTAGTCGTTTGAAATGTAATATTGACGGCGAATCAGATATGATAGAGTTTGTAAAATTAACCTTATCAACACGTTCAAAATTAGGAGTAAAAGGTGCTATACAAATGTCATAGGTACCTTTGTTAATGGAATCAATGATTTGATTATAATCGCTATTTACTTGAAACTCTTCTTCAAACTGATATTTGGTCGTCAAACTTTTTTTCATTACCGACCACATATCATAATAAAGACCTCTGTATTGAACTGACCCATCGGAAAAAGTTATTTTCTCTGCTAAAGGTTCACTTCCAACCAACACTAATACTTTTATGGTTGTGTTGGTGGTGTTATGATGTATGTTCATTATATATACTTTTTATATAAATTTATGAGCCTATAAATTTATGAGTCTATAAATTTATGATCCTATAAATTTATGAGTCTATAAATTTATGAGTCTATAAATTTATGAGCCTATAAATTTATGAGCTAAATGTTCATACACGTGATATATTGTCCCCACTAAAATAACTTCATACAACACATATGTCCAGCCGGTGGCTTTAAACCATCGGTTAAATATAGTGGGTGAATGTGGTGCATATTTATATAACAAAACAAATAACCCTGAAAAAAAGGCTGTTACCATATTAACTAATATTAATTTCTTATAGTTTTCACTAACCTTAAACACCTTAATAATAAAATCTGTTATACCAATATATGCCGCAATAATTAACATTTCATACAAAAAAGATTTAACCAGGTATTTATTAGTATACAAGTCTACTACTTTTGGTTTTTCGGATATATATTTCGGCAAGTCCAGCAAATAGACTAAAACAAATATAGTTAAACTAAACGAAACAATATATGCCAACGCTTCTTTCAATATGTTCATCTTGTTTTTGTTATATATATACAACTTTTTAAAACCAACCAACCTTTAGAAAAGGTTGGGCCAAAACACAACCTAGATTTTAACCTACATTTTAACACTGAATTTGGCTCAATCTTTTTTAAAGGTTGGTTTAAAGGTTGGTTTAAAGGGGTTGGTTTTGGCTCAACCTTTTTTAAAGGTTGGTTTAAAGGTTGGTTTTGGCTCAACCTTTTCTCAAAAGGTTGTTTTAAATGTCGATTTCAATAGATTTTCATTATAAATAAGGTTACCCGTGGGTTTGTACGAATCAATCGATTTGAATTCTTTATTCGATTTATTTTCAATAGCCAATTTATTTCCGCGTTGAAACATTAATTCATTTGGATCGTCAGACATTTTTTGTTGTGCATCTGTGTCACCTTTTTCAACCTTGTTACCTTTACCATCTATAACAATACCTGTTTTCTTCTTAATTTCGTCGCGTACATAGGACGGAATAAAATCTTTCCAGCAAATAAGTAATAAATTAGGATGTGTATATCGAACAATAAAGCCATTGCTCTGTAATTTATCAATCAAATAAGCAGTGCATGCCCCATGATCAAACTTGGGTATACCTAATATTATTTCCGGCACAACATACCAACAATACTGTTCGTTCAATTGTTGTCGAGAGACTGTTTTAATCCGATTATGGATTCGATTTAATAATTTATTATATATAGAAAGCGTATTGAGATCATATTGTTTTTTCCGCTCGTATAAATCGTCCAAGTTAATACTATTGTTTTCATCCGTTTCATTGCCCAATGTAAAAATAGTATTCATTTTTATCTTTGATTATAGTTAATAAGAAAAAAGTTATATAAATATTACGTTAAACTATTATATACTTAACACACTATGTCTACTATAAAGCATTTGGTATTTAGTGGCGGTGGGCCGGCCGGTCTGCTTACCTATGGTGCGGCTAAATATTTGGCACAACAAGGGTTTTGGGATTTGGCAGATATTAAAAGTATTTATGGTTGTTCTATTGGTGCCTATATGGGTATTATTATTTCGTTAAATTATGATTGGGCTTGGCTAGATGACTACTTTATTAAACGTCCATGGGAAAAAATAATAAATATCAATGCCATGTCTTTATTGGAAGCGTTTGACAGTAAAGGGTTGTTGGGTGATGCTTTTATCATTGAATCGCTTAAACCTCTACTCGAGGCCAAAGATTTATCGATCGATATAACCTTACAAGAATTATACGACTTTAATAAAATAGACATTCATCTCTACAGCACCAATTTAAATACTGGTTTTATGGATAAAGTAGACATTTCCTACAAGACTCATCCTACCATGACAGTTATCAAGGCACTTTGTATGACAACCGCCTTTCCTTTTGTCTTTAAACCCATTTGCGAAGAGGGAGGAGGCTGTTTTATTGATGGTGGTTTGTTAAATATTTACCCATTGAACGACTGTATTGCGCAGCAAGAATGTGTCGACAAGGATGAACTATTGGCCTTTAAAAACATTTGGTCTTTAGACGAGTATCAGATAACCACAGATTCTTCTATAATGGACTTTTTACTGGTGTTAATGCGAAAGATGCAAAAACATATCGATACCGAATGCGACCAAGAGGATATTAAAAATACGGTTCGATGTAGAGTAGAGGATTTAGACGGTGTAGGGTCATGGCTATTGGCACTTTCAACAGAAGAGCGGCGAGCAGGGTTGATTGAAAAGGGGGTGGGGCAGGGAAAAGCCTTTGAGCCAAAATAAATTGTTATAGTTAACTACTTAATTAAAACAATTTAAAGCGATAGTGCCATATTACAGGACTGGTTTATTTGTTTTTACCCGATACGTTTTAACTATTTAATTATAGTAATATAATATATAGTTAAAAATGAATAAATATACATTTCCCTTCAATAGTTGTGAAGTACCACAAAATAACGGCGTAGCACAACCATATTCAACAACAATAAATTTTATTTTGTGTTGTATAATTATATATTATTTATTAAAATCAAATAATTTATATTCAAGACTGTTTTTGGTATCAATTTTAATATTCAATATATTTCATACATTTTCACATACTACACATGTCAAAAATTTTAAGCATAGTCAATTTTTTTTAACACATTTTTCAGCTATAGGTTCAACACTGTTTTTTTTACTTTTATTAAATCATGTTACTAAAAAGAAATTAATGAATTGGCAGATTTATACATTATTATTTTTGTATTTATTTGACATTTATATTATCACTCAAAAAGTTTCACATATTTACAACATAATAACCTTTTTAATTTTATTATTTTTAATAATGCTTTTTAACTATAGTTATTTATCAGGAAACATAAAACAAAGTATAATTTATATTATTTTTTTTAGTGCTGTTGTACTTTTTTTTCAAATTTTTGAAATTATTAATTGTCAATATATTCTAAAAAATTTTAATTATTTTCCATTTCATATTATTACTGAATTTTCTGCTTGTATTCCCATATATTTACTATGTAATTCATTTTACAAAATATAAATTATCTACACCCTCAAAGGGAACTATTGAGAAATTCTATCAATGTGTCTTTGCTTGGTTTTGCATCATACGAGATTACAGAGTTTCCTTTTACCATTAATATCGTCGGGTAACCTTGAACATTAAATTTATCCGCCAACGCTTTATCTTTATCACAGTCTACTTCTAAAAAGTTAATACGGTAGCCTTTAAATTTAGTATCACCAATATCGCTTTTGAGTGCCTGCCAAATAGGCATGGATTTTTTACAATGCGGGCACCAAGTGGTGTAAAAATAATATAAATCTACTACATCTGATGTTTTGGGTTCATTTGTGTATTCATTATTCGCGACATACGACGGCTTTATTTTAGAGCTTATATAACGGCGCCAAGTATAAAGTGCTGCTGCTAAAAAACAGAGCGTGATGATAACTATCATCATATACGTTTTATTTAAAACAATGGCAGATAATTGTTTTCTAACTGCGTCCATGATTAATATATATAATAGAGTAGAATAATTTATGATTATATCTTAAACGTATAAAGATTATTTATTATTATATAATAATTATACCATTATATAATGCTATTTAAAACAGTAGAAGGAAAATATGTAGAGATATTGCGTAGCCATTATTTGACGGATACAGCATATTATACCGCTATTATAAAAGTAAAAGGTTATTATGATAAAGCTGCTAAAGATGCCATAACAATAAGCGAAGTCGATAGAATTCAATCTATATTGAAACGAACATTGTAAAAGATCAGGTAGGCAGAACTAGGGCAAGAGTTAAATAGACAGAGCCCCTACTCAACGGGGTAAGGGCAAGAGTTAAATAGACAGAGCCCCCCAGATAAAATATAAAATCAGTACTAGAAGAGATGTGCATAATAAATAACTGAGTATGACGTTATTTCGTATACCCGTCAATCGCTCGTTTTTAAATAAATCGGGTAGACTTTTTACTAGCTTGTTCGTTTCTACACAATTTTTATATAAAGCATAACTTACAAGTGCTAAAGCAATACTATTCACGAGTATCGTTTTAAACATGCTTAACCCTAAAGGTGCTATGGTGCTAATAACAATTAATAGGAGAGCCACACTTGTAATAATATAGATGGATTTGGTATTGTTGGAATAAGTATGAAACGTAGACATTTATTTTCTTTCTTTATAATACTTTTTAAAAAAGTATTACAAAAAGTACTTTTATATGATTTGGTCCAAAGGTTGTTTTATTTGGTAAAAGGTTTTATATAATGTTAATTTAGTAGAAGAAAAAGAATGTCGACCAAAAATAAAACAAAACGAATCTTTAAAAAAAAAGATTATTACAGCGGCGATGGAATGCTCACGGCAGTATGGGGACCGGGTATGTGGCATTTTCTTCATACCATGTCGTTCAATTATCCTGTAAAACCAACTCTAGAAGATAAAAAGAACTATAAAGAATTTATTATGAATTTGCGGCATATATTACCGTGTAAATATTGTAGACAAAATCTGACCAACAATTTAAAGTTGAGTCCAATTACAATGGCCGATATGAAAGACCGTGACGGGTTTTCCCGATATATTTATAAATTACATGAAACGGTTAATAAAATGTTGGGAAAAAAATCTGGTTTGTCTTTTTGTGATGTGCGGGAACGTTATGAACATTTTCGTTCGCGTTGTACAGATGAAAAGCCCAAATTATTCGACATTAATAAATATAAACAAACGTTGAAGAATAAAAAAGGCAGCAAAAGCAAAGAGAAAGGCTGTACGGAACCTTTGTATGGCAAGAAAGCCAAATGTATTATTAAAATAGTGCCTCAAGAGGAAAGAAGTAAAACTCTACAAATTGATAAAAAATGTATCAAGACGCGAAGTTAGAGTAGAGTATTTATTTTTATATTCTCTACTAAAATAGATTTAAAAGTATAAATTGTATATAAATATATTGATATTGATTAATGGTTGCTGCTACTGCTACTGCTTCTTTACCGAATTTAAACTTAAAAATAAAAATACCAGTAAAAGATCCAGAAGCGGTATTAAGAAAAGCAAATATCCTATCAATGTTAAGATTTATGTGTAACGATATAAATGATACTCAAACCACTTTAAATTCTATATTCAATAGATTAAGCAAAGAACCTATAACTTGTATAAAATATCATCCAATAGCCATGATAAGCGGACGCCCTATAGTATATGTAACGTCTATGGTTATAAATGATACTGAAATCCCCATTAATATGGGTTTTTACAAGTCGACTGGTATATCTAGAAGCGACTCGACCATTAAAGAGTGTTGGTTTCCTACCACACAAGCTATCCGAATCACAGAGGATAAATATAGATTGGAAAAACCCGAAGACAATTATATATTAAAATATGAAAACTGCTACAATTTATCTAATCATGATATTCTAGAGCAAGAGGAATTGTTACACTATGGTAGATTTATTAATAAAAAATATGCGTCGGTTTGCTATTTTTTATACAAACACAACACGTTGTTGGCAGATTCTTTATTTGTTCCTATAGAACCTCATAGAATTATAGTATACTCGGTCTTTTTACAGGGTAAAGAATCAATACTATTATCAGACGATAAGTGATTAACCATACAGTTCTCTCATTTCACTATAGGTCATTGGTCGTCCCGTTTTCTCTACAAATTCTATATGTCCCTGTTCCATTACGTTAGATAGCTTATCGAGTGTGACAGTGTTATCATTCCATAAATTCTTCACTGCGGTCGTGCCTTTGTCTTCCAGCTCTTTTTTCAAATCGGCTAATTTAGTTGCTTCTATTTTCTGCTTTTGCTGCTGCTGCTCTTGCTTCTGCTCTTGTGACATTTCCGATTTAAATATATACGAAAAATATATTTAAATCCTTTTTATTTAAATCCTTTTTATTTAAATCCTTTTTATTTGAATCGGTTCTATAGTTTTACGCAAAACTATAGGTTACATTCCAAACTGGCTAAAATTAGCTAAAACGGGGCGCGGCAAGTAAGAGTTTTCGGCATTTTTGTAATTGGGGACTTTTTTACAATCAAAGGCTGGTTCGGGGCAGCGAGAGCAGGGCGGGCATGGTGGGTAGGGGGCAGGTCTCGGGCACGACGACATGGTAGGACAGGCTGGGCAAACCGGCGGTATCACCTGTGATTTCAAAATATACATGTCTTCATTACCGGCCGGTATTTGCGATTTGGGAATACCTAGCGGTTGCGGTTGCTTCGGCATCGGTATTTGTAAGGGTTGTCTGGGGTTATCTACCAGGACAGTGTCACCCGCAGGTCCAATATAGGATGAGGATGAGCTGCCTTGTTGTTTGCCATACTTGCCAATATTATTACTAGTATTATCATCATTACCATAAATCATATTTTCTGCTTTTTCACTAATAGATTGAAGAAAGGATGGCAATTGGCCATTTTGATCGCTATTTTGATCGCTATTTTGATCGCCATTTTGATTTTGTGCGTTATCCATATTCGCTCTAGTAACACCACTCATCCCTGTACCTTTGGTCCATCCAGTGCCAGCACCAGCAGCACCAGCAGTGCTATTTTGCGCATTATCCATATTTGCTCTAGCCACACCGCTCATCCCTGTACCTTGGGTCGTATCTGTATCAGTAAAACTTTCTATAGTAGGCCCTAAACCTAAAGCATAAAACAAAAATAGTACAATTAAAAATATATATAATAAATGTAACCCGTTTAATTTAAAATTCCACTTCATTATATATATACTTTGTATAAAATACTTTTTTTAAAAAGTATATAGAGTAAAATACTTTTTTTAAAAAGTATATAGAGTAAAATTGAATCGTGTATTCTTTATTTTATTCTATAGTACAATAGAATAAAATGACTACCAAGAGTAATAAAAGTAAAAATAATTTATTAATTATTGACGATGAAGAAAAGGTAGAGAAAAGAAAAAAAAGTACTGTAAAGGTCTTGGATAAATGTTATACGGACGGTAATACAGATACTATAGAAATCGGTGTTGACGAAGCCGGCCGGGGTCCCATGATGGGTCGTGTTTATACCGCGGCGGTTATACTGGTCAATCCTATCTGTGAAGTTGCCTTTAATCATAGTTTAATGAAAGACAGCAAGAAATTTCATTCCGAAAAAAAGATTAGAGAAGCGGCCGAATATATTAAACAGAATGCTATAGCATGGTGCGTCACGTATTCCGATGAAGCCGAAGTCGACAGTGTCAATATCCGAAATGCGACACATAATTCTATGCACCGATCGATTAAGGGGGTGATGAAGAGTTTTACAGATGCTACTACTGCTACCGTAACAAACGACAAATTTCATCTACTTATTGACGGTAATGATTTCAAACCTGTAGTTGTTATGGATGACGATATAGGTCTTGTACAAATTCAGCATACATGCATTGAAGGCGGCGATAATAAATACTCGGCTATTGCTGCTGCTTCTATATTGGCCAAAGTGGCTCGCGATACGTATATTGAAGAACTATGTAAGGAACACCCTTATTTGATAACCAATTATGACTTGTTGAATAATAAAGGCTATGGTACTGCAAAACATATGGCGGGTATTCGAGAACACGGTATTAGCCCGTTTCATAGGAAAACGTTTGGTCTGTGCAAAAGCTTTTGACAAAAGCTTGGCAAAACCGATGTAAACTTTATAAGAAAAATACAAATATTTTACATTTTAATCATTCCATTAATTGCTGTTCTCTATATTCTTTTACTATATCCAGATCTTTAATATTTTCATAAGGTTCCCAGGTGTTATCAGTATCTGTATAATGTCCTGTCCATTTAATATAAAGCTTTAACTTGTTCGATTTAAGATTGGATAAATTACCTTCATGTCCAACCACTTTTTCAATTTCATATTCAAAATCATATTCAAAATCATTGTCGGTACTAGCATTTTTAATTACGTTGTCAAATGCTAATAAAATCTTTGTTATATCACCCTTGAGATATTCTTTACGCCTTTGTATAAATTTTGCTAACGCTATTTTAAGTTTTTTTTCAATCAAGTGTGCGTTGTTACAATATACCATTCTTAATGGTATTGCATTTACACCAAAAGAGTATTTCACTCTAGTACACTTATTATCATAATTATTTGAATATCCAACTTTAGAATGTATATCTATAATACCTGACTTATAATCAAGTACATCCCTATCCTCTATAATCAGATATACATATCCTTTATTCCCTAAACGCAATCGTGAAGACATTTTATATTTATTAGTATGATGTTGTAGGTATTAGTCTACTTTATTGAGTTTCAATTTTTTGGCCATACCTTTTTAAACGTATATTTTGGCGATACCTTTTTTAAAGGTATATTTTGGCGATACCTTTTTTAAAGGTATATTTTGGCGATACCTTTTTAAAAGGTATAAAAAGGTATAAAGATATATAACACTATAATTATACATATAAAATAAATAAAATGGCCAAATTTTATCCTTTTCCATCTATTCACCAATTTAAAGATAATGTTCGAGCAGTTAAAGAAACTACAACGTTCACTGGGTGTGATGAGAATGGTAAACCGCAATACGACCACGCGAAACCTCTACCTATAGAAAATTATATAGGATTTGTAAAAGTTCACGGAACAAATGCCGGTATTGGATATGATCCAATGACAAAAACCTTGTGGGCTCAATCCCGTAATCACGTATTAAGTGATAAAAGTGATAATTGCGGATTTCATACGTTTGTCATGAAAAATAAAGATTTTTTAAGTTGCGTATTGTCACAGTTGAGTGAAGATGATAAACCCATTGTGGCTTATGGTGAATGGTTTGGTGCGGGAATACAAAATAACGTGGCAGTGGCGACATTACAGAAACGATTAATGATTTTTGCTGTTAAAATCGTAGATAATTCTGCTGATAGTCGATGGCTAGGCAAAGATGTCATTGAACTATTTTGTTCGCCAGAGCATTTTATATGGAATGTCTACACTTTTCCTACTTATAAAATAACGATTGATTATAACAATCTTCAAATCGCACAAACTACATTAGATAAAACAACCTATCAGGTGGAAAAAGAGTGCCCGGTCGGTAAATATTTTGGCATTAATGGCATTGGTGAGGGTGTGGTATGGTATAATGAAAAGTATGGTAGATTTAAAACAAAGGGTAATGAACATTCTTCATCCAAAGCAATAACACCAGCATCTGCAAATAACGAAAAGTTGGCTTCTATTATTGACTTTGTTGAGTATGCCGTAACCGAAAATCGATTAAATCAAGGTATTGAACAAGTGTTTACTATTTATGGTGAAAGACCAGATATTAAACAGACTAGGAAATTTATCACATGGATTACCAATGATGTATTTAAAGAAGAATCTGGTACTTTGACAGAAAATAATCTTATACCTGAAGATGTTGAAAAAGCCGTAGCAAATAAAGCACGGGAATGGTTTACACTTTTCATAAAAAAACTGGTCTAGTATTATTTGGCGATACCTTTTTCTAAAAGGTATATTTTGGCGATACCTTTTTCTAAAAGGTATATTTTGGCGATACCTTTTTATAAAAGGTATATTTTGGCCATACCTTTTTCTAAAAGGTATTTTAATGATTCGGTTTTTTGGTTATCACCACTTCCTTTGCAATGTTTTTGAAAATTTTATTTTCACTCAAGGTTTGGTCGCCGCGTCCGCCACATACTTCCATCATCAGTTTTACATATATATTATTATATTCCGATTCCACATCCATACACTCGGGGTATCTATCTCGCCAATCACTTAATTTAACCATATTCTTTTTAGATAAACCGCATATCGCCTTTTTCAAATTACTATTATCAGGCGTTTCTCGTTCCCATACATTATTATCTTTTACATAGAAGATTTCTCTGCGCAAGTCACTACAATGTATAGGCCTTTTATAGATGTCTAACAATTTTAATTCCTTTACAATCATATTGCTCATACCGGCAGCATAGCCTAACCGTCTTATATTTTCCAAGTCTTCAAGTTCTACTGTAAACGAATCGATAAAATCTGACATGTTTATTGCATCCTTACATTCTTCGTTTAAAAAGACCTGTAGGTTAAAGGTATTGTTACTATTATTATTACAATTGTTATTCATTGTAATACTAGATTGCATGGTTTTACACACATCAAACATTTGTGTTTGAAATTCGTGGTTATTTTTAACTACTTCCATTACCAATGATGTTAACATTGTAAATTCTTCGCTTGTTTTTTTATGAGGTGGCGTCGATGAAATTATAAGATTTTCTGTTGGTGTATTGACACTATAATTATTATCGGTATCATTATCGGTATCATTATCGGTATCATTATCGGTATCATTATAATTATCACAATATTCATTGTCGAAATTAGTTATTTCATTATCATTTATGTTTATAGTTTTATCCTCACCATCACCATCACTATCAATATTAGTAACAGTATTATTGTCATTATCAACTTTATTTATTTCACACGTCTTTTTATGTTTCCATAACCCACTGGCAGACATATAACATTTCCCACATGTACATGTATAATTATTAACTTTTTTCTCCATTATTAATCCATCTACCTTTATAAGATGTTTCTTTGTATATGTATGATATATGTAGTTACTTTTTTTTTGACAAGAAAAGTTACACACCTTACATTGATATTGTAGATTAAAGCATGAATTGACATTTCCATCGGCATTTCCGGCATTTCCATCGGCATTTCCGGCATTTCCAAATAATTTATTATGTTTGGTTGTTTTATTGTGTACTTCAAATGTTTGTTTGCTATCACAATGTATGTTACATATGTCACAATAAAAGGTTTGTTTAATAATCGTTTTTGGTACAATCATTTCTTTTGGTTTAGGTTTTGGCATGGGTTCAATACTATTTAATGTGGCATTTAATAAAATAAAATATTCTTGTTCTTTTTGTCTGGCTTCATAATGATCATGACAATTAAAGAAATTAATAATTTCCATGTTCCAATTTTCCCAACCACCGTTATTTCGTATGACATCGTACAATTTACATTTATAATTTGACGCCTTATCATTTTTACAGCATTGTTTATGTGCGTGTTTCCGTTGAACAAAGTTAGTAGTATGACCTACATATACGTCTTTAATACTAGGGTCTTTACATGTTATCTTGTATATAATAGTATTCGAGTAGTCAATTTCAATCTTGGGCATTGTATATTTGATAAATATATTATATTTATCTTAAAATAATTATAATATAATTATAAGATTCTGCTAAACTATTCCAATATTTCCACTGTTTTTCATAAAAAATTACCATCACAACTTTTTTTATGAAAAAATGAAAATGAGAGCATTATGGTCTAAATCACTTTTTTATCGAGTTTTTCGGATTTCAGAATCGATTTCTTAAAATATGACATTTATTTTTGTCATTTTTCGTTTTTTTTGTACCGGTCTGAAAAAGACCAGTTTTTAACAAATTTTAAAGTATATAATTATACTACTTAAATAGAATTTACATATTCCAAATAGTAGTTTTTTGTAAATCCAATTTTTGCTTTTTGTAATTCTTTATTTGTTGCAACAACTGAAATAACCAAATATGTAAGTTGTTTAATGACAGAATAATGTGTTGTAATAGATAATTATAATCTAATATAATGAGAGGTTCTCATAAATAGGTTTAATTTAGTGTATTTGAAAAATATTCTATTTAATTTAGATTTTTATATTTTAGAAATTAGTTTTGTCATTATACGGTTATCTGGTATTATTTATTAACACGTACCAGCAAAATATTTTATAAAAGTTATTCATATATTTTGATATTATTTCTATCGAAGCTATATTCACATAGTGAACAACGTTATGTGGCTTTGGCGTATAATAATATGATTTTAATTGTAAGTTATTTTCGGTAATAATTATATAATGAAAAATATTCTGCTCATCAGATCATCAATAATATTATTGGTTATTATTTTACTCATATGTATGTATAAACAAAATAATACAGTAGTATCAAATGTTCTTCATAAAGACGGTTCTATATCGAGAGACGAAAAGAATAAAAGAGAACTGTCTATAGATAATTTTATTAGAGATAGACTACGTGAAAGAGTTAAATTGTTAGATACTACGGATATTAACACGTTTATAAATTATATTCACAATAATATGATTGTTAAATATAATGATTTAATATTACATTATGCTATGATTGAAATCGTTACATTTAGTGATGGTTCTATACATTTTCCTAGAAAGGTCTTTCCTAATAAAGAAGCACTTAATCTATCTAATAATGAAACAGAATACGTTATATCTAACGAACATCATTTTAAATTTAATCGTGACAAATTAATTAAAAGAATTATTAATAACCAATTAAATGGTACAATATCTCAATATTATGACCCCTTTACACATAGATTGGTTAATAAAAAATTCTTCGCAATCCTGTTAAAAAAGGAAAATTTTTATGGGTATATTGAATTAAGTTATAATTTATCATATATAAACAATAATGTTTTACATAAAAATATTACAATATCTTTGGATAAAAAGAATAACCAAGAACAGAATATAGAAACTTATATTAAAAGTAAATTACAAGAGCGATATAAATTACTAGAAACAATGGATATTCAACATTTTATACATTATAATCTTAATAATATTTCTATTAAAAATAATGATTTAATTCTGTATTTTTATATATGGGAATTAGTACAATCAAAACATGATGACATACCTCAATTTATACTTAGAGCATGCCCAGATAAGAATGTAATAGGATATAATTATATAGAATATGAAAACATCCATTCAAATTGGGCGAATGTAAATTTATCAGAACAACAAATATGTGATATGTTATATCTGCACCAATTAAACGGCTATAAATATAAATGGTACGATCCAATAACACAACAGCTCGTAAATAAACGTGGGTTTGCTATAGATATTATAAAGGAAAATTTTAATGGATTTATTGGGATAGATTATAATCTAAGTAATATTGTATAATATTACACGTTTATATACAATAATGTTTAATTATAATAACTTATATATTTATTAACGTGAAAAACATATAAATAATGTACAAAAAACAACTTAAAGAAGTTTCGCATATATATATTGAGGTCCTATAGCTCAGTTGGCAGAGCGTTCGGCTGTTAACCGAAAGGCCTTCCGTTCGAACCGGAATAGGACCGTATGTAGGGGTTTTATGACTCAACAAGTTTTATGACTCAACAAGTTTTATGAATTAACAAGTTTTATAAAATTACCACCAATTTTATAAAATACAGAAATTCAAATACTAATAAATAAATAAATAGTAATTATAATAGTAATAGAATAATAGTAATGGTACGCTATAGAATATATAACGATGAGACCAATAGATTTATAGATGCGATTGGTAACTATGTCTATGTATCTGTCCATTCGCGTGGGACATCTGTTAACCTACAACCAGCCGGCGGAATTTTATTAGGGTTTGAAGAATACGATTCGATCGATGAAAACTATACATTTCATTATGAAGATATACCGGCGTTTCGCAGCGATATGACTTCCATTAGAGGTAGCAGTATAAACGCGTGTATCCAACAACTATCGGATGAAAATAAAACACTATCCTATCAACAATTAGTAGATATGGTCATAGATAATAATGCATCGGATGATTATTATCAATGGAATAGAGAAGCCGATTTTTTTAAATATCATAAACAAATAACACTAGCAAATAAAATTTATTATGAAAAGTCTGATGATTTATGTTTTATTATTACAAGGTTTGATAAAATAGTAGAAGAATTACGTGAAATAAATGCATTTTGTAATGAAAATGATATATCATTTCAAAAAATCACTTAAAAATTCGTCACTGATAGCCTTGGCTCCTTCCAAACAGATAGGTAAATAGTTTTTCCGGACAGGCAAGGCAAGAGCTTGCTTTTGAGTTAAACTATATTTTGCTTTTGGATAAAAACAAATAATTTCATCGTTTGGTTTAAAGGTAAAATTAATATTTTTATTATTTTTAGTATAATTAAATAGAATTCTACTCTTTTTCAAAACCTTGGCAGTATAATTTCTCTCTCGATGTATTATATTGTCTAGTTCATCGTCCGATACCGCAAATAATATGCCATTACAGGTTATAGATTTATTTGCCATATCTTTCACACCAAACACCTTATACGTATTGTCGGCCACACCGACATTTAATGTACGCTTTAATCCTGTAACTAGAACCGGCCATACTTTCCGCTTTAATGGATTCTCTAATTCTCTACTATTTTCTTTCATATTCATTAAAGAACCATATCCAAAAATATAAATGGTCATTTCTGTACTGTACTATATTATATCGATAAAATTATATAATATATAATATAACCATTTTATTTGGTGCTACCTACGTGTTTTTGCCTACATGTTTTTGCCTAGGGTCCCGAAGGTACAGAGCCCCCAAAATTGATTATATATTATAATATCTAATTAGATACAATATATGCATAATAAGTATTATACAAAATGAAAGTCTTGGTATTTGATACGGAAACAACGGGCTTGCCCACCGAG
>Ga0214919_10003154_pt1 | contig 25181 bp, 7 predicted proteins | sample LL1503_MetaG_FD_177994 | JGI IMG/M metagenome (GOLD analysis project Ga0214919, IMG submission 177994) | Freshwater microbial communities from Lake Lanier, Atlanta, Georgia, United States - LL-1503 | ecosystem: Environmental > Aquatic > Freshwater > Lake | place: USA: Georgia | collected 2015-03-15 | reverse complement strand
ATGCGGGTAGAGCACCGCCAAAGCAGCGGCGGTGGCAATCGCTGCATCTACCGCCGAGCCTCCTACCCGCAACACATCCACCCCCGCAGCGGACGCCAAAGAATGCGGGCAGGTCACCATGCAAGAAGGGCCCATGGTGACGGGACGGCCGGTATTGATTTTCATGAGGGGTGGGATGGGGTGAAGGGTTGCGCTGGCAGTTCATTGTCCTTGGCTGCACCATGCGGTAAAGGCCCGAACACAGCGTGTGCGATTATGAGGCTTGACCCGGGGCCGGGGGCTTTGGGCCTAAGTAACGCGAATGCAGATGCCTACCAACTGTCTATGGGTCGGACCCGGGCCACCTTGAGACCAGTCTCTTGGAGAGCATGGAAGGAGGACAAAGTTCAAGGCCATCTTTTAATGGTCTAAGTTAAAAGTGTTTATGATTTTAATTAAACAATATATATGTATTATATTTTTGAATTTATTATTGGATACATATATTACTTTTTTGTGATTTGAATATTTATTAAGTAGCTAAATTTTATATTACCCGAGATTACGCTGCAAAATGCCCTCCCCCCCAAGGGTTAACCCTATGTCTCCATGAAGGTTTAGTCAGGTTTAGTTAGTTCTGTGTAACTATATCGCTATATATTGTTTCGGTTCGCATTAGCGTCAGCAAAATAGGGGTTATCTATGGCTATTAATACTGCATCCGTGACTGTGGGTCCGGCTAAAGATGGGTTTTATTACGCAGATTTAACTTTTGATAATACTGTGCAAGTTCCAACGGGCGCGGTATATGTCGCTAGTCTCGCGGTAGGCGCCAGTTTGGGTGTCAAGTCGATGGTGATGGCGAAATCATCTTCGGCTGCTACCGTGGCCGACACTTTGTACATCAGCTATGCAAACCCCCTGGATAGCACCAAAACCTTGCAAAGCGTTTGGACGCTTGACCTCACGCCAACCACCACAACGTCCCCCGGATTGACCTACAAATACAGTTCGGGCGATCCCACCTATAAAGGCAACATCACCTTAGTCAAAAACCTTGACAGCACAGCAGCTGACACCCTAATAGGCCTGTATGTCCCGATTGACACCAGCGCAAACGGAAAAATTGCATTGACTATGGATACCTCCACACTGGCTAACACCAGTTCATCTGCCGCCGTTACAACAAGTTCTAGCGTACCAGCCGACCTGTCTGTTGCCAATGGTTGGAATGCATCCAACCTGACCAAGGTGAAATTGAGCGACAACAGTTTGAGTGTGTCCTACTACGCTGCAGTGAAAACCGTCAACGAAGATGCCAACAACCAAGGCGCACGCTTCTTTTCGATCGGCGCGGCGTCACGCAATGTGGTCAACCCGCAAATAGGTACCAACCAAATTGATGTGGTATCTACCAACGCCAACTTCAACGGTGGGGTGCTCACGGTTCAAATTACCACCCCCCAAGTGACCAATAACCCGTCGGTGGCGGTAGTCAAAATTGGGGGACGTACAACAGTTTTTTCGTGGAACACGACGACGGGTAGTTTGTCCTACAGTGCTGATGCGACGTATTCAGGCAGCGATGTGGCAAGTACAGTAACCGGGTTTTACCTATTCGAAAAGAATGACCCGATCAACACGGTGCCCAGCAGCAGTCTGAGCTATGTACAGATCGGCACGGTGACCACGTCGCAAGACGGCACCCAGTTAAGCGTCACCTTCAACGATAAAGCGACTTCGGACATCGTGGAAATGTTGTTGTCGAGCCTGAATTTTTCAGTGATCAATAAAGCCACGGGCAGTCCTACCCAAGACTGGAGCGGCTTTCCTGCAACGATGGACGTGAAGTTTACCCTTAGCCAAGCGGCTAATGGGTCGGCGGTTGAATTCACCAAGAGCATTGCGCCCCAGTCGGTTGACGAATCGAGTGCCCCTACGGTAGATATCAATCGCAACTTGAATGTCTTGGACGAGCTAGCGAACCCAAGCGGACTTACCTTTGGCGTCAACACGGGGGCTGAAATCAATGTATTCAACCCCCGCGCATGGGGCGGAAACAAAACCACTGTCGCCGACAAAGAAGGCGACCTGGCCGGTGGATCAATGGAGGTATCCTTTTTACAAGGTGCATCCAATTACATGCGATTGGGTATTACCAATTACTCAGGCGTCTTCAAGGTTGAAGGCACTGTGGTCAGCTATGCATCGGATGCCCAATACTACGGACAAAACGCAACGGTCAACGGCACTTCCGTCGCATCATTCAGCAACAAAACCCCGGGCACCCAATGGCAGATCATTGGCACGCTCGATAACACGCATCAGGGCAAAAACGGCGACTCTTTAGTAATCAAGTTCAACGGCAATGCCACGGTGGCTATTGTGCAAGAGCTCGCCGCCAGTATTTATGTGGCGGTACAAGACCCCTCCTCCTACGCGAACACCACGAATTGGGCGGCTTCGGCGGGCAACAAACTCATCAAGGTGCAAGTCACCGATGCCAAAGGCAATGTGGGCTTTGATACGCTGCCAGTGATTGTGGTGTCGCACCCTGAAAACGACAACGGCATCATCATGGGCTCGGACGGCAACGACACCCTAAGCGGTACCGCGGGCAACGACACGATCGATGGCGGCAATGGGAATGACTATTTGTCGGGAATGGCGGGGAACGACAGCATCGTCGGCGGTGGCGGCCAAGATACCTTGGTCGGCGGCGAAGGCAAGGACACTTTATACGGTGGCGGCTGGCAGGACAGCTACGATTTGCGTGAAACCACCCGGGCGCGAGACACGGTCAAAATCGCGATGTACAACCAGGGTGACAAAATTGAGGGCTTCGACACTTCGTCAGACAGCACGTCCAACACAGACTCGACCAACGACGTCTTAGCACTAAGCAGCACTCTGATAGCCCAAGACACTAGCGCGGTAGTCAAGGGCATCGCAGTAGGTAGCTTTGCACAGCACAGTATCAAGAACGGCATCATCACCTTCAAAGATCGGCTCGGGAACGACATTACCCTAAATCAAAGCTCCAACAAGAATGATCTGCTGGGCTACCTTTGGAAAAACCTCAATACGGTTGGCGTAACAGTGGGTGCGGCATTTGATTCCGACAATAACGGTAAGGTCGACTCGCTCGCCGTACTTCAAAACACTGGAGATGCCGCCTCTTATACATTTGCGGTTTTATCTGGCTTGGTGAATGTGACATTGGGCAACACACCAGGGCGCGGGATAGTACAAATTGTTGATGCGTTTGGGCCAAATTCCTATATGGACTCGACAAGCCCAACCGGGCTGGTGAGGTCTTTCACCGAAGACATAGACAGCTTTGACGTAAGTGGGCTTCAAATCAAGCGATTCACCGGTGCACTGACCCAAGATGTGCTGACCGCAAGCAGTGCCACGGTCAATTTCAAAGCCAGCAAGAGCGGTAAAGATTTGGTTTTTGTTTTCGATACTCCCTTAGGCAAAGATGAGTCCTTCATCATCCTGCCAGTGAACTGGAGCCAACAATCTGTTACCGATGCCGCCGGCAATTCGAACCCCATCGTTGGTTCGAACAATGGCGTGGTATTTGCCCTCCCCGGAAACACAACGGTAGATATTTCCGGTACCACCGCAGGCTTTAGGGTTTGGGGAGGCAGTGACGCCGGCAACCATACCCTGATAGGGAACAGCGCAGATAACAAAATGGGCGGCGCGGACGGGAACGACACGGTCCAAGGCGGAGCCGGTAACGACACCTTATTTGGCTATGGTGGCAACGATCGCTTGGAAGGCGGCGACGGTAATGACAAGCTTAACGGTGGAGACGGCAATGACAGTTTGCTAGGTGGCGCTGGCGACGACACTCTGAGCGGAGGCTCTGGTAACGACACTCTGGACGGTGGGACAGGAAAGAATTTCGCGGACTACAGTACCACCAAGGCTACGGATTGGAAGGTAAGTACCCAAGGTAGTGACTTTGTAATGACCAACCTGGGAACAGGTGAGACAGATACATTGCGAAATATCGACCAAATTTGGTTTGACAGTGAGTCGAAGTCTTTGAAGGTAAACGCAGGTGCGACGAAAGATGCCAATGGCAGTAACTGGATAAATGGCACTGAGTTTGATGACTTTATCGATACCGCGTCCGCTTTCACTGGCCAAACCATCATTACGCCTCGCGATTGGATAACCGGCGGCTCCGGAAATGACTCAATCAAATCTGGTGCGGGCGGTGACGACATCAGTGGCGATGGTGGTAATGACACAATAGATGGCGGTTCGACCGGGCTTGCTGGTTTGTTGGCCGTGACAGACGGGCAATATTGGAATGTGGAAGACCGCGCGCGCTTTTCGGGGCCTTCCAATCGTTATTCGATCACGCAGCTCGTCGATGCCAACGGGGCGGTGACGGGCGTCAGTGGCACCAAGTACTACATCGTCAAAGACTTGCGTTCGGGCTCGCCTGATGGCACGGATACCATTTTCAATGTGGACGTACTGCAATTTAGCGATAAGCAATTGCGGCTAACGCCCAATGTCTGGATGGACCGCTGGGATCCTGAAACCAATAGCCAAAGTACGACCAAAGTACGGGCTGTCAATTTAGATGGAACCCAGTTCGCGGATGTTTTAGGTGCAGTCGATAAAGCCTCAGCGACGACCTTCCAGGGTTCTGACCGGCTGGTGGGCGGAGACGGCGACGATACCTTGATGGGCGGCGCCGGCGGCGACACCTTGCGGGGTGACAAAGGCAACGACTACCTCGATGGCGGTGACAACCGTTTGGTCGACACCCAGTATGGTGACCCCAATGGCTCGAACGGTGTGGACGTGGCCGAGTATTCAGGCAACGCCGAGCGTTATACCGTGACCCGCAACAAGGACGGCACTTTCACAGTGGCTGACAGCAAGGGCAGCGCAGGCGATGGCACCGACACCTTGAAGAACGTCGAGGTACTGCGGTTTGCCGACAAGCAAGTGAATTTGCAAGTGGTCAAACAAGTCAATTACCAGTCTACGTTGGTGAATGGGCAGTGGAAGCAAAGTACGACCATCAACAATATCAATTGGAACGGCACCGATTTCTCTGACTTTGTCGACACTACGTCTGGCGAACCGGCTGCCGGCATCCAGGACTATGTGCGTGCAGGCACGGGTGACGACGTCATCTCCACGGGCAAAGGAAAAGACGACATCTGGGGCGACGAAGGCGATGACACCATCGATGGCGGCGCCAATGGCAACTCGGGCAATTCTTGGCAAGACTGGGACGTTGCCCACTACGAGGCATCGCAAAAGCGCTTCGTCATCACCCAACAAGGCAATAACTTCATTGTGAAGGACAAGTTAGATGTGGCGTTTGGGGGCTATGGAACCGATGTCTTGATCAATGTCGAGCGCGTGCAATTTAGTGATGGTCAGCTCAACTTGGTGGTTGAATACAACCCCAACGCATGGAGCAATAACATCAACGGCACCAACTTTGATGATGTCATCAATGCCGATACCCTGACCGCCAAAGCGCTGAGCGATGCGCAAAAATCTTCAGTGGTAGTGCAAAGTACCAATTCCAACGCCAACTTCTCTTTCACGCCGACACTGGCCACTAAGCCTGTCGCGGGTACAAAATTTGTCGCGGTGCTGGGTTGGTTCGACGGAGATAACGTCACGTTCCACGCGAACCCGCCAACGGCGGGAGGCCTGAACAATAGCATTGCCTTGACTGCGGATGCCAATGGCGTGCTCACCTCCACGGTGAATTTGAATAACGTGCCCTCAGGCGGCAACCAAGGCTTGCAACTGTATGCAGCCAATAGCAGCGGTCAACAAACTGGTGCGGTGCTACAGCAAGGCTTGCTCAAAATCTTTTCAGACCGCGATTACATCCAGACCGGGATCGGTAACGATGTGGTGTATGCCGGCGCGGGTGCGGACACCCTCATCGATGGCCAAGGCAACGATTTTTACGACGGTGGTGCCAATGGCACCAGCACCAATAGCTGGGAAAACATGGACGCAGTCCAGTTCTCTGGGGTGCAAAAACGCTACAAGATCGACACGCTGAGCTATGCATCACTAAGCGACCCCAACAACCTAGGTTCGACAAAAACCGAGTTATTAGCAGTCAAAGCAAAGATCGATGTGGGCTACCCCAGCAATCCGCCAAGCACCATCATCCGGGTGGTAGACCGGATCCCGGACGCCTCAGGCGGTGATGGTGTGAACTACATCGTCGGCGTGGAGCAGTTGCGTTTCCAAGATGGCTCGGTTGACCTAGCGCCAAATGTAAATAAGTGGGTACCCGATGCGGTACCGAATAACACCTATATTGGCAATAACAACTACAACGGCGGCCTGTTGGGGGAGGTGATCGATGCGCGTGACCATGACGCCGCGACGGTGTCGGCGCCGGTCAATGGCTTTTACTCCAACCGAGACAACATCAATGGCGCGGCCGGCAATGACACCTTGCGTGGTGGCGCCGGCGGTGACTCTTTCCAAGGCGGTAAAGGCAATGACCTGATCGATGGGGGCGCGCAAGGCACCAACCCCAACGATTCATGGGGCAATATGGACTCGGTCAACTATTCTGGCAAGGTATCACGCTACGACGTGATCTTGTTCCGGGTGGCTACGACCCAAGAGCTTGCCGACACGTCAGTCACGAAATACAACGATACCGGTTACGCCCTAACGACCCAAGCAGTCGCCGGCGCCGCTTTTGTCATTAGCAAAACCTACGACCCGCTTGGTTTTGTAGTGGTGCAAGACAAATACCCCGACGACCAAGACGGAGATGGACGTGATGTGTTGCGCAATATAGAGCGCATCGACTTCAACGGTACCAATTTGCTGTTGGTCGCGACTGTAAGCGACAGCAATGCAACAGGCACTGTCTTTGATGACGGGATCAAAGCGCCAAATTTAGGGGTTATGTTCAACGCAGATGGCGGCGCCGGCAACGACTACCTGCGCGGCGGTAATCAGCGCGACTATTTGGCCGGGGGCCTAGGGGACGATACGATTGACGGCGGCGCTAACCCCGCACCGGCCAATCCTTGGGACACCTGGAATAGTTACGACGTCGCCAATTACAACGCGCCCAAGAGTCAGTTCACCATCCTGCGCTTGGTGGACACCGCGGGCACCATCACGGGCACCATCAATCAGGTGTACTTCAAAGTCACCCATTTGGTCCCAGAGAGCTTAGGCGGTTTGGGTACCGACATTGTTTTCAATGTGGAGCGTTTGCAATTTAGCGACGGCGATGTGCCCTTGCAAATGCAAATCATCAACAACACCAGTTCCGTCGATTACAACGGTACGGTATTTGCTGACAATGCCACGGGCGGCACTGGAAATGACCATTTCACCGGTGGGCTTGGTAACGACACTTTTGACGGAGCAGCGGGCACTGGGGATTACGCCAGTTTCAACGATGGTGTGCGGCGCTATGAAATTTCGCTCAGCCGCGCGGGCGTCAAAATTGCCACCTTCAATGCGGAAACCGGCCTATGGAGCGCCGTCAGTGGCACGCAGACCTATGTTTATGCGGATGGCGACACGGTTCAGGTCAAAGACTTGTTGTCGGATACCTATAGTGGTGAAGGCACAGACACATTTACCCATGTGGAGATCTTGCAGTTCAGTGACCTTTGGTTGAATTTGAGCAACCCTAGCAAGCCCAATGCGTTGGCAACTGGTGTGAACTCCACTATTTCTGCTACCAGCACGTATCTTTCCGGCAGCACTGGCAACGACACACTCAAGGGTTCGGCCAAAAACGACAGCTTTGATGGCCTGGCGGGTAACGATAGCATTGATGGCGGTGCTGATACCACGGACGCGACCAATCCGTGGAATAGTGGCGATGTGGTGAACTACAACGCGCCCAAGGCGCGCTTTGACATCATTGCCCAAGCGGGAGGCAGCTTCTTGGTGGTGGACTTTGCATCCATCAAGAATTTGAGCGCAGCCGACTTTGCGAATGGTCACCTGATCGCCTCGGCCTATGCCTCGACTCGTCTGCTGTCCGGTGTGGGCTATGGTGTTGACACGGTGTCAAATATTGAGCACCTGGACTTCAACGACGGCCGCGTGGACTTGGTGCAAACCAGCTCCGACTACACCCAGTCGGGTACAACGTCGGGCGGCGTAGCCTATACGTGGACGCAAACAACCATCTCCGGTACGTCTCAAAGCGAGATTATTCGAGGCACCACGCATCGCGACTACATTGACCCCCGCGGAGGCGATGACACCGTCGATGGTGGTGTCGACAGCACATCCTTCATAGGCGACAGTTGGCAGAACTCCGACGAGGTTCGCTACCAAGGCAATGCCGATCGCTATGAAGTGAATTTTGTCAAAGTCCGCGTCACAGGCACTGGCGACACCACTTCTTACACCGTGGTAACTCAGGCCCAGGCTGATGCCGACGGTACGGGTGTGGTTACCGGCGTTACGGTGAAAGATTTGTACCCCGACACCTTGGGTGGAACAGGGAAAGATTTGCTGGTCAACGTTGAGCTCGTCTCTTTTAATGACAAGCAACTCAGCTTGAAGCCCCAAATCTATTCTTGGTTGGATACCAATACCCAAACCACCAATCTCAATCTCAATGGCACGGTCCTGAACGACTCGCTACTGGGTGGCGCTGGCAATGACTGGATACAAGGCGGAGATGGCAATGACAGCCTGGTGGGGGGCGCTGGCGGAGATGACTTAAGCGGTGGGGCTGGCAACGACACCTTGGTCGGTGGCGCCAACGGCCAAGCCGATAAAAATGGCTGGGTTCGATCAGATACCGCCCGTTTTGAAGCACCTTTTGCCCGGTTTGAGATTTCCAATGTCGTAGATACCAACGGCAAAACCTGGCTGCAGGTCAAAGACAAGCTTCCCAGTGTCGATGGCAGCTCTTTGGGCACCGACTGGTTGGATGGTATCGAAAACCTGTCCTTCAGTGACCGTTGGATCAATGTGGGCGTACAAACCAATTCATGGACCGACTGGCAAGGAATAACCACTGTCAACAGCGATGGCACGGTGTTTGACGATGTCATTGTGGGCGCTGAAACCACCACGACCAAAGACAGCAAAACCGTGGTCAGCGCCAACCGCGATTCCATGCGCGGTAATGCAGGCAATGATGTGCTGCTGGGCGGCGGCAATGGTGACGACCTGACTGGCGGCGAAGGTAATGACGTGCTTGACGGTGGCAGCAACGGCAGCTCCGGCAATAACTGGCAAGACCAAGACAGTGCGCGTTTCAGCGGAGACTTGGCACGCTACAGCCGATTCAATGTAAGCATCACTGGCACTTCGACCAGCGGCAAGATTTTGATAGACGGTGTACAAGCTGCAACCGTGGTCAATAAAGTGCTAACTTTCGCAGCATCGGTATCGGACGACATTATCAACGTGCTGACGCTGGCCAACAAGAATATTGACTTATTCGATGATCAACACGCCGCAGGCTTGATAGTGCAAGACCAGCTTGACTCTTCGTTTGGCGGAGATGGTACCGATGTATTGTTCAACATCGAGTCGGTACAGTTCCGTGACCAGACGATTGACTTTGCCATCACCGCGCAAACCAATGACTGGAACAATGACGGCAAGCTCGACTGGGCTCAATTGCGTGGCACCAACACCGATGACCGTTTGAGCTTTGCCAAGCTGGTGGAGCTAAGCGGCAAGACCGACAAGCAGCTGGCTGCGACCAACATCAATGTGGACCTGCGTGAAGGTGACGATGTTTACATTGGTGGCACCGGGGGTGAGTCGGTCACCACCGGCAAAGGCGACGATTATGTCGACGGCGGGGGCAGCAGCACGCTGGATCAATGGGGTAACAAGATCCAAGACAATGTGCGCTTTGAAGGCAAATTCAGTCGCTATGTGGTGCTGGATGTGAGCCTGAGTCAAAAGGCCGGGGTATGGGTGGTCACTAGCAGCAAAGACACTAGTCTGACCTACAACCAGGGAACCGGTGGTGCCAAGAGCACGGTGGCTAGCACAAGCGCCAGCGTGTCCAAACTCGACTTGGTCGGGATTGCCAAAGGATTGGATGCTTTAGTGGCTAATAAGGCTGCTGATGCGACCACTATCTCCGGATGGTTGGTAGCCGATCGTTTGCCCTCTGATCTGGATGGCAGCGGCGTAGACGCTTTGACCCGTGTAGATTCGATCTCTTTCAATGACCTGTGGATGCCCCTGAGCATGCAGGTCTGGCTCAATCGCGCTTGGAGTGAGGAATACAGCAAGATCGACTACAACAAGCGGCCTGTAGTGGGCGCAGGTGTGGAAGGAACCACCGGATCGGACTTCATTGGTGTGGGTTCGGGCATTGCCACTGCTTATAACTTTGAGGGCGACGACTCCATCCGCCCTGGAAGCGGTAACGACACCGTTATCGCCGGGGCCGGCAGCGACTGGATCCATGGCGATGCGGGCGACGATTACATAGATGGCGGCAGCAATGGTGCTAAAGACCAATGGGGCAATATACGCGGCGATACGGTGCAATACGACGGTTCGTTTGATACCTATACCATCACCGCCAACAAGGACGGGTCCGTCACGGTAACTGATAGCCGCGCCGATGGCACTGGCACCGATACCTTGGTGGGCATTGAGCAGGTGAGCTTTAAAGACCGCTGGATTCAATTGGGGGTCAACACCTGGATCAACCGCGACCCGAAAACCACCAAAATTACGAATGTGGGAGTAAATGGCTCCCTGTTGGGTGATTTGATCGATGTTTCCAATGACGCTTACCCTGGGGTGAGCCACAACCTCAATGGCAACGAAGGCAATGACACCTTGATCGGCGGTGATGGACCGGATTACTTCAACGGTGGTGCCGGCGACGACTCCATCGTAGGGGGCGCTAATGGCCGCGATGCATGGGGTAACCCTGGCCTGGACGTCGCGCGCTATGACGGATCTATTGCACGTTTCACTATCGAATACAGCACGGATGGGAAAACATGGTCGCCGACCAAAGTAGATTCGCCCAATTTGATGGTACGCGTCTCAGACACCCTCAGTGATGCCGATGGCGGATTGGGCGTGGACACGCTGACTGGAATTGAAGCGCTCAGCTTCAACGACAAGTGGATCAATATCCAAACGAGCCGCTCTGCCATCGACATTGACGGAGATGGTCGCCCCGACCAAATGCAAATTATTGGTACCTCAGGCGATGATCTGCTGGTAGGGGACATCACCAACGACCAATTGATAGGCGCAGAAGGTAATGACACACTCATGGGAGGCGCTGGCGCTGACACCCTCAAAGGCGGGGCTGGCGATGACCTGCTAGATGGCGGAGCCGATGGCAAAGACGCACTCGGAAAAGCATTGCCGGATGTGGCAGAGTATGTGGGCAAAAAGGCAGACTACATCGTTACCCTGGGAACGGATGAGGGGACCTATACGGTCTCCTCCAGTGCGGAAGGCACTGACACCTTAGTGGGGATTGAAGCCTTGCAATTTGCTGATGGCTTCGTGCGATTACAAAAACAAGTGACCAACACAGACGCCAATGGTGACGGCGTGATTGATTTAGTGACTATTCAAGGATCGTTCTTGGGCGACAACTTGACGTATGCCAGCACCGACCCCGCGACGGGAGTACGCTACCAAATCTTTGGAGCGGACGGCGACGACTCGCTCACGGGCCGTGGCGGCAATGATATTTTGCAAGGCGATGCTGGTAACGACACCTTGGACGGGGGTGCGGGCAACGATAGTGCGAAATTCTCGGGCAATTATGCGGACTACCGTTTCAGCACCGATGGCATCAACTTTGGCACCACAGCCTCTGCGGCCAGTACGTTATACGTCAAAGACAATCGCACCAATTCCCCAGACGGCACCGACAAGCTGATAAGTATTGAAGACTTGGTTTTCGCGGACCAAGTGATTCGCTTGGCGCAGACCACCGTCACGTCCAAGTCAGTGGATACCAACGGCGACAATAAAGTTGATACCGTGTTTTGGACGGGAACCGTGGGGGCAGACACCATCGCCGGTAGTAAATACTTGGTCAATGTCATGGAAGCAGGTGCGGGTAGCGATTCCCTGACCGGTGGTGACTGGGGCGATGTGTTCATGCCCGGTGCGGGAAACGACACCATCGATGGTGGAGCAAATATCAACAATACCCAAGATAGCGTGGTGATGACGGGAAACAAATCGTCATTTACCGTCAACGCGGTTCAAAAAACAGTGGTGACCTTCAATACGCGTCCAACCGGCACAACCGTTTCGATCAGTTTGGGCGACCAAACGCTGCAAGCTACTGTCAGCACCTTGACGGATGCCACCGGCGCGATGGCAGCAACGGCCAGCGCTATGGCGGCATCCATATTGGCAGCTTTCAAGTTGTCAGCCACGGTATCGTCCAGCACTGCACCCAAAGTGGGCGATACCGCTTTGACACTCAACACTGCTACGAGCGTCGCACTTCAAAAAGGCATGGTCGTGAAAGTGGGCAGCGCAGAGTTTTATACGGTAAACGCCGCCAGCTCATCGGATGTGACGGATGCCGCCTCTGGCAATGTGACCGGTAAAGCGTGGACTCTCACTTTAGACAAAGCCTTAGTCACTGCGCCCTCAGGGACTTTGAGCGTTTTACGTGCCGGGCAAGACTTCTCGGTTACGGCAACGGACAACAAGGTAACCATCTTGTCTACGGGTGCGATTTTGGGAGCTGACAGTTCGGCCAGCTCGCTGAGCATTGCGTCAGACTATTACACCGAAGTCAAAAATACCACGTCGAACGAGACTGATGTGTTGCGTAACATCGAAAAATTGGTGTTTGACGATGTCACCCTATCGCTGGCACCGACGCTGTCGAGCAAGGTGTCCAACGAGGATTACCTAACGATCTTGAAGGTCGTAGGAACCGACTTGGCTGACTTGCTTATTTCTACCAGCGCCAATGAGTCCTTCCAAGTGGGGGCTGGTGACCACTTGGTGTTGGCCGATAACAGTGGCACCGATGAGGTACGCGGTTTTGTGGCCGGTGCGGGCGGCACGGTGCTGACCATTAATCTGGGTGCCGACGACACCGATGGATTAAATGGCACAGGCGTCGATACCGTGGCTGAAATCTTGGCACGTGCCAGCCAACAAGGTAATGACGTGTATGTCAATCTAGGCAAGGGCCACTCCGTCTTATTGGTCGGGGTCACACTAACGGATTTGGCAAACGGAAACTTTGAAGTGGTGCATGCGATTTAAGGACTTGAACAGGGGTTTGGGTAAAGACGAAGGAATGGAATATGGCATATGAATCAGAGTCGCTAAGTGGCGGCAACGGCAGCCCTAACGATGTTGCATCTTCGGCGAACTTGATAAGCGCAGGCGAATGGGTCACCGGGACGTTGTCAACCTCAGGGGATGTGGACTACTTCAAGTTCACCGCTGCAGCAGGTTTGCTGACTTTGCAGTTCAAGAGCAGCTTGCTGTCAGCCACCGCACGGTGGCGCGCCGATCTGCTCGATGCCAATGGCGATTTTTTGCGAACTCTGAGCAGCTCAGCCAGTGGCACATTACTTGCCAAGCAAGGCAGCGGCAACACCCAGGTGATCATCAGCGGTTTGAGCGCTGCCTTGACGACCGGCAGTCAGTTCACCTTGAACTCCAGCGCAGCGGATACCACCATTTACACCGTGCTATCGGTAGATGCAAAGTCGGGCGATACGAGCACCGTGACGGTGGATAAAGCGTTTACCTCCACCAGTAATGTGTCGGTGCTGTTTGACCCCGCGCAGATACTAGCCAACGGTAGCTTAACGTCTTTACAAGCCCTGATTCCACAAAACGGTACCTACTACATCAAAGTCAGCCCATTGGCCTGGACCGATGCAGACTATGGCTTGCAAGTAAACCTGCAAGGCTCTGCGGAAACCTTCAACAACAACACTGTTACCGACGCGCGAGACAATAACTCGCGCCTGCTCGCTGAAGTGACGCACCAAGGAACTATTGACGCGGCCAGCGATGCAGACGTATGGCTGCTCACTACCGCCGTAGCGTCGACTTTTAGCATCAATTTTGCGTCGGATACCAACTCTAGCAAGACCAAGTTTCATGTGAGTATTTCGGTCTGGACCAAAGACACCAATGGGCTGGATGTCTTGACCCCCGTGCAATCAGCGGGGGGGCTGGCGTTAGACAGCCAAGTCGAGGGGCAGCAGTCTTTCACTATTGACGCGAGCAAATATCCCCAGACCAATACCTTTGTGGTGAAGGTCACCGCCGACAGCTTAAGTTCCGGTGTGGCTACGGGAGGCTACACCCTCAAAGCCAGTGGTACGGGCTTGGACCTCAACGACAACCCGGTTATTAAAGTCGGCAGTTATACCTCTACCAGTCCGCTGGATTTGTTAGATTTGACCTTGGGCGACAAGGCCGTGCGTACCTTTGCCAAAGACGTAGGACAAACGGTACAGAAGGTGGCCTTGAACACATTGTTCACAGCCTCGGATGCCGACAGCGGCCAGACCTTGAGTTACAGAGTCTGGTTGGAGAAGGCCGCTGGCAGCAATGCCGCGGGATCCATCAAACTGGAGCCGGCTTCGGCAACGACTACCATTTATACCAACGGCAGCGTGATGACGGCTGCTCAGTTGCAAACGGCCTATGTCTACACGGGGTCAGTGTTGGGAGATCTGACACTCAAAGTGATGGCATTTGACAGTTCCGATGCGCCAGACAAATCGGGTGCGAGCTCGCAAGTGCTCCAAACCTTGCGCATTGTTTCCGATGCGGTAGGCGTGAACGTTAGGACCGATAGCAACCTTAGTTTGACCGAAGGTGCCGGCAGCGCAGATGCCAACTACCAAGAGTCCATTGGCATTTCTCTCAAAACCGCGCCTTCGGCGGATGTGCAAGTGAACTTGGTGGATGCGGGCAATCAATTTGTACTGTCGGCGCGAACGCTCACATTCACTACGGCCAATTACGCCACGGTACAAACAGTCAATGTGCAAGCGAACAACGACGGCAAAGTAGAGGGCAGTAATGTAGCCACCAGCCTCAGCTTTACGGTGGTCAGCACGGACACTTCATACGACGGCAACAGCATCAAACCGCTTTTGATCAGTATTTCTGACCCGAACAACCACGCCCCCACGGGGTCAGCGACAGTGCCTACCACCTTAGTGACGCAAGGCACATCGTTCACGGTTGACACTTCTACTTTGGCCGATGCGGATACCCTGGGTGCGTTGCTGTATACGTGGCAACGTAGTGTGGACAATGGTGTCCAATGGACCGATATTGCCGGCTCCGCCACAGCGTCTTATAAGCCAGTGTTTGCAGATGCAGGTAACTTGCTGCGTGTCAAAGTAAGCTATTACGACGGCTTGGGTAAGTTAGAGATGGTGACTTCTAATGCCACCAACGCGGTAGTCAAAATAAACTCAGCGCCAACATCGGTGGATGCCCAGGTGATGGTGTCCAAAATTGCCAATCGTCCTTTTGGTTTAGTAGATTTTCCATTCGCCGATGTAGATGCGGGTGATGCCCTGACTGCGGTGATCATTTACGCGTTGCCGACGCAAGGTGTTTTGAAGTTCAACGGCAGCTCCTTTGCGGTCGGCGATGGCTTCAAGGTTTTACTCTCAGAACTTTCGCAGTTGGTCTACACGCCTGACGCCAAACAGGCTGGCAACTACTCCGACACCATCGGTTTTGCCGTGGTCGATACCAACGGCCAGGCATCGCTGGCCAAGACTTTGACCTTGATGGTTAGCACCCCACCTACCTCTGCAAACGTGACGCTTACCGGTACCGAAGACACGTTAGTGCCGATCGCATTAACCAATTTTGCTTTTGCCGACGCAGACAGCAGCGATACCTTTCAAAGCGTGACAATTAGCACCTTACCTACTTCGGGGCAGTTGCTTTTGGGTAATGTCGCGGTGGTATTGAACCAGGCCATTTCGGTCGCCGATCTCGCGGCGAACAAACTGGTTTACCGGCCAGCGCTCAATGTCAACGGCGATGCTGCGGCGAGCCTGAAATTCAAGGTGTTTGACGGCACGGTCTTGTCTGCAGTCGACTACACCCTGACCATTAACCTCAGTGCGGTAGATGATGCACCGACCTTCGCTAATGTGCCAACCACAGCCCAGCTGCGTAGCGCTGGGGTGGTGTTCTCACTCGACGATGTGACAGTGGCTGATGTGGACAGCGCCAACCTCTCCCTCACCCTGGTGGCCACCAATGGTAGCGTTCTCGGACTGACCGATGCCGATGCCAACGCGGCGGGCATCCAACTCAATGGTACAGCGGCTCAAATTAACACAGCCTTGGCGAAAGCCAACTTTGTAGGTACTTCAGCGGGAAGCGCTGCGCTTGCAATGACGCTCAAAGATGCCAGCAACACGACGAGCGCCAATTACCCAATCACCATCACTGCTGCAGCTAACGCAAGCGATACCGACGGTGACGGCGTGGACAATAGCGTAGAAACGGGCGATGCCAATGGCGATGGCATTGCTGACGCGTACCAGAGCAATGTAGCCAGTAATTCCAAGCTGACTTTAGTGGCCCAGTCCACACTGGGTGTGCCGCCTGTAGATGCACAAACTAAGATCACCGGCCTGACTAATGTCAACAGTTTGGCTTCGCTCACTCCGCCTTCGGGTATGACCCAACCCGGTGGTGTGCTTTCCTTCAATGCAGTGATAAGCGCAGGGAAAGAAGAACACTTCAGCATACTGGTGGCTGCAAGTCTGGGCGTCAATGGCTATTGGCAGCAAAACAGCACGGGTGCATGGGTCAACCTCGCAACAGAAATTAATGGCGGCAGCGTAACCCAGGTGGGTAATATGACGCGGCTTGATTTTGTGATCACCGATGGTGGCGCATTTGACGCAGACCATGTCGCCAATGGAGTCATTGTGGACGTCGGACTGGTGGGGCATTTAACTCCCAGCTTAGTGGGCATGCCCACCACCCTGCCCAACCCTGATTTCTGGTTTTGAATCTATTCAACGAACACTGCATATGAAGAAACAATATTTTGCACGCGCGCTGACTCTTTTGAGTGTGGTTTGCTTGGTAGCGTGTGGAGGTGGGGGTGGCGGCAGCAGCACTCCAGCGACACCTGCAGACCCAGGAGGTAGCAGTGGCCCTACTACGCTCAATGGGGTGGCTTTGAAGGGCCCACTCAATGGGGCACTTGCCTGTGCCGACATCAATGGAAATGGGCTTTGCGACGATGGCGCGGCCAACCAAGTGCGTACCAACACAGACGGCAGCTTCACCTTAAGCCTGAGCCAGCCGGTGGCACTTGTAGTGGTAACTGACGCTAAGACCACGGACGATCGTGGCAACACGATGACCGCCGGCACCGTACTCAAAGCGCCGGCAGGCTCCACGGTAGTGTCCCTAGCCACCACCATGATTGCTGCGGGTGCCACCAATGACCAAGTAGCCATTGCGCTCGGCTATACCGGTGCATTGCCCGACTTTAAAACCTTTAACCCATTTAAGACTGGTGGCAGCAATGCGGACCAATATAAGTTCGAAACGGCTGCCATGCAGGCATACACCGCAGTATCCGCCCTTGCGGCGGGTGCGAGCAGCACCGGAGCAAGTAGTAGTGTTGCCTTTGACAGCGCAATGAAAGCGATAGCAGAGAGAGCTAAATCTGCGACCTCTGGCATGAACCTATCTGACCCCGTCGAAATCGACCTCATCGCGGGTTTGACCAAAGCCAATATGGTTGGCGCAGCGGGTTTTGATGCCCTTAAGTTTGAAGCTGCCCGCGCCGACATCAAGGCTGCAGTGGCTAACATGAATACCAAAATTCGGGCTACTACGGCAGACAATTTCAAATCAACAGACACCAGCAGCCTATATGCGGTAGCCACAAAAAATTTGGGCGACCAGGTAGCCAGTAGAGTGAAGGACAGTATTCCTATGGCTTTGGCCGATACGGCGAACATTGACGCGGTCATAGCAGAGCAAAAGCAAGCCAGCGCCACCACACTAGCCAAAATCAGCGATATGACAGGTTTTTGGGAAGGCACCCTTGGGGACTCTACTGCGAGTGCGGTAATTCTCGATGATGGCGTCGCATGGGTAGTGGTCAATGGTACGGTGCCGCGCGTCATCAAAAACGCCCTAGCGCTCAACGGTGGCATGTTGAGCGGAAACGGTCTGGGCTATACGGTGGGTATGGCTACCACATCCCCTGTCGCCATGACAGCCAGCTTGACCAGCGGAAAATTAAAAGGTTCTTTAACGGGCGCTAAGCGAGAGGTCTATGATTTCAGTGCAGCCAACACCAGCGTATATACCAAGCCTGCCACCTTGACCAGTTTTGCCAAAACCTGGAGCGGCGTGAACTCGGGGCTTACCATGGCTTGGACTTTCTCTGCCGCCGGTGCACTGACTGGCTCAAGTGTGACCACGGGTTGTAGCTATACGGGTCAATTGACGTTGCGAAGCGAAGCCAAAGCTATCGTCGATGCCCAGGTAATAGAGACTTGCCCGGGCGAGCCAGCCGCGGTAAGCTACAAGGGCATTGCATATATCAACAAAGACAGTAAAGCTGCGTTTACTTTATTGTCCCCAAAAGGGCCTGTACTGTTACGCTTTTGATGGGTCCCAAGGCGGCCCATGAATTACCTGTTTGTTCATCAGAATTTTCCTGGACAGTTTCTGCACTTGGCGCGGGCCTTGGCTCGCCAGCCAGAGCATCGGGTAGTATGCTTGGGCGATGCCGCTAACCTAAAGGATAGGCCACTTGTACACCCCAACATCGAATTGCATGGATACCAGCTCCCCCAACCATCTGCTGAAGGCACGCACCACTACTTGACTGGATTTGACGCGCAAATTCGCCGGGGTCAACATGTCGTTCAAACTGTATTGGGCTTAAAGAAAAAGGGCTTTGAACCGGATGTGGTGGTGGCTCACCCGGGCTGGGGAGAAGCCTTATTTTTGCGCGATGCTTTCCCTCAAGCCAAGCACATACAGTACTTCGAGTTCTTTTATAAAAGCCAGGGTTCCGATGTGAACTTTGACCCAGAGTTCTCTTCTAGGTTCGATGATGAACTTAAACTGCGGATCCGCAACAGCGCGCAACTTCATGCGCTACAAGCCTGCGATATGGGCGTGTCGCCTACCCTATGGCAACGGCGTCAATACCCGCCGGAATTCGCCACGAAGATTGAGGTTTTACACGAAGGGGTGGACACCGTCACGGTCTGCCCCAAGCCCGATGCCACATTGCAATTGGGGGCGCTAGTATTCAAGGCGGGGGATGAAATTATCACCTATGTGGCACGCAACTTAGAGCCCTACCGTGGGTTTCATGTGCTCATGCGCAGCTTGCCCAAGCTATTGGCCGAGCGACCCAAGGCGCATGTGCTAGTGGTGGGCGGCGATGATGTGAGTTATGGGCGGCGCTTGCCCTTAGGGCAAAGCTATCGCGCAATGTACTGCCAAGAAATTCAAAACGATGTGGATTGGAGCCGTGTGCATTTTTTAGGGAAACTACCCTACCGACATTACCTTCAAGTACTTCAGGTATCGGCTGTTCATGTGTATCTGACATATCCTTTCGTGCTGTCTTGGTCTTTACTGGAGGCTATGTCGGCGGGTTGCACCATCGTGGCATCGAACACAGCACCCGTTGCCGAGGTTATCGAAGACCGACAGCAAGGGCTATTGTTCGATTTTTTTGACATAGACGCCATGGTCTCACAGGTATGCGAGGTACTGACCTACCCTAAGCGATTCACCACGATGCGCCAGCAAGCCCGTCAAGCCATCGTCAAACGCTTTGATTTACAAACCATGTGTTTGCCAAAATGGTTGGCCTTGATGCGCTGATACGCATCGCCTTACCCTAAATGCCACATTGGGCCGGCCAGCTTCATATAGGCTTTTTCAGTATTGCTAAGCATTAAATACTCGCCGCTAATATGGTCCGACTAACGACTATTTCATTAAAAATTTTTGTATTACTAATTACCAATCGGGTAAATAAATTTCCAGAATTTAAGCGCTAAGTATATTAAACGTCATTGACCGTATGATGTACCCCGAATGCAGAAAATACCTTCATCATCCTGGCTTTCACACTCGCTGCAGCAGCTAGTACCTGGCTTGCGGCGGGTGATGTATTTCGGCGCATTGACAAATTTACTGGCATTGATGCCAAGCGTCTATATGCTAGAGGTCTATGGCCGCGTAGTGAGCAGTCGCAGCCATGTCACCCTGGGTATGTTTACTCTTTTGGTGATTGCCGCCTATGTCTGGCTTGAGGTCTTGGAATGGTTGCGTTCGGAAATGCTACACCAGGCAGCTGCACAAATGGATAAGGAAATCGCACCTGTCCTGTTTGGGAAACTTTTTGACGCTCATTTGCTGCGACGCAGCGCCCTATACGCTGGCGCTAATCAAGATTGGGCGCTGCTGCGCAGTTTCCTGGCCTCGCCCGCGATGGTCGCGGCCTTGGACGCTCCTTTTGCCTTGGCCGTTATTCTTATTCTGTTTTTAATTAATCCATGGTTAGGCTTGGCATCCGTGTGCATAGCCACTTTGTTAACGCTGGTAGGCTGGTTAACTGACATCGGCATTCGTGGACATTTGGCTGAGGCTGCGCGAGCCTCCGGTGCAGCACAAAATTTTGCCGCTGGCGCCATGCGACAAAGCGAGATAGTCGCGGCAATGGGCATGCAAGGCAACTTGTATTCCGTCTGGAAGGAAAAGCAGGATGCCTTTCTCTTGGCTCAGGCCAGGGCTTCCGACCATGCAGGGTCCGGGGCAGCCGCCTCTAAATTTGTTCAAACACTGCAGGCCTCTCTCATGCTCGGTCTGGGCTGCTGGCTAACGCTGCGAGGAAGCTTGGATCCCAGCGGCAGCATGATGATTGTTGGATCGATTTTGGGTGGACGTGCCATCGCGCCCATTAGCCAAGTCATTGCCCAGTGGCGTCAGGTAGCACAGGCGAAGGGTGCTTGGGGTCGCTTGGACGAATTATTGGGGGCCCATGCAAACAAGCAAACGCCGATGCCATTGCCGGCGCCCAGCGGCGCGTTAACCGTGCACGCCCTCAGCGTGAACGCGCCCGGCACACAAAACACACTTTTGCGAGGCATCCAATTCAATCTCAACCCTGGCGAAATGGTGGTCGTACTTGGCGCATCGGGTGCCGGCAAAACCTGTCTAAGCCGCGCATTGGTGGGTATCTGGGCTGCCGCCAGCGGCAAAGTCCGGCTTGACGGAGCGGACGTATTTACCTGGGACAAAGCGCAACTAGGCCCTTGCGTAGGTTACTTGCCTCAAGGCATCGAACTCTTCGACGGAACACTGGCCGACAACATTGGTCGCTTTGGCGCTACGGACATCACCAAATTGCGTGCCGCGACACGGGCCGTAGGCTTAGAAAGTTTCATCGAGAGCCTGCCCAAGGGCTATGAGACGGAAGTGGGGATGGATGGCGCCAATTTATCTGGCGGTATTCGTCAACGCATCGGCCTGGCCCGCGCCTTGTATGGGGACCCTGCCCTATTGGTATTGGACGAACCTAATTCAAGCTTGGATGGCGAAGGTGACACTTTCCTCCTGAGCGCTCTTGCACAGGCCAAAGCACGCGGTGCTGCATTGGTGGTTGTCACCCACCGTCCCCAAGTTTTAGAGCTTGCAGATAAATTGCTGATTTTGCGTGACGGTCAGATGCAGGCTTTTGGCCCACGAGATCAAGTGGTAGAGGCTTTAAAACAAGGGATTGCCAAATCGCGCCCCGCTGAAGTTACGCCATGAGCGCTGCCGACACACTCCTGGACTTTGCCGCTAGAGTGAAATCGCTGGCACCCGAAGTACGCGCGGCCCTGAAAAAAACGCGCAGTGAATTCCTGACCGTCGGCATTTACAGCCTGATCATCAATTGCTTAATGCTTGCACCCAGCATCTACATGCTGCAGGTGTATGACCGGGTCTTGGTCAGTCAAAGCGAGCTTACGCTGCTTGTTAGCACCCTCATCTTGGTAGCCCTCCTGGTTTTGGTGGGGCTAATTGAGCTGATGAGATCCCGTTTGCTGGTGAGGGCAGGAATAAAGCTGGATCAGAGCTTGTCGCCTGTGCTATTTGGAGCGGCCCTAGAGGCGCAACGCCATCAATTGCAAAATAATCCCACACAAGTCTTCTCAGACCTCACTCAAATTAGACAATTTTTAACCGGCAATGGGATTTTTGCCTTTTTTGATGCGCCCTGGTTCTTTGTTTATTTAGGTGTTTTGTTTTTGCTCCATCCTATGCTTGGATGGTTGGGCCTAGGATGTGCTGTGGTGCTCATTTGCATTGCGTGGCTTGGGCATCGAATGACTGCACAACCGAATAAATCAGTATTGGAAAAAAGCATCGTACTGAACTCGGACCAGCTTGGAAAATTTCGCAACGCCGAAGTCATTCATGCCATGGGTATGCTGGAAAATCTGCGGCTGCAATGGTGGCAGCGTTACCAAAATCAAGCGCTGGCCCAAGGGCATTTGGAAAGTATGCAACACCGACTTGCAGCGTTTAGCAAGTTTTTCCGCTACACGCAGCAGTCCCTGTCTTTGGGTATGGGGGCATTGCTGGTGATTCAAGGGGAGTTGAGCCCGGGCGCCATGATCGTAGGCAATATGCTGATGTCACGGGCGTTGCAGCCTTTGGATTTACTGGTCAGTTCCTGGCGCCTGATGGCCGCAGCACAGGTATCTCTTACAAGAGTTATGAATCTATTGCATGCACACCCGCTGCGTGCTTCTGGCAAGCTTTCACAAACACCCTTTGGCCAATTTGAGCTTAGGGGCCTGACCGTAAAAGTACCTGGAAGAACAGCACCGGTGTTGGACAACATCAGCCTCAATTTACCGGCAGGCCGCGTCATCTGCATCATCGGACCCTCTGCCAGCGGTAAATCTTCATTGGTACGGGCTCTGTTAGGACTATGGCCGCAGCGCGTGGGAACCCTGCTCTTAGACTCCGCACCGATGGATCAGTGGGATGCGAAATTGCTAGGGCAGCACATTGGGTACCTGCCACAGGACGTAGGCCTTCTGGAAGGTACCTTAGCCCAAAATATTGCCCGCTTCGGCAAACTCGATCCCGAAAAAGTCGCTGCTGCCGCGAAGGCCGCTGGTATTCACCACCTGCTACTTAGTTTTCCCAAGGGCTACGATACGCCAGTCGGCGAAGCCGGCCACCTGTTATCGGCGGGCCAGCGGCAGCGCCTGGCACTCGCACGAGCGCTGTACGACAAACCCGCCATCCTGGTACTGGATGAACCAAATTCCAATTTGGACGAGATTGGCGAGCAAAGCCTATTGGAGTCGATCAGAACGCTCAAGCAAGAACAAAAAACAGTCCTGCTCATCAGCCATCGCAAATCCATATTGGAGCTGGCTGATTTATTGTTGGTCATGAATGCCGGGCGGATAAGCCATATGGGGCCAGCGCAGCAGGTCATGGCTCAATTACAAGCGAGCGAAGCCGGCGGTCAGTCTGCCTAAGCAGTTTATTTACCAATTATTTGTCATGCAAACTCCGAATCTAAAAAATGTGATGAATGACTCGGCGGCCTTGGAGTCCATGAGCAATACCCATAACGCAACACGCTATGGCCTATGGTCTTTGCTGGCAGGGCTCACGTTTTTGCTAGCCTGGGCTGCATTGGCACCCATTGATGAAGGTGTTCCATCACAAGGCTTGGTAACGCTGGACACCAAACGCAAGCCCATACAGCACCTCCAGGGAGGTATCGTCAAAGAAGTTATGGTGCGCGAAGGCGATATCGTTCAAGAGGGACAGGTCTTGATGGTGCTGGAGCGCGCAGTGGCGCGCGCAAACTTAGAGTCTGTACGGCAGCATTACCACGCTTTGCGCGCCGCCGAGAGCCGCCTTCTCGCGGAGCAGCAAGACCGGTCTTCGATCGTATGGCATCCTGATTTAAGAAGTGCGTCGGTGGATCCGGCCGTCATGCAACATCAGTTGATACAAGAACAGTTGTTCCGGTCGCGGCGCGCATCCTTACAGGCCAGCATCGCGGGGTTGAACGAAATTTTGGCGGGCCAGGAGGCGCTTCAAACCGGCAGCCAACGCATGCTGATTGAGCGAAAAACCCAGCTAAGGCTTCTGAAAGAAGAACTAACAGGAATAGAAGGCCTGGTGAAAGAGGGCTTCATGCCGCGCAATAAAGAATGGGAGCTTAACCGCAGTACCGCTGAAGTCATGTCGGTGATCGCTGACATTGAGTCCAATAGCCAACGCTTGTTGCGCTCGAACGAAGAAGTACGCCAACGTATCAAGGTAACGCGCCTGGAATACCAAAAAGAAGTCGAAAACCAACTTGCCGACATTCGACGGGAAATTCAAGCCGATGGAGAAAAAGTGACTGCCGTCACACAAGACATGGAACGTACCGATATCCGCTCACCTGCGAGTGGCCAGGTCGTGGGTTTATCGGTGCAAACGATAGGTGCTGTGCTTGCCCCCGGCCAGCACATCATGGATATCGTTCCAGAAGGTGCGCCATTAATGGTGGAGGCGCGTATTGCGCCGCACTTGATAGATAGAGTGCACAAAGGCTTGACGACCGACATCCGTTTTTCTTCGTTTTCGCACTCCCCCCAATTAGTCGTGGAGGGCCAAGTCATGTCTATTTCGGGCGACTTGCTGTCAGACATGGAAACCCATCAGTCGTACTACCTGGCCCGGATCGAAATTACGGACAACGGTAAAAAATCACTGGGCTCCCGGGTGGTCCGACCTGGAATGATTGCCGAAGTGGTTATTCGCACGGGTGAACGATCACTTCTAACCTACCTGGCCTACCCGCTGGTACGGCGCTTAGCGCAATCGATGAAGGAGGAATGAGGATCAAGCTTTAGCCACGCTGAACGCCAGCGCCCTGTACGTGCGCCTAGCTTTATTGGCTCATCTCGATAGCGCCGTCATTCTTAAAAATGAATCACCGTGCGAATCGACTTGCCCTCGTGCATCAAATCAAAAGCTTCGTTGATGCGCTCTAGCGGCATGGTGTGGGTGACAAAGGCGTCAAGCGCGATCTCGCCACGCATGGCTTGCTCGACCATGCCGGGCAATTGGGTACGGCCTTTGACGCCGCCAAAAGCGCTGCCGCGCCAGACGCGGCCAGTGACCAGTTGGAAAGGCCGCGTGCT
>Ga0214919_10003153_pt1 | contig 25205 bp, 23 predicted proteins | sample LL1503_MetaG_FD_177994 | JGI IMG/M metagenome (GOLD analysis project Ga0214919, IMG submission 177994) | Freshwater microbial communities from Lake Lanier, Atlanta, Georgia, United States - LL-1503 | ecosystem: Environmental > Aquatic > Freshwater > Lake | place: USA: Georgia | collected... | reverse complement strand
CTGCTTTGATGTTGGCAGAAGCGGTGGCCAGGTTGTCAAAGTTAAAGTCCACCTGGCCGCTGAGCAAGGCCAATTGAGCGGGGTTGCCACCGTTGTAGGGGATGTGGACCGCAAAAATGCCGGCCCGGGCTTTGAACAACTCGGCTGCCAAATGACCGGCGCTGCCATTGCCGCCCGAGCCCACATTGAGCTGGCCTGGGTGGGCTTTGGCATAGGCCAAAAAACTTTTCAGTGAATCAATGTTCAGGCGTTTGGCGGTGTCCGCGTTCATCACCAGCACATTGGGCACGCGCACCATTTGCGTGATGGGCGCAAAGTCGGTGCGGGCGTTGTAGGGCATGCGCGCATACAGCCAGGGGTTGACGGCATGGGTTGCAGTGGCGGCAATGCCAATCGTCAGGCCATCGGGGGCAGCCTTGGCCACCGCATCGGCACCGATGTTGCCACCCGCACCGGGGCGGTTTTCCACGATCACCGGGCCCAAACTGTCTTTGACCCGCTCGGCCAAAAAACGCGCGGTCACATCAATGGGTCCCCCGGCGGCATAGGGCACGATCAGTCGGATCGGCTTGCCTGCGGGCCAAGCGGTTTGGGCTGCGGCATTGCCAGCGCATGCGATCAGACCGATGGCGATCAGCAACAAGTCGAAGCACCTTTGGGGTGGAAAAAAACGCATGGCGCGGCTCCTTAACAGGTGTTCAGGCTTTGGCCTTGTCGGCTTCGGTGATGAACGAGTCGGCAAAAAATGAGTCGCTGGGCAAGCCCGCTTGGCCGCAAAAATCCAGCCGCGCAGAATCCACCACGATGGGCGCACCGCAGGCATACACCTGGTGGCCGCTGAGGTCGGCAAAATCTTCCAGCACCGCACGGTGCACAAAACCCGTGCGCCCGCTCCAGGCGTCCTCGGCCAAAGCGTCTGAAACGACGGGCACGTAGCTCAGCCAGGGCAGGGCCGCGGTTTGTTCGCGCACCCATGCGTCCATGTACAAATCGGCCGGGCGGCGTCCACCCCAATACAGCGTGGCGGGGCGCTCGATGCCCGCATGTCGCATGTGCTCGATGATCGCCTTGATCGGCGCAAAGCCGGTGCCCGAGGCCAAAAACACCAAGGGCTGCGTGGAGTCTTCACGCAAAAAGAAGCTGCCCTGGGGGCCTTCGATGCGCTGAATTTCTTTCTCTTTCATGGCACCAAACACGTGGTCGGTGAATTTGCCGCCAGGCATGTGCCGGATGTGCAACTCCACGCTGGGGCTGCCCGCCACCAAGGTGTGGGGGGCATTGGCCATCGAGTAGCTGCGCCGCGAACCATCGCGCAACAAAAAGTCGATGTACTGGCCCGCACGGAACTGAAAAGCATCGTTGGCGGGCAATTGCAAATGGATCACCTTCACATCGTGGGATGCCTGGGTCAGGCTGAGCACACGCACCGGCATTTTGCGAATGGGAAAAGCCCCCTCTTCCGTGACCTGACGCGATTCCAACACCAGATCGGACATGGCCGTGGCGCGACAAGTCAATATATGGCCTTGCTCTTTTTCGGCATCGCTCAAAGCCTTGCTTTGGTATTCGGACATGACCACATCGCCACTGATTTTTTTGCACTTGCAAGATCCGCAGGCGCCGTCTTTGCAGCCGTAGGGCAGGCCAATGCCTTGGCGCAGACCGGCACTGAGCAAAGTCTCGTTGGCATCGGCTGTGAAATGGCGGCCGCTGGGTTGAACCGTGACACTGAAACTCATGTTTGGTTATCCTTGGGATTGAATTTTTTCTAAAGACTGCGATTTTGCCTTCAAACCCATCCCCCCTGGGTGCCTTGCCCGCCCGCTTTCGGCGCCAACGCTTGCTCATCGTGGGCTGTGGCGACGTGGGTCAGCGTTTGGCCCAGTTGACGCCCAGTTCGGTGCGGGTGATGGCGCTGACCTCATCGCCCGATAAAAGGGCTGGTTTGCGCCAGCTTGGCATCACCCCTTTGTGGGGCAATCTTGACGAGCCTCGCAGCCTGCGCCGTTTGGCGGGTTTGGCCACCCGGATCGTGCACCTGGCACCACCACCTGCTCAGGGCTTTGGTGACCCGCGAACGCAGGCTTTGTTGCGCAGCCTGACCCGTCGCGCTGGTGCGCAAAGCTGGGTATACGGATCCACCAGCGGGGTGTATGGCGACTGCCAAGGCGCTTGGGTGCATGAATCTCAACCGGTCACACCGTTCACCCCCCGCGCCATTCGCCGTGTGGACGCGGAAATGCGGTTGCGCTGGCACGGCAAGGGCCCGGGTCTGCGCCAAGGCACCCGGGTGAGCATCCTGCGCATCCCCGGTATTTACGCCTTGGACCGAGAAGGTGGCACACCTTTGGAGCGCTTGCGCAAAGGCACACCGGTGTTGCAAGCCAAAGACGATGTGTACACCAACCACATCCATGCCGATGACCTGGCCCGTGCTTGCTGGTTGGCGCTTTGGCGCGGCCAATCGCAACGGGTTTACCACGTCAGCGATGACAGCCAACTCAAAATGGGCGACTACTTTGATGTCGCGGCCGATGTGTTTGGCCTGCCCCGGCCAGCACGGGTGGCGCGCGACACCGCGCAAGACCAGTTGCCCTTGATGCTGCTGAGTTTCATGAGCGAGTCCAGGCGGCTGGACAACACCCGCATGAAACAAGAACTGCGGTTGCGCTTGCGCTACCCCACGGTGTTCGAAGGTCTGCAGGCCCAAACGCGGGCTTGAACGGACCAGCGACAGCGCACTAGCGCATGCCGATTTTTGCGGTGCTGAATATGTGCTGCGCTTCGCGCGGCATGCACCGCCAGTAAGCGGGCGTGGCTTGGACAGAACCCTTGAGTTCGGCGGCGGCGGCCCACGCCCAGCGGGGGTTGTACAAAAAACTGCGCGCCAGTGCCACCAGGTCTGCCTCTTGGTTGGCAATGATGGATTCGGCGTGGGACGGTTCGGTGATCAGTCCCACGGCCATGGTGGGCAGGCCCGACTTTTCTTTCACCATCTTGGCGTAGGGCACCTGGTAGCCTGGCACCAAGTTGATTTTCTGCAAGGGTGAAACGCCGCCGGTGGAGATGTGCACAAAGTTGGCACCGGCTTGTTTCAGGCGAAGTGAAAAATCGGCGGTTTCTTCGGCGGTCCAGCCGCCTTCGACCCAGTCGGTGGCCGACAGGCGAATGCCCAACGTGCCGCTGTAGACCTGGCGCACCGCTTCGAACACCTGCAAAGGAAAGCGGATGCGGTTTTCAAAATTGCCGCCAAAAGCATCGGTTCGTTGGTTCGACAGGGGCGACAAAAACTCGTGCAGCAAGTAGCCGTGTGCGCCATGCAGTTCAATCGCTTCGATGCCAATGTCTTGCACCCGCTGGGCTGCGCGCACGAAGTCTTTCAAAATCACATCCAAGTCGGCGGTGCTGATGGCTTGCGGGGCTGGTTCAGCTTCGCTGATGGGCACGGCAGACGGTGCCTCGGGCCACCAACCGCCCTCACTTTGCGGGATCAGCTTGCCACTGTTCCAAGGCACATGGCTGGAGGCCTTGCGCCCGGCATGGCCAATTTGAATGGACACGGGCACCGGTGGCGCGAGTCGGCGTGCACGTCCTAAGCGGTCACCCAGTGCATGGGCCGTGGCATCGCTGTATATGCCCAGGCAGCCCGGGGTGATGCGACCCCGCTCGGACACGGCAGTGGCTTCGATGGTGAACAGCCCGGCCCCGCTGTTGAGCAAATTGCCCCAATGCATGAGGTGCCAATCGTCGGCCATGCCATCTTTGCAAGAGTATTGGCACATCGGGGCGACCACGATGCGGTTGGCCAATTTGAGGGGGCCGCGGCCTGAGCCGAGTTCGAATTCGCTGAAAAGTGCACTCACAGATGCCTCCAAGGGTAAAGCTGGGGCAATGCTAGCTTGATTTCCAGTGGCAAGCTGTCTTGGCAGCGACCGCAGGTGGCAAGCGGGTAGGATGCCGATATGCATCGTTTTCACCCTTCTCAGGCCGCTGGTCCTGCCCCGCGTTGGCCTTGGTTTTTAAAACTTTTATCGCTTTGCTGGGTTTGGGGCTTGGCTTTGGGCGCTGGCGCACAAAGCCCATCGGCCGCGGGCGATGTGTGGATCAATCCGGGCTTTATCTCTTATCACTTCCCCAAGCATGCGGTGAACTTCAACAATGACAACACGGGTTTGGGTGCCGAGTGGCGTCAGTCCGAGGCGGTGTCATGGTCTGCTGGCTTTTTCCACAACAGCGATTGGGCGCGCAGCCATTACGCCGGCGCGTACTGGACCCCTTGGCTGGCCGGGGGTTGGCGGTGGGGTGCTTTTGTCGGGGTCATCGATGGTTACCCCCATATGCTCAGTGGCGGGGCGTTTCCTTTTTTAACCCCCGTGGCCGCGCGCGAATGGCACAGTTGGGGTGTGGGCGTGACTTTGCTGCCCGACTACGAAAACCGATTGCACGGGGCTTTGTCGGTGCAGGTCAAATACAAATGGAAGCCTTGAGCGGTGATCGACCTGCCCTTGTTCCCGCTGAGCCAAGGCCTGTTGCCACAGGGATTGCTGCACCTGCAAATATTTGAGGTGCGCTATCTCACCCTGATTCGACAATGCCAACAACAAAGCACGCCGTTCGGCGTGGTGATGTTGGCCCGCGGCCAAGAGGTGCGACAAGCCGGTGCGCAAGAGCGCTTGATGAACCAAGGTTGTGTGGCCCATTTGCTCGAGGTCGAAGCCTTGCAACCGAACTTGTTGCGGGTGCTGTGCCAAGGCGGTGCACGCTTTCGTTTGGGCGAACATGTCCAAGCGCCCAATGGGCTGTGGCGGGCCGAGGTCACTTTGCTGCCAGATGACCCGCATGTGCCTGTGCCTGCGGCCTTGCACTTTGCCGCGCAACGCTTGGAGCAGTTGTCTGCGCAGTGGCACGAGCGGGGCATGGATGCCGCGCAATGGCCTTGGCGCGGTGAAGCCGCATTTGACGACTGCGCCTGGTTGGCCCACCGTTGGCTGGAGTTGTTGCCGCTGAGCCCGGCGCAAAAACACAGCGCATTGCTCGAAGCCGACCCCGTGCAACGCTTGCAGCGCGTGGCGGCTTGGCTCAAAACGTTTTGATGCACTGAAAAAGGAATTTTTGCCATGTTCAAACCCTCGTCCTTGATGCCCAGGCGTCGCTTGTTTTTTGGGGTGGCTGCATCGGCCATGTCCTCGCCATGGGTTTGGGCCCAAAGTTTTGCCGCCAAGCCCATTCGGTGGGTGGTGGTCGCACCGGCCGGTTCGTCACTGGACGTGATTGCCCGCGCCATGCAAGACAAGCTGCGCGATCAACTGGGTACCCCCATCGTGGTGGAGAACAAGCCGCAAGCCGGTGGCACGGCGGGCACGGCCGAGGTGGCGCAGTCGGCCCCCGATGGGCACACTTGGGTGATGTCGTTCAATGGTCCCTTGGCGTTTGGCCCTCACCTTTATCCGCGCTTGTCCTATGCGCCTTTGCGTGACTTGGCACCGGTGGTATTGACGACCTCGCAGCCCAATCTGATCGCCGTCCATGCGGGCTTGCCGGCCAACAACTTGGCTGAGCTGCTGGCTTTGTTGCAGGCCAACCCGGGCAAGTACAACTTTGCGTCGGTGGGCAATGGCAGTTCATCACACCTGTGCATGGAGTACATCAAGGCCCTGAGCGCTGCGTTTGCGGTGCACATTCCTTTCAATGGCGGGCCGCCAGCGGTGTTGGCCACGGTTGCAGGTGAGACCCACATGATCGCTGCGGTGCCCACTTTGCTCACGCCACAGATCAAAGCCGGCCGCCTCAAAGCCATCGCGGTCACGGGCTTGCAACGGTATGGGCTCACGCCCGAGGTGCCCACCGTGTCTGAAAGCGGCGTGGCCAGCCTGAAAGGCTTTGAGGCCATCGCGTGGAACGGCGTGCTGGTGGCCGCTGGCACCCCCAGGCCCTTGGTGGAGCGCATCAATGCAGCGATCAACCTCGCCTTGCAAGATGAATCGGTGCGCCAGCGTTTGCAAGCCGCTGGATTGGACCCGGCCGGCGGCTCACCGGAGAAATTCACCCAACTCATCCGCGACGAGTCGGCCAAATGGCTGCCCATCATCCGCCGCTCGGGCGCTACTTTGGGTTGATGCTGCGTGGTTCATGAGCGGTGTTCTATGACTGCAATCACTTGCGTGCCCGTCACTTTGTACTTTGAGCGATGCGAGATGACCCGTGTTGAATGAATTCGATCTGGTGGTGTTGGGCGCCGGTGCCGCAGGCATGATGGGCGCGCTGGCTGCGGCCCAGCGCAGCCAGCGCGTGTTGTTGGTCGATCCCCACATGGACCAAGCCAATAACTTGGCCATCAGCGGGGGCTTGTTCCCTGCGGCGGGCTCGGCCTTGCAAGCCAAGGCGGGCGTGCGCGACAGCCCCGACGCATGGTTGTCAGACCTCAGGGCTTTTGCGGGTGACAGTGTGAATGAGCGCATTGCCGCACCTGTGGCCCATGCCTTGCCCGAGGTGCTGGATTTTTTGAGCCTGGGCTTGCATGCGCCGATTGATTTTTTGCCTGACGTGGTTTCCCCCGGACACAGCCAGTGCCGGTTTCACAGCACGGTGCCGGCCGGTGGTGCCGCTTTGCACCAGTGCTTGCGCAGCCAAGTCCAGGACCAACAGCGGATTACTTTGTGCCCGCGGCGTGTCAATTTGGAGCGATCGGCCTTGGGCTTTGAAGGGTTGGATGGGTCAACAAGTTTGCGCGCGCACCATGTGATGCTCGCTGGGGGCGGGTTTGGTGCCAATGCCGATTGGGTGGCGCAACACATTGCGCCCATGCGCGGCGCGCTATACAACGGTGCGGCCCACAGCGATGGCAGCACCATGGCCTTGGGCTTGGCTTGGGGCGCGCAACTGTGGGGCATGGACGGCTTTCAAGGGCAAGGCCATACCAACCCCGGGGGGCGCACGCGTTTGGGCATGGCCATCCCTACCATGGGCGGCATCTTGGTCAATCGGCAAGGCCAGCGCTTTGTGCGCGAAGACATCGGCCCGTCGGCCCTGGCCCCATGGGTGATGGCCCAACCCGGTGGGCTGGCGCTGGAGGTGTTTGACGACCACATCGGCTCGGGCTTGGCCCAGCATTCGGCATATCAAGAAGCTTTGCAGGCTGGGCAGGTGATGCGTGCCGATGATGTGCCGGCTTTGGCCGCCCTGGCCGGGGTGGACGTGCAGGGTTTGCAAACCACATTGCAGCAGGTCACCGCGCTGGCGCAGGGGCGCGCCAGCGACCCTTTGGGTCGCAGTCAATTTGCCCGGGTGCTGATCGGCCCGTATTTGGCATCTTGGGTGACAGGGGCTTTGTCGCACACGCAAGGTGGGTTGGTCACCGATGGCGATGGCCGTGTGCTGGATGCCCAAGGCGAGTGGATCCGCGGCGTGTGGGCCGCAGGTGGCTGCGCCGCAGGGTTGTCTGGGCGCGGCGCACAAGGTTACCTGCCCGGCAACGGGCTGGCCCAATCCTTTGGCTTGGCATGGCGCATGGCCCAGGCTTTGGGCGGGGCGGGCGTTTAGCTCACTCCATCGTGGCGCCAGACAAGTCCACGGCGCGCTTGAACTTGTCCAACTCTTTGCGGTGAAACACAGCACTTTCGGCGGGGTTGCTGCCCACGGGGGTGACGCCTTGTGCATCCAGTTGCTGGCGCACTTGCGGGTCGCTCAAGGCTTTGGCCACTTCGGCTGAAATGCGCTGGACCACTTGGGGCGGGGTGCCCGCTGGGGCCATCAACAGCACCCAAGCGGTGGCGTCAAAGCCAGGGATGAATTCGGCCATCGATGGCAAATCAGGGAATTGGGGTGAGCGCTTGTTCGATGTCACCGCCAAGGGCCGCACATTGCCAGCGCGGATCAAGGGCGACATCGAAGGCAAACCACCCACGGTGACTTGCACGTCTCCGGCCATCATGGCTTGGGTGGCCAGCGAGTCGCCGCGGTAGCTCACATGGGTGATCTTCAGGCCAGCATCGGCGCGGATCAACTCCATCACCAGGTGCGAGGTGGAGCCCTGGCCCGAGGAGGAATAAGCCATTTTGTCGGGCGCAGCTTTGGCTGCGGTGACAAATTCGTTGAAGTTTTTAAACGGTTGCTTGGGGCTGGTGGTGACCACTTGCGGAAACGACACCAGCACCGAGATGGGCACAAAGTCTTTCAGCGCGTCGTAGGGCAACTTTTTAAACAGCCATGGGTTGATGGCCATGGTCCCAGGTGAGCCCAACAACAAGGTGTAGCCATCGGGCTTGGCACGGGCGGCAAAGTCGGTGCCAATGTTGCCGCTGGCCCCGGTTTTGTTGTCCACGGTGATGCCTTGGCCCGTGTTGACCGCTATTTTTTGTGCGATCAAACGACCCACCACGTCGACCGAAGAACCGGCAGAAAAAGGGTTGATCAACACCACGGGTCGGGTGGGCCAGTCGGTGCTTTGGGCCAGGGCCGACCCACTCAGGCAAATCAAGATACAGCAGGCTGCATTTTTCAGGCCCTGAGCCAGCGCATGGTTCAGGACAGGGGTGCGTGCATGGTGGGTCATCTGAGATCCTCTCGGTTCGTCGGTGGTGAGGCTGTGTTGTCAATGCTCAATGGCCGGCCAGGGCTGCCAAAACATCGGCGCTGCTGCGGGTCAGGCCAATGCGGGGCAAGGTGAACTTCAAGGTGTTGGCATGGGCTTCGGCCGATGGGCTGGACATGGCGTCCGACACAAATACCTGGTGGTAGCCACGCTCATAAGCGTCGCGCGCGGTCGACTCCACGCCCACATTGGTGCTGATGCCCGCCAGCACAATGGTGCGGATGCCACGGCGGCGCAGTTGCAGATCGAGTTCGGTGCCGTAAAAAGCACCCCATTGGCGTTTGGTGATGTGCAAGTCGCTGGCTTGCGCGCCTGCGGCATCGACCACGGTGGACCAATTGGCTGGCTTGGCTGCGGCAGGCGGGGGCATGGCGTCGGCCAAAGGAGCGAGCGCATCTTCAGCGCCCAAGGTGCCCACGGTCACCCACACCACGGGGGCGTGGACAGCGCGAAATGCGTCGGCCATCTTCTTGGCCTGAGCCACCACGGCGCTGCTGGGTTGGGGGTGAACGTCCATGGCCACAATGCCATGCTGCAAATCAATCAGCACCAGCGCGGTGGTTTTGGGGTCCAGGGTCAGGGTGGGGTTGCTCATCGGTAGGGTCCTTCTGGGGGTGGGGTCAAATTTTCATGCCAGCTTCGTGGCCTTCGGTCGTGGCCGACAATGTGTCGCGGGCGATCTTACAGTCGCCCACCAAGGTCACATTCAAGCCTGCGGACAACAGGGCCTGGTGCAGTTCGTTATTGGGGCGGCGTGGCGCGGCAAATGCAAAAAAGGCCACGTTTTCGATGTCTTGCAAAGGGCCGCCAAACACGCTGCGGTATTGCAGGCAGGCTTCGTCTTCAAAGCGGTCGGTCCACACCGGGTCGACCCAAGTCTTGACTTCAATGCCACGCTCAAAAAAACGCCGGTGGATGCGTTGGCGCATCACCAACACCACCTCTTCTGCGATGGTCTCGCGGGGCGAGAGCACCACCACGCGCTCAAAGCGGTCGCGCAAATATTCGGCAGCGGCATAGGTGCCTTCGGTTTGGTCCAGGTCATAAATGACGGCGGTGCCACTTTGTGGGCCAGGGTGGGCGAGCAAATCTGCCATTGCTTGGCGCAGGTCGGGCACCACCCCCATCGCTTGCAAATCGGCGGGCAAGTCCTGCGGCCATGTCATGGTGGCGCCGGTGGCCAACACCACGGCATCGGGCTGCCAATCCAATACATCGTTGAGTTGAGCGGGCCGGCCCAATTCAAAGCCCACACCCAAACGCTGCGCGGTGATCCATTGGTGGTCGTAAACGCTTGACATGGATTCGGCCAAGGGCAATTGCGCCATCAAGTGCGCTTTGCCCCCCACGTGTGCGGAATTGCCCCACACCATGACTTGGTGGCCGCGCATGGCCGCTGTGACAGCCGCTTGCATGCCCGCGATGCCTGCGCCGACGACAGCCACTTTGCGCACTTGTGGCGCAGGTGCCAAGCGTTCATCGAGCTCGTCGGCCTGGGCCATGCGCGGGTTGTTGTCGCAGCCCATGTGGCGGTTGTTGTTGATGGTTTTCCAGCAGGTGTTGCACGAGACGCAGTAGCGGATGTCGCTGGCGCGACCGGCTTGGGCCTTTTGGGGCCAGCCAGGGTCGACGATCAAGGACCGACCCAAGCCAATCATCTCGGCGTCTCCGCGCGCCAAAATCGCCTCTGCCTCTGCCGGGTCGGTGATGCGCCCCAAACCCATCACCGGGACGTTGGGCGTATGGGCTTTGAGTTGGCGAATCAAGCCCATATAAGTTTGGCGTGGATAACTGTCGTCTGGCAGGTGCATCTCCAAGCTGCGGTGGTGCGAGCCCTGGCAATAAGTCAGGTAATCCACGTGCACCGCAGACACCAAGTTGTGTGCGATCTGACCGGCCTGTTCAGCGCCAATGCCGCCGGGCACCCCGTCGTTGCCAGGCAATTTCACGCCAATGATGAAACCGCTTCCGCACACCGCACGAATGGCTTGGCACAGTTCGACCAAAAAATGCAAACGCCGCTGCACATCGCCGCCGTAAGCGTCATCGCGCTGGTTTGATCGGGGCGACAAAAATTGGTGAAACAAATGACCATGGCCGGCCGACACCTCGATGCCACCAAACCCACAAGCTTGCATGCGCTGGCACGATTGCGCGGTGTCGGCAATAAAACGCAAGATCTCATCGGCACCCATGGCGCGGGGCATGGAGTAGCTCAAGTCGTCGGGCAAGGCCGACGCACCCATGGACTGATAGGTGCGCCCAGGCACGTGACGGCCCCGACCTGTGTCTTGCACCTGTCCGATCAACACGCTGTCGTGCGCCCGCACCCCATCGGCCAAGCGGCGCAGGTCATCGACCATGCTGTCATTGAAGGCGCACAAACGCTCGGGCCCGTGCTGGGGTGAGATGCCGATGGGGTCGGTCACCACCATGGCCGCTCCCCCTTTGGCGCGGTTCACGTAATAGTGCAAATAGCGAGGGTGCATCCCTTGGTGAGCGCCAAACCGGGGAGATATGGACGCATGCGTGATGCGGTTTTTCAGCGTTTGCCCGGCCAAAACCTGGGGACTGAACAAATGGGGGTAGGGGGACTCAACCATGGTCATTGGGGTCAGGTGCGGCACTTTACCCCAGGCCTGGCCCAGCTTGACTACCCACATACCCGAGGGAGAAAAGAAAAAACCAGCCCTTTTGAGGCTGGTTTTTTGGGAGTGGTGCCGGAAGCCGGAATCGAACCGGCACGGTGTTTTGCACCGGCAGATTTTGAATCTGCTGCGTCTACCAATTTCGCCACTCCGGCAGGAGGGAGAGCGCGAATTATGGCACAGTGCGGGGGATGAAATATCCAACCATTGAAGATGCGATAGGCCACACCCCTTTGGTGGCCTTGCAGCGCACAGGTGCTCCATCCAATGCCGAGCGTGGCAACGTGATTTTGGGCAAGCTCGAAGGCAATAACCCCGCAGGCTCGGTCAAAGACCGGCCGGCTTTGTCCATGATTGCGCGCGCCCAAGAGCGGGGCGACATTCGCCCGGGGGACACTTTGATCGAGGCCACTTCGGGCAATACCGGTATCGCACTGGCGATGGCCGCGGCCATCAAGGGCTACCGGATGGTGTTGATCATGCCCGAGGACTTGTCCATCGAGCGGGCGCAAACCATGAAGGCCTTTGGCGCTGAGTTGATCTTGACGCCCAAAAGTGGCGGTATGGAATACGCCCGTGACTTGGCTGAAAAAATGCAAACCGAGGGCAAGGGTCGGGTGTTGGATCAGTTTGGCAATGATGACAATCCCCGGGTGCATTTTGAAACCACTGGCCCAGAAATCTGGACGCAGACCCAAGGCCGTGTGACCCATTTTGTGAGTGCCATGGGCACCACGGGCACCATCACGGGGGTGGGCAGATACCTCAAGCAGCAAAACCCGCAGGTGCGCATCATCGGCGCACAACCCAGCGAGGGCTCGCGCATCCCCGGCATACGCAAGTGGCCTGAGGCCTATTTGCCTTCCATTTATGACCCAACCGTGGTCGATGAGTTGATGCTGGTGAGCCAAGCCGACGCCGAAAACATGTGCCGGCAACTGGCCCGAGAAGAAGGCATCTTTGCCGGTATTTCGGCGGCGGGGGCATGCTGGGTGGCCCAACAGGTGGCACAACGCGAGCGCAACGCCACCGTGGTGTTCATCGTTTGCGATCGGGGTGACCGTTATCTATCTACCGGAGTTTTTCCAGCATGAGTGCATTTCAATTTTGTCCGCAGTGTGCGACACCACTGACCCACATCACCCAAACAGAAGATGGCGGACCCAAAGAGCGATTGCGTTGTGCGGCGTGCCAATGGACACATTGGAACAACCCCACGCCCGTGTTGGCCGCCATTGTGCAGTACCAAGGCAAGATTTTGCTGGCGCGCAACGCGGCATGGACGGGGCGTCGTTTTGCGCTCATCACTGGCTTCATGGAGGCCGCAGAGTCACCGCAAGAGGGCATAGCGCGCGAAATTGCCGAGGAAACCAATTTGCACACCACTGCACTGCAGCTGGTCGGCGTGTACGATTTTCAGCGCATGAACCAAGTCATCATTGCCTATCATGCCGTGGCCGAGGGGGAGGTTAAACTCTCGCCCGAATTGGCAGAGTACAAACTGTACGAACCCAAAGATGTGATTTGTTGGCCAGCGGGCACAGGTTATGCAGTTGGGGACTGGCTGCGCACGCAAGGCATAGAACCGCGCTTCATGAGTTGGGAAGAGCGCGCCGCACAAAGTTTGGAATGACGACATGCAGATCGATCAAGAACTCGACACCCGTGGGCTCAATTGCCCGCTGCCCATTTTGAAAGCCAAAAAGGCCCTCAATGGCATGCAAAGTGGCCAATTGCTCAAGGTGATTTCGACCGATCAGGGGTCTTTGCGCGACTTTGCAGCCTTTGCCAAACAAACGGGCAATGAGTTGATGGCGCAGCAAACCGTGGGCAATGAATTCATCCACACCCTCAAGCGGCGCTGAGGTCTCTGCTGCTTTGCTGCTCAAGCAGGCAACGGGTGGAATTAAATCTCCAATTGTTTGAGGTAGGCGGCGAAGGCGGCGCCTTCTTGTGGGTGGGTCAAGCCCAGTTCCACGGTGGCCTGTAAAAAACCCAACTTGCTGCCGCAGTCGTAGCGTTGTCCTTGGTAGGGGTAGCCCCAGACCTTTTCGTGGCCAATCAAGCCTGCAATGCCGTCGGTGAGTTGAATTTCTCCACCGGCGCCTCGGCCACCGGCGCGGATCCTGTCAAACACCGCTGGGGTCAATATATAGCGCCCAGAAACCGCCATGCGCGAAGGTGCTTTGTCGGGTGTGGGTTTTTCAACCATTTGCTGCACATCAATCAAGCCATCGGCTTGGGTGACGCCGGCCACGATGCCGTAGCGGTTGACTTGCTCCAACGGCACTTCTTGCACCGCCAAAACCGATCCACCATGGATGGCATGGACCTGGGCCATTTGCTGCAGCACCCCAGGCCCGCCGCTGTGTCCGCGCATCAAGTCGTCGGCCAGCAAAACCGCAAACGGTGCATCGCCCACCAAGGCTTCGGCGCACAGCACGGCATGGCCCAATCCCAAGGCGTGTGATTGGCGCACATAAGAGCAAACCATGTCTGCGGGCTGCACACTGCGCACCGCTTCGAGCAAGGCGCTTTTGCCAGCGGCTTGCAACTCGGCCTCCAACTCGTAGGCGGTGTCGAAATGATCTTCAATGGCACGCTTGCTGCGACCGGTGACAAAAATCATGTGTCGGATGCCCGCCTCGTAGGCTTCCTCTACCGCGTACTGAATCAGTGGCTTGTCCACCACGGGCAGCATTTCTTTGGGGCTGGCCTTGGTGGCGGGCAAAAAACGCGTGCCCAATCCGGCCACAGGAAAAACAGCTTTGAGAAGGGTATGTGTCATGGTGAGAAATGGGGTTTTGACCCAATTATCCCAGTCGCTGCAATTGGCCTTGAATTTTCGTCAACGTGGCTTCAAAGTCTGCCACGCGTTGGCGTTCTTGTGCGATGACAGCAGGCGGGGCTTTGGCCACAAAGGCCTCGTTGCCAAGCTTGCCATTGGCCTTGGCGATTTCAGTTTGCAATCGTGCCACTTCTTTGCCCAGGCGAATTTTTTCTGCCGCCACGTCCACTTCCATGAACAAGCACAAGCGTGTTTCACCAACAACAGCCACGGGTGCTACTTGGGCCGCAGTTTGCCAACTGGTTTCGTCGTCAAACACCTTGACTTCACTGAGTTTGGCCAAGGCTTGCAGCACTGGGGCATTGGCACGCATGAACTCGACTTGTCCTAAAGCAAACATGGGCATGCGGGTGGAGGGTGACACACTCATTTCGCCGCGCAAATTGCGACAGGCATCCACCAAGGCTTTGAGTTGGTTCACGTGGGCGATGGCCTGCGGATCGATTTTGTTGGGTTGCGCCTCGGGGTAACGCGCGATGCTGACCGACTCCCCAGGCATGCCCGCCACAGGTGCCACCTTTTGCCACAGCTCCTCGGTGATGAACGGGATGATGGGGTGCGCCAAACGCAAGATGGCTTCCAAGGTGCGAATCAGGGTGCGTCGGGTGGCGCGCTGCTCGGCTGCGCCGCCCGTTTGGATTTGCACCTTGGCAATTTCCAAATACCAATCGCAATACTCGTTCCAGACAAATTCATAAATGGCGGTGGCCACATTGTCCAAGCGGTATTGCTCAAACCCTTTGGCCACATCGGCTTCAACTTGCTGCAAAACGGACGAAATCCAACGGTCTGCTTGGCTGAAATGCATATAGCCATGCGCCTTGCCACCAGGCGCGCATTCGGCTTTGGTGTGTTCCATCAGGCCGCAGTCTTGACCCTCGCAGTTCATCAACACAAAGCGGGTCGCGTTCCACAGCTTGTTGCAAAAGTTGCGATATCCCTCGCAGCGTTTGCTGTCGAAATTGATGCTGCGGCCCAAGCTGGCCAAAGCTGCAAAGGTGAAGCGCAAGGCATCTGCGCCATAGGCGGGGATGCCATCGGGAAATTCTTTTTGCGTGTTCTTACGCACTTGCGGCGCGGTTTCGGGTTTGCGCAAACCTTGGGAGCGTTTGTCTAGCAAGGGTGCCAGTGCGATGCCATCGATCAAGTCCACCGGGTCCAGCACATTGCCTTCGGACTTGCTCATCTTCTTGCCCTGGGCGTCACGCACCAGGCCGTGGATGTAGACATGCTTGAAGGGCACTTGACCTGTGAAGTGCGTGGTCATCATGATCATGCGGGCGACCCAGAAGAAGATGATGTCGTAGCCGGTCACCAGCACGCTGGAGGGCAGGTACAAATCTTGGTCGCGTGCATCTTGACCCAAGGTGCTGAACGGCACCAAGGCGCTGGAGTACCAGGTGTCCAACACATCTTCATCGCGACGCAACTTTTTACCTGGCGCCTGAGCTTGTGCATCGGCTTCGTTGTGCGCCACATACACCTGACCCTCTTGGTCATACCAAGCGGGAATTTGATGACCCCACCAGAGTTGACGCGAAATGCACCAATCGGTGATGTTGTTCATCCATTGGTTGTAGGTGTTGACCCAGTTTTCAGGGACAAACTTCACTTCACCCGAATGCACCGCGTCAATGGCCTTTTGCGCAATGCTTTTGCCTGTGGGGTCTTGGGGGCTGACCTTGTTCATTGCGACAAACCACTGGTCGGTCAACATGGGTTCCACCACTTGGCCTGTGCGAGCGCAAATGGGCAGCATCATCTTGTGGGGTTTGATTTCCAGCATCAAACCCATGGCTTCCAAATCACGGTTGACGGCTTTGCGCGCTTCAAAGCGGTCCATGCCTTGATAGGCAGCAGGGCCGTTCTCGTTCACCTTGGCATCCAAGGTGAAGATGGTGATGAGCGGCAGGTTGTGGCGCTGTGCACAGGCGTAGTCGTTGAAGTCGTGCGCACCTGTGATCTTTACGCAGCCCGAGCCAAACTCGCGGTCCACAAAGTCATCGGCAATGATGGGAATTTGGCGATTGCACAAAGGCAGATCCACCATTTTTCCCACCAAGTGTTTGTACCGCTCGTCTTCAGGATGGACCGCCAATGCGCCGTCAGCCATCATGGTTTCAGGGCGGGTGGTGGCAATCGTCATGCCTTGTTGTTCCACGCCATCAATGCGTTGGGGGCCATTGGCAAAGGGATAGCAGATGTAGTGCATCTTGCCTTCGGACTCGGTACTCTCTACTTCGAGGTCAGACACCGCGCTCATCAGCACAGGGTCCCAGTTGACCAAGCGCTTGCCTCGGTAAATCAGCCCTTGTTGGTAGAGTTTCACAAAGGTGTCGGTCACCACGGGCGACAACTGGTCGTCCATGGTGAAGTACTCTCGGGTCCAATCCACGCTGTCGCCCATGCGGCGCATTTGTTGGGTGATGGTGTTGCCCGACTGCTCTTTCCATTCCCAAACCTTGCTGATGAAGTTTTTCCTTGCTTCAGTGGGTGTTGGCCCCATGTCGTGGCGGCTGATGCCTTGGCCTTGCAATTGACGCTCCACCACAATTTGCGTGGCGATGCCAGCGTGGTCGGTGCCTGGAATCCACACGGTGTTGAAACCACGCATGCGGTGGTAACGCGTCAGACTGTCCATGATGGTCTGGTTGAACGCATGGCCCATGTGCAAAGTGCCGGTCACATTGGGGGGCGGGAGTTGGATGGCGAAAGAGGCTTGGTCCGTTTGCGGATGGCCTGTGCCGCGAAAACCTGCGACGCCATAGCCACGTTGTTCCCACTCAGGGCCCCAATGGGCTTCCAAGGCGGCTGGTTCAAAGGATTTGGACAGGCTGTCTAAGCCGGGTTGCGCGGGTGGGTTGCTCATAGGGGGGAGGGTGTTCACGGCCAGGTTGAGGCGTGCAGAGGCACAAGGGAAGATCGCATTTTAGCGAGGCCACTGCATGCCTTGGCCAGGGGGGCACCCGCCCGACTGACCCTGCCAGCGTCAGACCAAGGCGGCGCTTTCAAGCCATGGCTTCTTGTTGGGCGATTTGGCGCAGGGCTTGCTCAAAAACGTCGGCCGGTTGACCGCCCGAGATGAGGTGTTTTTTGTTGATGATGATCGCTGGCACAGAACGAATGCCCGCTTGCATGTAGTACTGCTCGGTGTCGCGAACATCTTGCGCATGGGCATCGCTTTGCAAAACGCTGCGGGCTTGCTCAACGTCAAGCCCCGCTTCACGCACGGCCGCAAGCATGACATCGTGCGACTCGATGGCCTCGGCCCGGCCCTGGTAAGAGGCCAAAAAAGCTTTTTTCAAGGCATGTTGAGCGCCTGCTGGGCCGGTTAGCCCGGCCCAATGCAGCAATCGATGGGCGTCAAATGTGTTGTAAACCCGTCCGCGTCCATCTGGGTGGAAGCTAAAGCCCACTTCGGCGCCGCGCTGGGTGATCATGGCCCGGGTTTGGGCTTGCTTCTCAGGGGTAGAGCCGTATTTATCGGTCAGGTGTTCACCCAGGTCTTGGCCGCCTGGCCACATTTGGGGGTTGAGTTCAAAGGGCTGAAAGTGCAGTTGGACGCTGATCTCGCCTTCCAAGCGTTGAAGGGCTTGCTCCAATGCGCCCAGACCCACGGCGCACCAAGGGCAAGCGATGTCAGAGACGAAATCAATGGTCAGTTCGGTGGTCATGGTTTTTCCACAGTGGTTGGGTACAAGGCGTGCATCATCCCTGAAAAAGCAAGTTTTGTCTGGCCAAGGGTCGTCGGGGGTCAGTCAGACATGGCCAAGGCTTTGGCCACGGCATGCACCAACTGGCCATTCAGAGCCTGGCCAGTGGCGGCCAAATAGGCATCTGGGCGCACCAAGGCCCAACGCGACGAGCTGGCGTGGCACGCTTGACGCAACCGTTGCACGGGGTCGCGCACATGCTCCAACGCTTGCGCTTGGTCCTTGGCCGTCAGCACCTGAACGGCGCGCAAAGGTGCATAGGGGGTGAGTTGCAACAGTCTTTTCATCTCTGGCGCTGAGATGGTCCCAAACAACAGCAGCAGCAGTTGGCCATTGCTCCAGCGCAGCAGGTCATTGAGGCAAGCGCGTTCACCCGACGCCCATTGAAACCGCACGTTTTGCACCGACACACCACCGCTGCCGTCACACACGCCTGAGCGCTGATAGGTGTTGGCCTCGGCCATGCGCCCGGTATTGACCAAGGGCCTGGCAAAGGCGTGTCGTTTGGCCAAAGCAATGGCGGCATGGCGAAACAAACGCTCTGCGCCATCAGCGGGTCGCAAAAAGCGGGCGGTGCGTTGCGTGACCAAGACATTGACCTGGGCGGCTTGCAGTCGCTCGTCGTTGTAGCTTTGCAGCAGTTGCGGTGGAGCTTCACTTCGAATCAAGGCAGCCAGCTTCCAAGCCAAGTTATCTGCGTCGGCTATGCCCGTATTGCCCCCGCGGGCTCCAAACGGGCTGACCACTTTGGCCGTGTCGCCGGCAAAAAATACACGGCCCACGCGCAATTGATGCAGGCATTGAGATTTGTAGGCATAAGGCCCCACCCACACGATTTCGCAATCTACATTCGGCCCAAATTGGCGCTGCAAGCGCTCGCGCACCACGTCTTCGCGGCTGGCGTAGGCAGGGTCGGTGTTGGGGGCCATTTGGTAATCGATGCGCCACACTTGGTCGCCCATCAGGTGCTGCCAAACGGCCCTGTTTTCATTGAAGGGGGCTTCTATCCAGGTGTGGCGCTCTGTGGGTGGTGTGTTTTTGAAGCGCACATCGGCGATACACCAGCGGTCGTCACCCCGTTTGGCATCCATGCTGGCTTGGCACCAAGCGTGAAACGGTGTGTGCGATCCGGTGGCATCGATCACATGTTCGGCCTCTATTTGATAGCGGCCTGCTGGTGTTTCCACCTCCAAGGTGGCCACGTCATCGGTTTGGGAAAAGCCCACCACCCGAGAGCGCCAGCGCAAGTCCACATGGGTGTGGGTGGCTTGAATCTCGTGGATGCGCTCGACCAAGTAGCCCTCGATGTAAAACTGCTGGATATTGATAAAGGGTGGTTGGTCGCTCAAATTGAACTGGCTTTGTTGGCTCAAGTCGAACGAAAAAACTTCGTCATGCCCCGCAAAAGTGCGGCCCACGCTCCACTCAATCCCTTTTGCTTTGATGCGCTCGTATATGCCCAGGCGATGAAATATTTCCAGGGACTTTTGGGTATAGCAAATTCCCCGCGAAGATGCGCCTTTGACACCCACGGTGTTGTCTTCGTCCAGCACCACCGCTGATACACCCAGTTGGGCCAAGCCGCAAGCCAGTGTGAGGCCTGTGATGCCTGCGCCCACCACCACCACTGGGTGGCGCACCCGCTTGGGTGAATTCAGCTCAGGGGGTGCCACAAATGGGTATTGCGGCAGTTCGTACCCCGTGCCTTGGGTGAACTCGTAACCATTGGTGTGCCCCGCTGGGGCCATGGGGTTGTGGGGGGTCATGTGCTCGCTGGGCGGTTGAATTCAGGGCGGTCGTTTTGTTGTGGTTTCAGTGCTGCTGGGGCCTTGCCACTGGCGCGATCCATGCGCCACTGGGCTTTGCGGGAGTTCCACTCTTGCAACCGCGCGTGGGCGGTGGTGCTTTCTTGCATCATTTGAAACTCATCGGCCAGTTGCGCCGTCAACTCTAACCGAATGCCATTGGGGTCAAAGAAGTAAATGCTTTTGAAGATGTGGTGGTCGGTGACCCCAATCACATCCACCCCATGGGCTTTGAGGCGCGCCATGGTGTCTTCGAGGTCGCTGACTTGGCTGACCCGAAAGGCAATGTGGTTGACCCAGGCCGGTGTGTTCGCAGACGGGTCGGCGCCTTGGTCGTCGCCAAGATCAAAAAACGCGATGAAAGAACCATCTTGCAGTCGGAAAAAAATGTGGGTGTATGGGCAGTATTCGCCGGTGCTGGGGACATGGTCACTTTGGATGATGTGGTACAGCGGCAAGCCCAAAATGTCTTCGTAAAAATGACGCGTTTCTTCAGCGTCTTTTGCGCGGTAGGCGTAATGGTGCAATTGCTGGATGGGCGCAGGTGCGGGCAATGGGGCCCGGTGGGTGGACATGTCGGTGGCTGTTTGCATGGCGTCTCCTTGTGAGTTTGTGACTTTTTGTGCCGGCCCATCCTAATCCATGCTCACATCAGGGTCAATTTTTTGTTGGTTCAGATGCCCTGCAAAAAGAACCGAACCAACGGAAGCATTGGTTATTTTGATGTTTTGTGAGCAGTTGATAGCAAAAGACAATCACGGACATTGAAACAACCCATTAGACGGAATGGGTTCATTGCTAGTAACCTTCGGTGTCTTCGATGCATGCTGTGTCGAAGCGATTTATCAACCCTAGGAGATTTCTCATGGCAGCACTCAAAGGCTCCAAGACGGAAGACAACCTCAAGGCCGCCTTCGCAGGCGAGTCCCAGGCCAACCGCCGTTACTTGTATTTCGCAAACAAAGCCGACATTGAAGGTCAAAACGACGTGGCAGCGCTGTTTCGTTCTACCGCCGAAGGTGAGACCGGGCATGCCCACGGCCACCTGGAGTGGTTGGAGCAGTGCGGCGACCCCGCCACTGGCCTGCCCATTGGCGCGACCCGTGACAACCTGAAAGCCGCAGTGGCTGGCGAAACCCACGAGTACACCGACATGTACCCTGGCATGGCCAAAACCGCTCGCGACGAAGGCCACGACGAAATCGCCGATTGGTTTGAAACCTTGGCCAAGGCCGAGCGTTCACACGCCAATCGCTACGCCAAGGCATTGGCCGAATTGGTCGATTGATCTTGCCTCAGCACTGAGGGTTGGGCGTTGGGCACACGTGGCCCAGCGCCCCTCCCTGAGTACTGAACCATCTTGAGAAGTTTTCTTTCTCAGCCCCCACTTTTTGAAGGATTCAACATGGCACGCGAAGGCAGCCTTGAAGCACCCACACGCCATCCGCTCGATTGGCTCAACCCGGACTTCTACAACGAAGAGTCGTGCTTGAATGAGATGGAGCGCATTTTTGATATTTGCCACGGTTGTCGCCGTTGCGTGAGCTTGTGTGGGTCTTTCCCCACCCTGTTTGATTTGGTCGATGAGAGCCCGACCATGGAACTCGATGGCGTGGACAAAAAAGACTTCTGGAAGGTGGTCGACCAGTGCTATTTGTGCGACCTGTGCTACCTGACCAAATGTCCCTATGTGCCGCCGCACGAATGGAACCTGGATTTCCCCCACACCATGCTGCGGGCCAAGGCCATCAAGTTCAACAAAGGCGATGTGTCCACCGGCGAAAAACTGCTGGCCTCCACCGATGTGCACGGTCAATTTGCCGGCATCCCAATCGTGGTTCAAGCAGTCAATGCAATCAACAAAACCAAGGCTGCCCGTTCGGTCATGGAGTCCGCATTGGGTGTGGACAAGGACGCATGGTTGCCCGAATTGGCCAGTAAAAAGTTCCGCAGCGTGGCCCCCAAGGCCAAAGCCCACAAAGTGGTGAACGGCGATAAAACACCCGGCAAGGTCGTCATTTATGCAACCTGCTATGTCAACTACAACGAGCCAGGCATTGGCATGGATTTGCTGAAAATCCTGGACCACAACGACATCCCTTACGAGTTGGTGTCGAAAGAGAAATGCTGCGGCATGCCCAAACTGGAGTTGGGTGATTTGAAGTCGGTGGACGACAATAAAAAAATCAACATTCCCATTTTGGCCAAATACGCCCGTGAGGGTTATGCCATCTTGAGTGCGGTGCCGTCTTGCACTTTGATGTTCAAACAAGAACTGCCCCTGATGTACCCCAACGACGCTGAAACACAATTGGTCAAAGACCACATGTGGGATCCGTTCGAGTACCTGATGGCGCGCAAACGCGATGGCTTGCTCAAAACAGAATTCCCCGAGAGTCTGGGCAACATCAGCTATCAAATCCCATGTCACGGTCGGGTGCAAAACATCGGCAAAAAGACCGAAGAGATGCTCAAGATGATCCCCCATACCACGATCAACACCATCGAGCGCTGTTCTGGCCATGCCGGCACCTATGGCGTGAAAAAAGCCACCCATGCATACGCCATGAAAATTGGCAAGCCCGTGGTGAAAGCCATGGCGAACATGAAAGATGGCAGCAAGCCCGACTACATCAGCTCCGACTGCCCGCTGGGGGGGCACCACATTGCCCAAGGCTTTGAGGCCAGCGGTCAGGCCGTGCCCGAACTTCAGCATCCCTTGAGCCTGGTGGCCAAGGCCTATGGTTTGAAGTGATTGGGGTCAGACTCCAAATTTTTGAAAGATTGACATGCAACTCACCGGAAACATCACCCCAGACAGCCTCATGACTTTGGAGGCCTACAGCAAATTTCGCAAGGCCCACAAGGCCGAGGTACTGGCGCACCGCAAGCTGCGATCGGTGCATTTGGGCGAACACATCACCTTGCAGTTTGAAAGCGAAACCACTATTCGCTACCAAATTCAAGAGATGTTGCGGATTGAAAAAATCTTCGAAGAAGAGGGCATTCAACAAGAAATAGATGCCTATGCGCCGTTGGTGCCTGAAGGCAGCAATTGGAAAGCCACCATGTTGATCGAGTACCCCGACGTCAACGAACGCAAACGTGAATTGGCGCGTCTCATTGGCGTGGAAGACCGCATGTTCATCGAGGTCGAAGGCCATGCCCGGGTGTACGCCATCGCTGACGAGGACTTGGACCGTGAGAACGACGAAAAAACCTCGGCGGTTCACTTTGTGCGGTTTGAGTTTGACGCTGTCACCAAGGCGGCCATTCAGGCTGGTGCTGCGGTGAAATTGGGCTGTGACCACACCAACTACCCAGCACACACACAGATCGCTGAAGATGCCTTGGCTTCATTGGCTGGGGATTTGAAATAATCCCCCCATGCTGTTCCTGCTGTCCCCCGCCAAAACACTCGATTACGAAACCCCGTTGCCACCGGTGAGCGCCAGTGCGCCGCAGTTTGTGGCGCAGTCGGCGGCGCTCATCAGCACCCTGAAAAAGAAGACGCCCAAGCAAATCGCCGCCTTGATGGACCTCAGTGAGGCCTTGGCCCGACTCAATGTGGATCGTTACAAGGCTTGGTCGACAGCGTTCAGCGAGGACAACGCCCGGCCCGCCGTGCTCGCTTTCAATGGCGATGTGTATGAAGGCTTGGACGCCAAGAGTTTGAAGCCCAAAGATCTGTTGTGGGCGCAAGATCACCTGGCCATTCTGAGTGGCTTGTACGGTGTTTTACGCCCCCTTGATCTGATGCAAGCCTATCGTTTGGAAATGGGCACCGCGCTCAAGCACGGCAAAACCAACAGCCTGTACCAGTTCTGGGGCTCGCAAATCGCGGAACACTTAAACGCCCACCTTGCAGCCGACAAAGACCCGGTCATCGTCAACTTGGCGTCACAAGAGTATTTCAAAGCGGTAGACCGCGAGGCGCTGCAAGCGCGTGTGATTGAGTGTGTTTTTCAAGACTATAAAAACGGGCAGTTCAAGATCATCAGTTTTTTTGCCAAGCGGGCCCGTGGACTGATGGCGCGTTACGCGATACAAAAACAAATCAAAACGGTCCAAGCCCTGCAAACATTTGACCTTGAGGGTTATGTGTTTGCCCCGGATGTGTCGCATTCCGATAGTCTGGTGTTTCGCCGTACCGCGCCTGCTTGAGCGTTGGTTCATCAGCCATGCGCATCGCTGCCAACCGCATTGAAATTGAGCTCGACGACAGCGGCGAGACAGATCGACCGGTGGTGTTGCTCATCATGGGCATGGGCATGCAGTTGATTGCATGGCCGCCAGGCTTTGTGCGCGCCTTGCGCAACGCAGGTTTTCGGGTCATCCGGTTTGACAACCGCGACGCTGGCTTGTCCACCCATTTTGAACAGGCGGGTGTGCCCAATTTGTTGTGGCAGGGGTTTAGAACGCATTTTGGATTTCCATCCAAGCCGGCTTACAGCTTGCAAGACATGGCATTGGATGCCCTGGGCGTATTGGACGCTTTGCACGTGCCGCGCGCCCACGTTCTGGGCATGAGCATGGGTGGCATGATCGCCCAACGGCTGGCCTTGCAAGCACCCCATCGATTGGCCAGTCTGTGCAGCATCATGAGCAGCAGTGGGGCTCCGCACTTGCCCATGCCAGATGCCAAAGTGATGCAGTTGTTGTTGGGCAAGCCTGATCAGGCTGACGTGCAAGGGGCCATTGAACACACGATGAAGTTTTTGACTGCGGTGGCCAGCCCGTTGTACCCGACCGATGCTGGCCTGCTCAAAACCATGGTCACGATCAGCGTGGAGCGCAGTTACCGACCCGGCGGCATTGCGCGTCAAATGCATGCCGTGATGACCGATACCGATCGCGCCAGTATGTTGCACCAAATCACCGCCCCCACCTTGGTCATTCACGGCAAGGCCGACCCCTTGGTGCCTTATGCGTGTGGTGAAGATACCGCGCAGCGCATCGCAGGTGCACGCATGGTGGGTGTGGAGGGCATGGGCCACGATTTGCCGCCACCCGTGGTCCAATCCATCATTGATGCGCTGATCCCTTTTCTACATGAACATCCCTGAACACTCGCAGTTGGGCAAAGCGTCCACCTATGTGGACCAGTACTCGCCCGACTTGTTGTATCCGCTGAGTCGGTCGACCCAACGCCAAAGCATTGGTGTGGGGGACAAACCCGTTTTTGTCGGGGCCGATTTGTGGACCGCTTATGAGCTCAGTTGGCTTAACTTGCGCGGTAAACCCCAAATTGCCATGGCGCGCATGGTGGTGCCTTGCGAGAGCACCCATTTGGTGGAGAGCAAGTCGCTCAAGCTCTACCTCAACAGTTTCAACAACACCCGTTTTGCCGATGCCCAAGCCGTGCAGGCTTGTTTGCAGCGCGACTTGAGTCAAGCCGTCTGGCAAAATGGCCCCATGCTTTCGGGTGTGGGTGTGACCCTGGTCTTGCCCGAGCAATTCGATCGCGAACCCATCCATGAATTGGACGGTTTGAGCTTGGACCGGTTGGACATCGACTGTGATCGCTACCAACCCGCTCCTGACCTGTTGCAATGTGCCGATCATGAAAACCCGGTCACCGAAACACTCACCAGCAATTTG
>Ga0214919_10003152_pt1 | contig 25209 bp, 25 predicted proteins | sample LL1503_MetaG_FD_177994 | JGI IMG/M metagenome (GOLD analysis project Ga0214919, IMG submission 177994) | Freshwater microbial communities from Lake Lanier, Atlanta, Georgia, United States - LL-1503 | ecosystem: Environmental > Aquatic > Freshwater > Lake | place: USA: Georgia | collected... | reverse complement strand
AACCTGTTTGGTAGTGGTAATATGTTTCTTTAATTTTTTGAACATCGTAGGCGGTTAGACCTGTGAAAATTAAAACCGAAAGAATTGAAAGAATGAATGCCATTCCTGATGATTTCAGAAAAATATTTACAATTGAAGCAATGATTAACCCAAAGACTGCCATCATTAAAAATGAACCAAATGCGGTGAGATCTTTTTTTGTTGTGTAACCATAAAGCGACATTGCGGCAAAAGTTCCTGCCGTTACAAAAAACGCACGAGCAATTGAAGTTCCTGTATAAACAAGGAAAATTGATGAAAGTGAAAGACCCATCAAGGCTGAATATGCGTAAAACATTCCGCGTGCCTTTTCAAAGGAAAATGACTGAATTTTAAAACCAAGAATCAAAACCAAGACAAAAGGTGCAAACATTACTACAAATTTGAAAGGGCTTTGAAAAAGAAATCTTCCAAGTTCGGGAGAAGACAAAACCGCTTGATATAAAACAAAAGCAACAAGACCAGTAATTCCAAGTGCAAGTGCCATTGATTGGTAGACATAGACCATGTAATCACGCAGACCAGTTGAACCCGATTGCGAAACCGAACTTGATGAAAATGTATTCATATTGAAGTATAATAATTACTATTATTCAGTATATAATAAGATTTTTGCGAATGTCAAGTTTTTTTCAAATTGAAATAAAATTATGGCAATTCTTTCCCGCTTCCACATTTTAAACTTCGTTTTAGGGTGGTTTATAGTTAATTTTTGCGTTATGTTGCACATTTGGAATTTTCAAATTTTTTCCGTTTTTTATTTTTGTTATAGTGTACTAGTACAACATAACACCTCCAGATTTTCAAAAAGTCAATCTTTAAAAGGGTTTTACTGCTCTTCACCATCAATTTTTGCCTTTCAACATTTTTGCACAGTTAATTTTTGTTATAGTGTGCTAGAACAAAGTGAGTGGTGAATTATATGTTGTATCGCACCACGAATGCACTCAAAAATATTCTGTTTGCATATTTATCTGCTTTTTGCGGGTCGTACCCTCCAAAGAACAACCTTAGTCCAACATCGAAGGATTTATCGTTATTAAGCTTGGTTCGCACCGCAAATAGCGTGTCGTATATTCCATTCATAATACCTTGCGTTGGCAATGGCAGGAAGTCGGATTTTACAATTGCCTTGTGTTTTGGCGTAATTACCGCCTCAATTTCAAAATTTATTAGTGGAGCAACAAGAAAACCACTTGAATGGAATGAATTACTTGCAGTGGTAAAATTAGCTTGGGCGTATCTAGCAATTAACGAACCACCAAGCTTAATTCCGCCACCATTTTGAAACCGCAGAACTTGACGATTGGCGGTTTCTCGTATTGAATGAAACTGGTAATCCAGCGTTGCAAGTTCACCTTTTGTGTAGGCGTCTCCTTGTGTGTTAAGGTTTTCAGATATCGTGCCGGAGTATCTTGTGTATATTGGCTGTAAAATTGTTCCAAAATTCCAACCGTTATCATTTTTTGACCAAAACTCCAATCGCAAAGTGGCATCGTTTGATTTCCATCCACTTGTTGCATTTTGTTGCTGATATCCGCTAATTTCCATGGTGTTTGTATGCAAAACGCCTGCTTCAATTTCAAAGCTTTTTGAAGATGCGTGTGATGCAAAGCTTACGAAGTTTATCACTGCAATTATTGCCATTATGCTAATTTTTCTCACAACATCAACAGATAAATTCAAGCAATTATTTGTAAATATTTTGCAATGTCAAGAAACAATGTCAAGAAATTTTGTCAGAACTGTCAAAACAACTATTTGCAAATTCCCACTTGACAAATCAATTTTTGGTTATCTTTTTGGTGTAAATAATAGAAGACTTGTGGCAGGAAGAAAATCGTATTTAAGTAAAAACTTAAGCGGCAAATTTGGCATTTCAAAAAACGAAACATTTCCGGATAAATCCCTCTCTCATCGTTCAATCATCATTCCATCAATTGCAATGGGTGTTAGTGAAATTTCGAATCTTCTTGAAGGCGACGATGTTCTTCACACAATTGATTCCCTTCGTTTGGCTGGTGTTCACATTGAAAAACAATCGGAAAAATGGCTTGTTTATGGTAAGGGATTGAATTCACTTTTGGAACCAACAACGCATTTGTATCTTGGAAATTCAGGGACTTCAACACGGTTGCTTGCAGGGCTTTTTGCTCCGTACGCTTTTCAATCGTTTTTTACCGGCGATGCCTCCCTTTCCAAAAGACCAATGAAACGACTTTTTAAACCGCTTGAACAAATGGGAGTGAGGTTTAATGCCACTTTGGGTGGAACTCCTCCTTTTTCAATGGAAGGCGGGAATATTATGCCAATTCATTACGAAATGGAGGTTGCTTCGGCACAGGTGAAATCGGCAATAATTCTTGCTGCGTGTCAAATTCAAGGAAAAACGACCATTATTGAAAAAGTGAGAACGCGGAATCACACTGAAAATATGTTAAAAGGTTGCGGTGGTGAAATTTTTGTTGAAAATACGCAAAATGGGGATATTATAACAATCAACGGCGGAAGGCAACTTTTGCCAATGAATATTACAATTCCAAACGATCCATCATCCGCATCATTCCTTGTTGCAACTGCGGTTTTGTGTGAAGGTTCAAATATCACGGTTGAAAATGTTTGCGTGAATAAAACCCGAACGGGATTCTTTCATGCTCTGATTCAAATGGGGGCAAACCTTGAATTTACAAACAAAAGAACAATATGCGGTGAAGAAATTGCTGATATTTCGGCACAATATTCCCCAAATTTGAAAGGAATTGAACTTTCGGGTGAAAATTCTGCTTCAATGATAGACGAATATCCAATTTTGTTTGTTATTTGTGCATTTGCAAATGGGGTAAGCGTTCTTCACGGACTTGAAGAATTGACGGCAAAGGAATCGAATCGATTGAAAATTATGGAAGAAAATCTTTTGAAAATTGGCGTTCAATGCAAGGCAAATTATGAAGATTTCTCGATTCAAATCGTTGGAAACCCGCAGTTGAACCCAAAATGCAATGAAGAACTTCCAACGCAGATGGACCACCGAATTGCAATGTCGTGCTTTATTGCTGGGTTGAAATCGGAATCTGGAATTGCAATTGATGATGATTCATACATCAAAACATCGTTTCCAAATTTTTTGGATATTATGAAAAAACTTAACGCGAAATTTAATTAAGAAAATATGCAAGGAAATATGAAAAAAGATGCGGTGATAGTCTTCAACAATGGAACATATTTGCTTGGAACAGCTTTTGGGGCTGAAGTTCAAGAAGTTTCCGGCGAACTTTGTTTTAACACAGCAATGACAGGCTATCAGGAAATTTTAACAGACCCTTCTTATGCAAAGCAGGTGATTGTTTTCTCATTCCCGCACATTGGAAATGTTGGGTGCAATGTTGAAGATGATGAATCGTCTGCGGAATCAATTGTAAAGCCAACTGCACAGGCGGCAATTTTTCGTGAATATCCAACAAATCCCTCAAATTTCAGGGCAGAGGAATCCCTTGAAATATTTATGAAACGCAAAGGCATTCTTTCAATTTGTAACTTGGATACCAGGCAAATTATTCAAGACATTCGCCTTGGAAATATTTCGCGTTGCATAATTTCGCGAAATGTGAATGACATTGAAAATCTTTTGAAGAAAGTTGACGAAGTTCCTTCAACAAAAGAGTTAAATTTAGCAAAAGATGGTTCGTGTCAAAAAGGTTACAAATACTGTGAATCAACAAACACAATCAACAAAAAAGTTGCAGTGATCGATTACGGCACCAAGGAAAACATTCTGCGAATAATTCAAAATGCCGGAATGGAAGTGCATGTTTTTCCGTGGAATTCAACTTTTGAAGAAATTGCTTCCATAAATCCTGATGGCATTCTACTTTCAAATGGCCCGGGAGACCCCACCTCAACACTTCCACAAACAAAAGAAACATTGTTGGAAATTTTGAAAAACAAAATTCCGCTTTTTGGAATTTGCCTTGGGCATCAACTTTTGGCATTGACTCTTGATTGTAAAGTGGAAAAGTTAGAACAGGGACACCGTGGAACAAACCACCCCGTCTTTAATTATGATTCTAAAAAAGTGGAAATTACAACACAAAACCACGGATTCGCAATTTTGGAAGCAAATATTCCATCGTTTGTAGAAATTACACATCGTTCACTTTTTGATGGTATCATCGAAGGAATTGCGTTGAAATCTGGTGAAAAAGTTGTTCTTGATGGAGCTGAATTTATTTCAGGATACGCAAAATCGGTGCAATACCACCCTGAATCGTCAGGCGGTCCACACGATAGCCTCTATTTATTCGAGGATTTTTTTGAAATTGTGAAATCTGAGGTAGCATTATGAATAGCTTTGTTTTAACCGGATACATTCTTAAGTGTGCAAAAAGAGATAAAATTTTCTTTTCAATGCTTGGAGCATTAATTGTAAGTTTTCTTGTTTCGTGCTTTATCGGTTCAACTGCTGCCTATGAACAGTCGCAAATGCAAATTGTTTATGCTTCTGGCATTTTTCGTATAATATTCGTTTACGGATTTGCAATTTTCAATGCGTTTTTTATCACAAAAATGTTTCAGACTCGCGAAATTGAAACATTACTTGCGGGACCAGTCCCACGGTCTTCGTTGATATTCTCACTTATGCTTGCAAATTTTGTGCTGATATCCCTTCTTGTTTTGACGATTGCGGGCTTGCTAAAAGGCGTGTTTTTTGATGTAATTCCAACAACCCACTTAACAATTTGGGCGGGAAGTATTGTGTGTGAGACTATGATAATTGTTGCAATAACAGCTCTTTTTGCACTTATGCTTGAAAACGCAACTTCGGCAATGCTTTTCACAACAATGTTTTATATAACATCGCGAATTATGGGTTTTATTGTTTCGTCAATAACTTTAAAAATGCAAGGCGTTTCAATTCAGAAAGTTCTTGAATTTCTTATTATGCCAATTGCGGTTTTCTTTCCAAGGCTTGACTTATTCTCCCAATCTTCGTGGTTAATATATGGCGATGCCATTCCAAACTTAACAATAATTGCAATGCAATCACTTGTGTATATTCCGCTCATTTTCCTTGCGTGCGTTATTGATTTCAACAAGAAAGTGTTATGAAAATTGCAAAATTTAGCAAGGTAAAAATTTGGATTATAATTTTCTTTGTGGCTCAAATTTGTGTTTGGTTTGCGGCCCATACCATTAAACCAAAGTATATTATAACACCATTTCCACCAACAAAAACCGAAATTGAGGCAATGAGTTTTGGTGATAAACAACTGTTGTTTCGAATACTGGTTTTTAAAATTCAAAACGCTGGCGATGCCGTTGGTCAATATCACAACTTCAATGAATACGATTATAACAAGCTTCGCACTTGGTTTGAAGCCTTGGACGGCATTGACACCCATTCGGAATATATTCCGTATATGGCGGCGTATTATTATTCAATTGTGCATAGTGTTGAGAAATCAAAAATGATTGCAAATTACGTTGCAGATTATGCAAGTGCGGACCCTCAAAGACATTGGCGACTTCTAACCACTGCACTGTACATTTACAAAACACAAGTTCCGCATTCTGAAAATGAAATTTATGCAATTGGTGAATTGTTGTTGAGGCAAAAGATTCCAATGTGGGCAAAGGCTTTGGCGGCGTTTTTTTTGAAGGAATCCGGCGATATTTGTGCTTCTTATGAACTTATTATGCAAGTAACAAAAGATGATGAAATTTCCAGTGAGGACAATGTTCAGGACAGGTTTCTGATCGAGACTCTGAATGCAAACATTGAGCAATTAAAAAAACGCGGAAGAAGTGTTATGAATGAATGTGATGGGAAATAAGTGATATGATAACGAGAAGTTGACAATGATTTAATGGTAATTGTTGTGAGAATGTTTGGGGAATGGTGGGGGCAACAGGGTTCGAACCTGTGACCAAGGCGTTATGAGCACCCTGCTCTAACCGCTGAGCTATGCCCCCATGTTTTGTAACAGAATTACTGCCCTTGTGCAAGGGTAAATCCACGAGACTTATCGTATTCGTAAAGTGAGTACATTGATGTTATCTGAAGATTTTGGTTTGCAACTTGGTTTATAAGCTCAATTACTTCAGATTGTTCAACTTTATTTTTCGCAATAAAGCGACAGCACCAGTAATCAACCGTTTGTGCGGAGAAATCTGAATTTGGTTCAAAATACATACCGCGGTATGACATCATTTGAAATTTTAACGAACCACTTACAAACCTTGAGACTTGTGCGTGGAATTCGTGTGCAGGTTTATTGCAGGCGATGTAAAGATCGATGCCAACCAATTCCTGATTTTTCAAAGGACGAACATTGAAGTTTTCAAGAGGGTTAAGAATTTCAGAGTTGAATTCAAAATCGGCAAATGTTTGTGCTTTAAATGCTTTTGGAGTATTTCCAAGATTTGCAATAATTGCTTGTGCAAAGCCGTCTGTATCGACCAAAAATTTGCTTTTTGAATTATGGAAATCCTTTGTTGCAACGCCGTCTTCAAGTGTTTTCAAAAAAGCGTTTTGAATTCGCGTCGCTACTGCTCCTTGACCAATGTGGGCAAGCATCATAATTGCACCGTTTAAAATTCCTGATGGATTTGCCGCTTTTTTATTTTCCATTGCCGGTGCAGATCCATGAATTGCTTCGAACATTGAATATCTTGAGCCAATATTGCCGGAACCTGCCAAACCAACTGAACCTGAAACTTCGGCAACGATATCGGAAATGATGTCTCCGTAAAGGTTAAGAGTAACAATGACATCAAAAATTTGTGGTTTTGCGGCAAGGCACGCGGCACCGATATCAATAATGTAGTGTTCTGTTTCAATTTGTGGATATTCCTTCGCGATTTCATTGAAAATTTTGTGGAACATTCCATCGCCAATTTTCATGATGTTATCTTTGGACATACATGTCACTTTTTTGCGAGAATGTTTTATAGCATACTCAAAAGCATAGCGAATAATTTTTTCACTTCCAGCATGTGTTAAAAGTTTTAGAGTGCTTATTGTTGTTGGACTAACCTGATATTCAACACCCGCGTAAAGATCTTCTTCGTTTTCGCGAATAATTGTTAAATTCATTTCAGGAAACGATGTTTCAACAAATGGCGAGTAAGCACGACAAGGGCGAACATTGGCGTAAAGTCCAAGAGCTTTACGAATTGTAACATTGAGGGATTTATAACCCGAGCCTTGTGGCGTTGTGATTGGAGCTTTCAAGAAAACGGGATTTTTCAGAATTGTTTTCCAAGAATCTTCTGAAATTCCTGAAGAATTTCCTGAAAGATATGATTTTTCACCAACTTGAATTTCATTTAATTCAATATTTGCACCTGCACTTTGAAGGATTTGAAGGGTGGCATCGGTTATAAAAGGACCAATGCCATCTCCAAATGCAACTGTAACAGGAACTGGTTTTGACATACTATTCAGCTTCAGATTTTTTCACGATGTTGGAAAGGGTATCTGCGGACATGTTGAATTTTTGTCTAAATTTAGCAACATTACCAACATTTTCGTTTATGTATTGTTTGTCTGACCTCCAAGCTGCGTGGTTGAAAATGTCAACCTCAAGAATCATTTTTTCAGATTTTGAGTAGCACGATGCAATTGGTGCGATCGAGCCATCAAGCATTATGTATGATACTGTTTGAATTTTTGGGTGAATATCTTTTCTTGCCATATAATTTGAATTAATTTGCTGTAGCTTTTTCAGCCTTTTTAGCCAAAAATTTCTTAATTTTTCTTCTAATTTTTAAGGCTTCGTCAGTAAGATTTGCCGCTTTTGCACTAAGAACGAAGGCATCTAATGAGCCGTGTTTGTAGATTGTTCTAAGACCACGAGTCGAGATTCTTACAGAGTATGTTACATTCAAAATATCGCTTTTGAAGGACTTTTCTTGAATATTAACCTTGAAATTACGGTTTGTTTTAATGTTGGAATGCGACACATTGTGACCAAACAAAGTTTTGGCACCGGTAACAAAGCAAATACGAGACATTTTTTTTAAAATCATTTTTTCAACCATTTTAACAGAAATTTCAATTGTCAAGTAAATTTATATTTTTGGTTGAAGGGGTGGTGAGAGCTTGACAAATAAAATAAAATACATTATTGCGTGCTTTAGCTATTAACACTACGATGAACTACACAGATTTTTGCAATACCGTTATAAATGCCCTCTCTGAAAATAATCTAGATGACAATGATTTGGATGCAGGAAGTAGATGTTTAAACGATATCAGGATTAAGGTAAAACTCAAATCCTTGGGCAAGGAAGATAATATTGACCACGATGCACTGTGCTCAGACTTTCATTATACTTATCCAGAAATTAAGAATACTTACCACCTTCCTCATTTACATGACAAAGATATATGTTTGTGTTCCGTCACTTTATACTTCTTGGAAACCAAAATCAAAGAATTCAGATTTTATGAGTTGGCAACGGGAAGCGGTAGTGGATACGCTTTAATGTTACCAACATCAGCACTGCCTGTTTCCCAGTTAGAGAGGGAGATCTGCATATATTACACCGGTCGTGTTAATGTTGATAAATTGGCAAATAATTTAGTGTGCGAAGCATTGTGAAACCAAAAATCCTTGACTTAAAAAAATTGCGATAAATAAGCTTAGGCTAATTTTTTATCAATACTTATGTCTATTAACGAAAGAATTAAAGAACTTGGAATTATTATTCCACAAGCAGCAAAACCAATTGCGAACTATGTTGGTGCAAGAAAAGTTGGAAACAGAATTTACATTTCAGGGCAATTGCCTTTGGAAGATGGTCAGTTGAAATATCTTGGAAAAGTTGGAAAAGAAGTTTCAGTTGAGGATGCCGCCAAAGCAGCGGAACTTTGTGCAATTAATATTTTATCGCAACTTTCGGCGATACTATCAAACGACCTTGACTCAATCGATTCCTGCGTTAAGCTTGGAATTTTTGTGAACGCAGTTGCAGATTTTGAAGATCATTCAACTGTTGCAAACGGTGCTTCAGATTTAATCGTTAACATTCTTGGCAACGCAGGAATTCACGCAAGAGCAGCAATTGGCGTTGGTTCTTTGCCAAAGAATGTCTGCGTTGAAGTTGAAGGAATTTTTACCGTAAAACAATAGATTTTCTATCATTATTCAAGCCTGCGTCATTGTTCGTGTGGGCTTGAAACTTACATTAGTGTGGTATGGAAATATTACATAATAGCAAACTACAATCAAAAGAAGTTGTTTTGCGAATGCTTTTAAATTTGCAAATCCAATGAAATTCCATAGCATTTGGTGCCTTTGGTTGTTGTGCTGAATCATTAAATACACACAAACCCAATGCTACTTCTTAATATCAAATCCGTGAGATACATCTACTATGTGTATGTTGTGAAATTAATTCTTTGATTAGGTGTGCGTTGTAATTTGCTGTCATTTTGTTCAAATTTTTCCAAAGCTTCAATTTTGTATTCGCTTAATTTATCTTGTTGTGTTGTTGCAGATAGTTGAGCTTTCACGAGTGCTGTAACACTTCAAGCATTAGTCGTATTTTGATAAATCATACACAGTTTACCGTGAATATTATTCAGTCTTTTCAGGTATTTATTATATTCTTTTGTGTCTGCTTCCAGAAGCGACACATCAAATTTCTTTGATATACAATAAGTCTTCAGATATTGTATCGTGTTTAAGTTTTTGTGTAAAATATTGGATATCTGTACTATATCCGCTTTTCCATTCAAAACATCTGTGTGATTCGCCATCCTTCTAAAGTAAATTAATACTTATGATATAGAATCAACTTTTTGAAAAATCAACTTTTTTTTCAACAGAACGCAAAGCCAATAACCTTTAAAACCTGTGTGACTGGTAATAATACTTTTATTTTTAAAATTTTTTTTGTACACCTCTATCCATTATTAACTTCGCTCCATCCAATTTTGGAAAGGAAGGCTTCATAAGTTCCTTCAAACACGAAGGTTTTTCCTCCGTCAAAAATCACAAGCTTGTTTGCAATGTTTTTCAGGAAGTGTTCGTCGTGTGTTACCATAACAACTGCGCCTTGAAATTCTTGAATTGCCTCCATTAAGCTTTCACAGGATTCAATATCAAAGTGGTTGGTTGGTTCGTCAAGTAAAAGCAAGTTTGAAGACGACAGAAGAATTTTCCCAAGCATCACTCTTGATTTCTCACCACCTGAAAGGACGGAGATTTTTTTGTGGGCAAGGTCTCCTGGGAACATCATTTGCGCGCATATTCTTCTTACGGTGGAATATTCAATTGGTTTTTCGCTTTCAACAGTCTCCATTTCCTGGCAAATCGTGTTATCAGGGTGAAGGTGATCGATATTCGTTTGCCCGAAGTACCCACATTGAACTTTATTATTCACAACAATCGTTCCTTCAATTGGCTTAAGTTCATCGTAAATAAGTTTCATCAATGTGGATTTACCATTTCCATTTTTTCCGATAATACAAATTTTATCCCCATGATTCACGCTGAAACTTAGGTTTTTCATCAAAACTTTTTCCGGGTCAAAATGAAATGCAAGCTTTTGAACCTCAACCATGTTTCCACCAGAACCGTATGGAACATATGTAAATTTGAAGTTAAGACTATCAAGCTTTGTTAAAGCAGGTCTTTCTTCTTGCTTGTCCAATTGTTTTTGACGCGACTGCGCAGCGGCAGCCTTGGAGGCTTTGGCTCCGAATCGTTTAATCCACTCTTCCGTTTCTTTGCGTTTTTCTTCTTCTTTTATGCGAGTCTTTTCGTAAATTTCCTCCTCCATATCAATTTGTTCACGGATTTTCCCCGTTGAACCTCTAATTTTGCGGAATTTTCCGCGGTGAATAATGACTGTGTGGGAAATTACGCTATCCATGAAGGCCCTGTCGTGTGTAATTAGCACCAATTCGCCCTTCCATTTTTTTAAAAATCCTTCAAGCCAGCGAATTGCGTAAATATCAAGATAGTTCGTCGGTTCATCTAAAAGCAAAATATCAGGTTCTTGCAAAAGAATTTTCGCAAGGTTAATTTTTACTTGATTTCCACCCGAAAAGGTGTTGGGATCTTGCAACATGTTTTCTTCCGTAAAGCCAAGCCCAAGAAGGATTTTTTCACCCTTCCATTCCTCCCATTCTCTTTCAGGTGGAAGAATTTGCGTCACTTCCTCCAAAACTGTTTGTTTTGTAAAGTGAATGTGTTGGTTCAAATAACCTATAGTATAACCTTCGTCATATTCAATCGTTCCGGAATCTGGTTGTTGTTCACGAAGCAAAAGCTTAAAAAATGTACTTTTTCCACTTCCGTTTCTGCCAATTAAACCGATTTTCTCACGCGGGTTAATTGTTAAATTAACTGAATCAAAAAGGACTCTTCCGCCAAATTCGATTGACGCATCTTGAATTGTAATTATACAGAACGGGGAAAGTTATAAAGTATTTATTAATACTAATTTTGAAAAATCAAGGAAAAAATTAAGGTTATGCAAACTTAAAAAGTAAACAAATTTTCAAAAAAATCTTATAGACGACATTGTACAAATTGCTATAAATTAATTTCAATATTTATACCTTTATCAAAAATTAAATTTTCCACTCATTCTTGAAGTTTTGGCACGACAATTGAAATATCATTTACAACGGAAAATTCACTTCCAGTTTCAATAATGCTTTCGTTTTCGTCCAAAATTGCCTTTGCAAAAGCATTGATGATTCTTTTTTCCCTTGTGACCTGCATTATTTCCCCGTTTTGTTTGAATCGTTTCACAATTTCCTCTTTTTGTGCCATATAAATATTAAACATCTTATCCTTCTCGTTCACCTCCATATTTGTAATCGTTTTTTCATAGGCTTGTAAATATTTATTTCCCAATCTCAAATATCCATCATCATAATTACTCCATTTATAATCAAATCTTGTGTCACCACCCACTTCCTTCAAAATAGCATAATTATATGGCGGTTTAATTCTATCTTCAACCTTAATAATTTTTGGCTCAACTGATTCACACCCAAGAAACAAACACACAATTAGAATTTCCAACAAATAAGTTGCAATTGTTTTGTAAGTGCAGTTGTAAAAGTGAATATGAATCATTTGTTTAGCAAATAATTTTTATATTTTTCCACAACAGATTTTTCCGCACGAACTTTATACACACCCTGAACTGCTCCACTGAAAACATAATAACCGTCTTGAGTAGTTGTGACGGTATCAACAATTTTGTTGTTTTTATCAATCAGTTGCACTTTGGCGTTGCTAATTGGAAGTTTCTCTTCTCCCATCTGAACAATAAGCGTTCCTTCAATATCAATAATCTTCACAATTGGAATTAACACTTTATGCGGAGATCCCGCCTTTAAAATAATTTTACGCTTCACGCCTTGCGAAGCCTTAATTGACATTTCATCCATCATTGTTGTTTCGGCATCAAATAATAGTGCAATTTCGGAAGGTAGTCCCATAATAAGCATCTTACCATCTTTGTCTGTAAGTTCTTTTGAAGCGTTTCCACTGATTTTCACAGAAACATTTTTTGCGGGCTTTTCGTCAAAATCCCATTCACCATTGTTGTTTGCGTCCATAAATGCACTAACTTCAATCATTCCGCCAGTCGCCGCACCGGAGGAAGCAATTGATGGTTTGATTCCATTGAATGCTAAGCCTCTGTTAAAGTTTAGGTTTACATTCATTGCTGAAGAATTTTGCGTACCAAATTGCAAACTTGTTGTTAGGTATTTACTATTAACATTCAAGCCAATCATATAAGTTCCCGTGTTTTTAATGAAATTAAAATTATAAGAACTTGTAACGCCAAACAAACCCCAGTTATAGTTTCCCGTCAAAGAAGATGCACTGAAGAATTTATCTGAAAACAATGGCATATAGTTCACCGTTCCACGAATTACAATTCCACTTGTGGTTTTTAATGTAACATTTGCACTGCCTGTTGCACTGTTTATTTCACCAGAATTCATTTTTGCGTTTAATATATTTGCAATTGAAAGAGGTTTGATTGGCGTTATTGAATGTTGAGCACTAATTTCCTTATTAACTTCACCAGAATTGAGTGTGTTAATTATTAATGAATATATTCCGGGAATAAATTTACCAAACAACTTTGTACTATTTTTTATTCTAATTTGAGTTGAAGATTGTTGGGCACTATCACCATTTTGTGTTCGAGACTCATTCAAGAATTTTTTCGTGAACATTTGCGTTGTAACAAACAGATCTGACTCCTTCAATAGTGGAGTATTGAAACTGAATTTTGCCGCACCTTCGTTTGAATTTGTGTGATATGCAAGATCCGTATTCACAACAACACCAAACATGCTTGTAATAAACGAGGACGAAAGATAGTTTTGCCGCTCAGGACTTGACTGCGCATTGAAATCGCTGTTTGAATTAAAGTTTTTCATGTACGATGTCATTCCAACTGAAAGTGATGTTTTTCCTCCAATACCATACCTTACGCTTCCAAAATATCTTTCACTGCCTGTCGTTGCATCGGTCTTTTGTGATGCAGAAGACGGCGTTTGAATTAGTGTTGTTCTTTCTTTTAAAATACTTAAATCATACACAAATTGTCCTTTTTGTAAAAGTGACGATGAAAGATTCACCTTCTGTGTAACTTCTCTTGTTTGCCCAAATGGCCCGTAGAATATTAACTTAATGGCGTTTACTCCAACATTTAATGGAATATCTTGAAACATATAAAGCCCCGTAGAATCAACCGTTGCAAAACTTAAAAGATTATTATTCAAATAAATTTCCACTGACCAATTTGGAATTGCATAGCCTGTAACTTGCAAGTTGTTGAAATCAATTTTCCATCCTGGTGGAATGTTTGAAACAGAAGCACCAATGCCCGTGCTTGCGCTTGAAACAAGGTTTGATGAGCCAGAGGTTATGTCGCCAATCCAGTATTGTTTAGGTCGAAGATAATGTTCAAACGGATGTGCTACGGAATCATTTTTCCTTAATGAAACTCGCATGCTATTCAATCCTGCTGTTGTAATGGTGCCAGTTGTGTTAAATGATGATTTCAAAAGATGACTTGTTGAAGAAAATGATAGATCCTGCTGCATTTTTAAGTTTTGCACATTGATCGCATTTTTGTATGTCATATCAATATTTGGAATTGAAAACATTTTATATTCCTGAACCTCCATCTTTGCCTTTCTCAATTCTTCATTTTCAGGATTTTTGCTTTTATCAAGTTTTCCAAGCATTTCCGATCGTGAAATTGCCTGTTCAATTGGAAATGGAGTTTTGGTCGTAATATCAAGAACTTGCTGTGAAAGATCGAACTTCTCATCCATCGGAAATATTTTATCCATCATTTCCATTGAAATAAGCATATCCGTGAAAAGCATGATTGCGTCGTTTGCTGTGAATTGATATGTTTGGTTGCCAATTTTTGCAAAACCGGTTTTAATGTTGATTTCAATAGAATTGCTTTCTTTTAAAAACCAGCCCACTAGCAAATCGCCTTTTTGTTCCAAAGGAATTTGCATTATTTGTGCGAATGATATAATTGGTATATAATACTTTTCCTTTTGAATTAGACTTCCGTAAATGATGAAGTTATCAGAAAGACTTGTTTCGCCAAGGTTCAAAGTTGTTAAATATGGCTCATAGTGTGAAGAATCAACAGTTTGTGATGTATATGGAAGTTTTTTTTGTGAATCGCTAGTTACAACAATCTTCACGCTATCAACTTCAACACTTAATGGTGCTAATTCTTGTGTGGGAACTGATGTTGGTTCAAGCTCTTGAACTGCCGGAATTTCTTGTGGAGTTTCTTGTGAAAAGCATTCTACAGAAGTAAGTATGAGGAATATAGAAATTACGCAATGGAAAATTTTGACCAAGAGTGGACTTTTAATAAACCTAAATTCCCTCCATAAAAACATTCCCTCATTAATTTTTTGTTACGATTTTTACAATTCAAGCTTTGCCTGACCAATAGCATAGTCTTTTTTGCCCGATGGCGGAAGGTATGCAACTTCAACTCTCGTGATTTCAGAATCTTGAAATTTTAACTCGTCGTATTGTAGTAATATTTGGCGTGTTTTTAATGGATTTGGAATTGAAACACTTTTTTGCTCAAATTCACCAAGAAGTTTTTTACCTTTGAAGAATTTGGCAACAATTCTACCAGTTGTGGAATATTTTCCCGTGTTATTGATATCAAACATTAAAACATTTAATTCTTTGTCAATTTTCAGATTCGCAATATCAGCTGTGTTTTGCGTGGAATTGTTTGCGTTTGAAACAAAAATTGGAATGGAAATCTTGAACAAAGGTTTAACCTTAATTGCAACATCTCCTTCAGCAGGTTGATCCGAAAGTTGTGGAATTTTTGGACTGTTGTCAACCTCTTGAAATACAATATAAGCGTTGTATTCATCAAGTGTGGCTGTTGCAATATTTCTGAATGTAAATTTTACCGTTTGTGTTTGTTTTGGCTGAAGTGTTACTTGTTTTGGTGAAAACATTACCATTTGTTCAATTGGTTTCATAAGTTTCTCCTCTTCGGGGGTGAAAGCTTGTAACGCTCCCGTGGAGTTCATAGATTGATATCTAAAACCAAGGCGATATGTTACAACTTCATTTGTTTCGTTCATCAAAAGAACAGACTGAATTTTGTTTGAGTTGTTAAGATCAACACGAAGAGGTGTTAATGAAAGACTTGCAAGGACATGTATTTCAAAAAGCAAAATTGAAGCAGTGATTAATACAAACCTTGGAAGCATAAAAGCAGAATAGTTGTGAAGATTTTACCCACCACAATCAAAGTATTGTGAATGTGGTGGGATTGAGGATTTGCTAAATACTAAGCAACATATGTAACAAAAATGTCGTATGTTCCAGAATAAATACCAGCAGCTTGATTTGCATCAACATTCAATGTTCCGCCGTAGTTCATTGCAACATTACCACTTGCACCAATTGAAGTTGGTAGTGTTGGGTAGTTGAAATTTACAGTCATAGTGCTTGCACCGTTTGCAATTGTTGCAGAAGGTGGAACATCAACTGAAATGTTTTGGTTTGGTTGACCGGAGAAAGCAAGAGTAGCAACGGTAGCCCCTGAGTTAGCAATGTACCTTGCACCACCAGCGTTTGTAAGCGTACCATCAGCATTAATTGTGATTGTTCCGCTTTGAGCACTTGGCACAACTTTACCAAAGTCCAAAATACCAGCAGAAGCAGAAGTAATTTGTTGTAAAATTTGTGCTTTTGCTTCACCAGAAATATTTTTTATTTGACCATTTGCGTCTGTTCCTGTGTAATCTGTAGGAACATAAGCACCAGTACCAGGTGTGTATGTTTCAGCGCCCGCTGGAGCGTTGTGCAAAATTGTTGCAACTCCTGCTGCGGAAACTGCTAGTACAAGTTGCATTGCAACTTTTAGTTTTTTATTTTGAGACATAAAATCTTAAAAAAATTAATTTATTTGAAATATATAAATATATTGTTTTTACAAAGTCAAGAAGTTTTTATAATTTATTTTCTATTTCAAATATATAACGAGTGAAATAATGAATGAAAGTAGATAATACTTGATTATTGCCAAAAAGTGTTTTTGATTTTTCAATAAAATATTTATTAAAGATTTATATGAAAGTTCGTTTTCCGCCAAGTCCAACCGGTATGCTTCACATTGGAAATGCAAGGGTTGCTCTTGTGAACTATCTGTTTGCGAAAAAACATAATGCTTTTTATGCAATGCGCTTTGATGACACCGATGTTGTAAGATCAAAAGAAGACTTTAAGGAATCAATGCTTGAAGATCTTGCTTGGCTTGGAATTGAATTTGATGCAGAGCCGATTTATCAATCAAAAAGAACGGAGGTTTATCAAGAAGCGTTGAATGTTTTGCTTAAAATTGGAAGAGTTTATGAATGCTTTGAAACAAAAGAAGAGCTTGAGCTTAAAAAGAAAGTTCAAACTTCACGCCACCTGCCTTTGATATACGACCGCACGGCATTGAAAATTACGCCACAAGAACGCGAAAAATTTGTTTCAGAAGGAAGAATTCCTTATTACCGTTTTTTCATCAAACACGAAGAAACAACTTGGGAAGATGGTGTGCAAGGCATAATCTCATTTCAAGGAAAAGACATAACCGATCCCATTATCACACGCACAGATGGTTCATTTATGTATTCCTTCTGCTCAATTGTTGATGATTATCTAATGGATATTTCCCACATAATTCGCGGAGCAGACCACATTACAAACACCGCCGTTCAAAAACAAATGTTTGAAGCCTTAAACGATGCTTATTCAACGCAAAAGCAAATCAATTTTCTTCATTTGCCCCTTTTCCAAGCAAAAACAGGGAAGATTTCAAAAAGAGTCGGAGGCTTTGGAATTCGTGAACTTGCCGCCCAAGGTTTTGAAAAAAAAGCGATAATAAACTTCCTTGCTTCAATTGGGAAATCAACATTTAGCGATGAAATTCTTCCAATTGAAGAAATTATTGAAGGGTTTGATATTGGAAGCTTTTCAAGATCTGAAGTTATATTTGACCCAGCAGTTCTTGAAAACTTCAACCTAAAGTGCCTTACTTCTTACACGTTTTCCGAAGTTAGCAACCGTCTTGCAAACATTCCGCCTGAGTTCTTCGATGACTTCAAATGCAACATTGAAAGGTTTGACGACATCAAGACTTGGTGGAATGTGGCTCAAGAAAAAGGTTTTTATCTAGAAAAGCTAACAGACGGGCAACAATCGCTTTTTCAACGCTTTATTGTTATTTTAAGTGAAATTTCAAACGCAGATTGGAACGCAAAATGGCAAAAGGCAATTGAAAAATTGAAATCAGAATTTCCAAACTTAAAAGGCAAAGAATTTTTTATGCCACTTCGCATTGGATTTTCAGGGCTTGAACATGGAGTTGACCTTCAAACCTTTGCAAAATGGAAAATGAAAAGTGTTTAAGAGGTGAATTTGGCAATAAGTATTATCATTAAAGTGGTTTGGCACTTCGTTTGAACCACTAATTGTCGAATCTGTTGGTGTGAGATATAAGTATATTTTTGAAATTTTGTGACACGATGTTCATAATTTATAGTTGCTCAATTACAAAATTTGGTTTTTGTGGAAATTCCAATAGAAATTCATCAATCCCACGCCATAAAATTTCTTTGTTATGAATTCCCGTTTTGCACAAAGCACAATCAATTCCAGAATTATTTGCACCTAAAATATCAGTTTCCATACCATCGCCAATTGCTAAAATTCGACTATTTTTCGGCAAAATTTCCAACGCAATTTTGTAAACTTCCCCATAAGGCTTTCCGAAATATCTAACATTTCCACCCATTTTTTTGTATTCAATCGCAACAGCACCCGCACAAAGTTCTTGTTCACCCTTCGCATTGTTAACAACAACATCAGGGTTTATGCAAGAAAGCGTCACTCCTTTTTTCAACAACGCTTCAAGTTTTTGAAAATCAACGGAAATATCCATTTGATTGGTAAGCCCAGTCACAATTGCATCGTCGAAATTGTCATCAATGTTTTGAGTTATTGTGATTTGCGGTGGAATATCCTGCGAGAAGTCATCATTCAGGTCGTTAATATTGTCGGTATCAAAAATGTCTAAATCACGGTCTGGGCCAATATAAAAAACGGTTTTATATTTCGATTTGTGTGCGTGAAACAAAAACGCCTGCCCCGATGTTAAAATTTCATTATAATGCACACCTTTTTCAATTCCAATTCCTGATAAAAAAGAAGCAACCTTGCTTGCTTTTCGTGGAGCATTCGACAATAAAAGCACAAAACCCTGCGTCATCATTTCTTTCATTGCGTTTTGAGTATTGGGGTAAAGAACGCCGCCTGAATGAATCACGCCCCAAACATCAACAAGAAAGGCGTTGTAGTTTTTAATTATTTCAAGGCACGATTTTTCTATTTGCATAAATTTAAACTACTTAACCTCAAAAGACTCATTTTTATACTCCATCGCCAAAATACGGTAGTTATCCGCCGAGGTTTTGATGTAATCAATTTCTTCTTGTGTAAGCATTCTGAAAAACTTTGCTGGAACGCCCGCCCAAAGTTCGCCAGATTTCACTACCTTTTTTGGCGAAAGAACCGAACCTGCCGCAAGCATACCGTGAGTCTCCACGCGGGAAAGATCCATCATAACAGATCCCATTCCAACAAACGCTTCATCTTCAATTGTTCCCGCGTGAATTATGCAATTATGACCAATTGTAACATTTTTGCCAATAATGGTGTTTGCGGGAATATCCCCTGTTTTATTCTGTGCGTGGTTTGCTCTTGTTCCGTGAATTGTTGTACCGTCTTGAACATTCGTGTTTTCACCAATTTCAATTTTTGCAACATCACCTCTTAAAACGCAACCATACCAAATGCCAACATTTTTGCCAATTTTAACATTTCCAGCAATAACGGCATTTTGTGCGATGAAACAAGTGGAATCAATTGCGGGAGCAATACCTTTGTAGGATATAATCATATATAGTCAACATTTTCCCTATGGTGAAGCGGAAAAAGTTAGAAATCAAGAGTTTATATTCTATTACTATTCCGTCCATCACTTTTGGTTTTACTCACCTCTTCAAATCTTCTAACTAACCCCGTTCCTGTTCCGTGCTTATTTGTTGTGTATTGCACTAAGTTGCTATCGTTCACTACGCGGATGCCTGTAATGTTGTTCTTCAATTCTGTGCGTACTTTTTTCATAAATTGCTCTGAAGATGGTGCAAGAAGATCGTCTGGATTGTACGCAATAAAAGTTACTGGTTTGAACTCTTTCAATTTATTAAGATTTATTAAAGACTTCACAACATCTGGCATTTCCGGGTTAAATTCTCCACGCAGAAGCGAACAAAAGAAGGCACGAATTTTGAAAATAAACACTTTAATATTTTGCATGATGCCATGATTCTCATCCCATTCCATATTGATCATTCCATTATACAAATGCAAATTTTTCACTTTTGCAAGAATTTTCTCCCCGTCTGTTTTGTCGTTTGCAATTGCGTGCAGGAAGGCCAATGCTTTAATGGGACCATATGAATGTGCAACCACATCAATTGTTTTTGCTTCAAGTAAATCTTGTTTTGTAAGTTGATAATATTTATCCATTTCCTCTTCAAGGCGGGCTTGGCTCATCGTTGATGTCCATTCCTCTGTATATGGCATGAAGACTTTGCTTTCGGCTTTGTAACCTTCTTCTATTTTCCATATTTTGTCCGCCAATAACTTAATGAGCGGTGTTCCATGAAAAGCAAAAACGACATTGTTTCCCTCACTTTTTTTGTCGTTTGTAAAAATTTCAACACCCTTGTTTTTGCCATCGCCAATAATAACAGCCATAAACATTGCATATGATATCTTCTACAAGAAGAGCATACCATATTTATGGGCGAATGTCAAGTTAGTAATTAATATTATACACATTCTATTCTTTTATTATATGCTATTATACGCAATAAATTTGTGCTTGCAAAATTATTTTTTTGTCTAAGTTTATTCATTATCAATTAATTTGTGGAATATGGAAAAATATCAAAATGAAGGCTTGAATATTATAGCGGAAAAATATCCTGATATTAATTTTTCCGATGTTGATGGAGTTTCCCCATTTCCGTTGGAGACATATGTGACAAGCTGAATATTGAACTAGTGTTTGACAAGGATATGAATGTTGACAGTCTTGGTAAGATAGCTTGTGAAACCGATAAATTCACAATAACTGTAAATGACAAGCACTCATTTTATAACAACATATTCACGATTGCTCGTGAATTGGGACATTTCGCGAAACACAATGATATCGTTCGCACCAAAGGTTTTGCTGACAGAAAAAAAACATCATATACACCGGAGGAGCGTAAAAAAGAAACGCAGGCAAACGATTTTGCGGCAAGCTTGTTAATGCCTGAATATAAATTTGTTGAAGAGTTTCAAACGCAAAACGGCAATTTGTTACAATTGCAGAAAACCTTTGGCGTTTCGCTTGATGCGATTAAATACAGGGCAATCAACTTAAGCTTATTGCGTATTGAATATGCCATTTGAAACAGCAAAAGAGAAACTTCTTCGTAAAAAACAGGAAGAAATTAACAATGCACAGCATTTAATCAAAATCAGGCTCTTGGATCACATTGGTGATAAGATAATAATAATTTTCTATGTTATTCTAGAAATCGCAATTGTTATTGCAATAATTGTGTTGATTTTTTGGTTCAATTTAACCGATGGAATTGCAACAATTGCCGACAAAAGTAGATGGGAAGGTTATAAAGAATTTCTTAGATACATTAATTCACATGTAATCGTTTCATTGCTGACAATAATATTCATGAAAAACAAACCACAAAAACAAACAATAAATTTATACTTGCAATTTTTATGCAAGGGTTTTATTTGAAAACTATTGTTTATCTTAAGTTATTAGTTTTATGCTAACCGGTGCTGATATTGTAATCAAAATTCTTCACGAACAGTTAAATGTTACGGAAATTTTTGGCTATCCGGGTGGTGCAATTTTGCCGATATACGATGCCTTTTTCCGCTATAACAAAGCCTTAGAACTTCAAGGAAGTGACGCGGAAATTAAGCATTATTTGACACGCCACGAACAAGCAGCAGGACACGCCGCCGAAGGATATTCAAGGTCATCAGGAAAAACAGGAGTTCTGTTCGCAACATCTGGCCCTGGTGCCACAAACACAATCACTGCATTAACAGACGCTTTCATCGATTCAATCCCCCTTGTGTGTATAACTGGCCAAGTTCCACTTTCATTAATTGGAACAGATGCCTTTCAGGAAGCTGATGTTGTGGGTTTAACTCGTTCTTGCACAAAGCATAATTATTTGGTAACAAATGTAAATGATATTCCGCGAATTTTAAGGGAAGCGTTTTTGATTGCAAAATCAAAAAAACCCGGTCCCGTTTTGGTAGATATTCCCAAAGATATTCAAAATCAGGAATTTACAGGCTCTTTTGAAGAAAAACCGCGAAATATTATTGCAAAAAAATGCAAAAACGCAGAAGTGGATTTTTCTGCTATTAAAAACGCAATTTTATTAATGCAAAAAGCACAAAAGCCGGTGTTTTATATTGGCGGTGGTGTTATTAACGCGAATGCAAGCAAACCATTGCTTGAGCTTGTCAACAAAACAGGATTTCCCTTTACTTGCACTCTCATGGGACTTGATTCCCTGCCGGCAAGCCACCCAAATAACCTTCGAATGCTTGGAATGCATGGTTCAATTGAAGCGAATCTTGCAATGCACGAAGCGGATTTGATCATCGCAATTGGTTCAAGGTTTGACGACCGCATTACAGGCGACACCCAGAAGTTTTCCCCAAATTCTAAAAAAATCCATGTTGATATCGACGATGCTTCAATTAACAAAATAATCGCAATTGATGTCAAGCTTATTGGTGATGCAAATGAAATTGTTGAAGCACTTTTGAGCGAATGGAATTTACAAAATGCGAAATCGCAGAATATAAAGCCTTGGCTTGAAAAAATTCAGAATTGGAGAAGTGAAAAATCGTTTTCTTATTCACAGCCAAATTCAAACCCAATTCTTCCGCAACACGCAATTACAACAATTAATAAATTAACAAAGCATTTAAACCCAATCATAACAACGGACGTTGGTCAGCATCAAATGTGGTCAGCACAGTATTTCGAATTTGAAAACCCTCGTCATTGGTTAACAAGTGGTGGTCTTGGAACAATGGGATATGGTCTTCCTGCCGCAGTTGGAGCACAAGTTGCAAATTCAAAAAAACTTGTTGTGTGCATAAGTGGCGATGCCTCAATCCTAATGAACATTCAAGAACTTTCCACAATTTGCCAATATCGCCTTCCAATTAAGCTTTTCATAATAAACAATTCTTACATGGGAATGGTAAAACAATGGCAGGATCTATTTTATGAAAACCGGTATAGCCAATCCTATACCGATTCCCTTCCAAACTTTGAAAAACTTGCACAGTCGTTTGGAATTAAGGGAATGACATGCGTTAATATTGACGAACTTGAAAATAAAATCAATGAAGCTATTTTGCACGATGGTCCCGTTGTATTCAATTGCATTGTTTCACAAAATGCACATGTAATGCCAATGATTCCAGCCGGTGCAGGACACAACGAACTTGTTAAACAATGAAAATGATTATAAACATTCTTCTCGCAACCTTTCTTCAATTGTTTGTTTTAACAGCACAAGCATTCGCAGAAGAAATTTCTCAATTACCGGAAGGTATCAGTTCAACGGCAACGAATATTGTTGCAAATTTTGAAAAAAAAGCAGGAAACAATATTTTAGATTGCATTAAGGATTCTCCCCAATTGCAAAAAGTTTATGAATATGAAAATGTTCGTGAAACTTTCAACAGTAAATTCAACGCTTCTTCAAAGTGCGATTCAATTATTAAAGAACTTGAAAACATTAACGAAACGCGTAAATCAATTGCGAATGCAACAAGCGGTGAAATGTGTCTCAATCCAACTCAAGATTCCACCGCCGAACAAAAAAGAAAAATTCTTGAAGATATTTACAATAAATCGTCGCAAGAATATGCAAGGTTTTTTGCTTACGATGAAACTCTTGCAAAATTTGAAGATTGCTTTTCTTACTACAACAATGCTTCAACATTGCAAATTATTGCCGTTGAAGAAGAAGTGAAGAAATCTTCCATTAGGGCAAAAAGAAAAATTCTTGGAATGCACGATCTTCTTGGTTTTTATGGCGAAAATAAAGGTGCGACAGGTTCTGATATTTCATCTCTTATTTCCGACATTGAAAACAAGAATATTACTCTTAAGGAAGGAAAATCATACGCAGTGATTGAAGAAGTTCGTGAAAAATGGGAACTTAGCGGTGCAATAATTGGTTATATAATATATTCTTTTGAAGGAAAATATATTGCATTACCGTTTGTAAAGGGTATAAGTTATTCTTGCGACAAACTTCCATACACAATATTCAAGCTTGAAAAAAAGATTGAAATTCCAGAAAAGGAATATACCATCTATCTTCTAGAGCCATTAGAATAATTATATAACTTATTGAAAATATTTTATGAGACGAATTGTCGTAACAGGAATGGGCGTTGTAACATCCATTGGTCTAACGCTTGAACAAAATTGGAAAAATATTATTTCAGGACTTTCCGGAATTTCAAAAATTGAATCGTTTGATACAGCAAACATTCCGGTGAAGATTGCAGGCGAAATAAAGGCACCAAACCAAACGCCAAATGAAGCAGGATTTACGCTTGATCTTGAGGATTTTGTTGACCCAAAAGACATAAAAAAAATGGATAAATTTATGGGATACGCGCTTGTTGCGTCAAAAGAAGCATTGGAACAATCTGGCTGGCTTCCTGAAACTGATGATGAAAGAGCAAGAACAGGCGTAATTATTGGTTCTGGAATTGGTGGACTTTTAACAATTGAAGCAAATGCAAAAAAAATGTTTGAAAAATCTTCAAAATTTATTTCTCCATTTTTCATTCCGTCTTCAATAATTAACCTTGCATCTGGCTATGTTTCAATGAAATATGGTTTTAATGGACCAAACTGTGCGGTCACAACTGCTTGTGCGACTGGTGGTCACGCAATTTATCACGCTTCACACATTATAAAAGCAGGCGATGCCGACATTATGGTTGTTGGTGGTGCGGAAGGTTGTATTTCGGAGCTTGGTCTTGCTGGTTTTGCAAATGCAAAAGCTTTGTCTCGTTCATTTCCCGATGAACCGCGCAGGGCTTCACGTCCTTGGGATAAAGACCGCGATGGCTTTGTTATGGGTGAAGGCGCTGGTGTGCTTGTTCTTGAAGAATATGAACACGCAAAAAAACGCGGGGCAAAAATCATTTGTGAAGTTTATGGCGGGGGAGCCTCAGGCGATGCTTACCACATAACGGCACCACACCCCGAAGGTTTTGGTGCAAAATTGGCGATGAAAATGGCTATCAAAAATGCAGGAATTGACATTGCAGATATTGGCTACATTAACGCACACGGAACTTCGACCCCACTTGGAGACATTGCCGAACTCAATGCTGTGCGTGAAGTTATTGGTGCGGTGAATTCAAACATTGTAATGTCATCAACGAAATCTGCGATTGGTCATTGTCTTGGAGCAGCAGG
>Ga0214919_10003149_pt1 | contig 25214 bp, 30 predicted proteins | sample LL1503_MetaG_FD_177994 | JGI IMG/M metagenome (GOLD analysis project Ga0214919, IMG submission 177994) | Freshwater microbial communities from Lake Lanier, Atlanta, Georgia, United States - LL-1503 | ecosystem: Environmental > Aquatic > Freshwater > Lake | place: USA: Georgia | collected... | reverse complement strand
ACTGGCTTGAGACCTAGCTGAATTATCGGTGCAACATTTGTCATCCAAGTACAAGCCGGCAATAAAACTTTATCACCTCGTTTAAGATTGTACAATTCCATGACTGCAGCAACAAGTAAAAAGTTTGCTGTACTTCCAGATGAGACATACAATGAATGTTTGGCACCTAGCCATCTACTCCACTCATGTTCAAACTCTTTGACCTTATCGCCAAAGGTAAACTTCTTTGCAGTAAGCGCGAAATGCGCCATCTTAAGTCTATCGGTAAAGGTGATTGTCTCACCCATTAAAGGCCATCTCATAATAATCCTTTTTCCTTTTTATACCAAGCAATTGTACGTTTTAAACCCTCGTCAAAATTGACTTTAGCACTCCATCCAAGAGACTTTAATTTGCTATTATCCATTTTGCGTCTTGGTGTGCCATTTGGTTTATCTTTATTCCAAACAACCTTACCTTTGAATCCAAACTCTTTTGTTAGTTTGTTTACAAGTTCTTTAATTGTAAGTTCTTCATCACTACCAACATTTACGAATTCTTTTTCATCATAGTTTTGCATTAACCAAAAACAAGCATCGGCTAAATCATCTACGTATAAGAATTCTCTTGTGGGTGTTCCGTCTCCCCAACATTCAATACTGTCTTCTCCATTCATCATAGCATTATGCATCTTAGTAATAATACCAGGAATAACATGACCATGCTCAGGAATGAAGTTATCATTAATGCCATATAAGTTTGCAGGCATACAACTAATAGCATTAAATCCATACTGACGTCTGTAGTATTCGCACATACGTAGACCAGTAATTTTTGCTAAAGCATACCCCTCATTTGTAGGCTCAAGTGGAGCTGTAAGAAGATATTCTTCCTTGATAGGTTGAGGGGTAACCTTTGGATATATGCAAGCAGAACCTAAGAATAACAATTTCTTAGCGCCATTGCGATATGCTGCATCTATAACATTCGTTTGAATCTGTAAGTTGTCGTAAATAAACTCACCAGGATTTGTCCAATTCCAATTGATGCCGCCAACTTTAGCAGCACACAAAAATACATATTCTGGAAGTTCTGTACTAAAGAAGTTCTTAACTGCTCGTTGATCTCGAAGGTCTAGCTCTGCCTTTGATCTTAAGATAAGGTTTGTATATCCTTCTTCTTTTAATTTTCTTACAATAGATGAACCAACAAGACCATTGTGTCCTGCTACAAATATTTTACTATTCTTTTCCATATTACCCTCAATCAAAATTCAAACACATATCTTCGACTAAATCGTCGAAAGAATGTTTAGGTTGCCAGCCGAGGACACTCCTGGCCTTTGAGGAATCTCCCAACAAAGTTTGAACTTCTGCGGGTCGGAAATATTTAGGATCAACTCTAACAACGGTTCGACCAGTGTTTTCATCTATACCAACCTCGTTCAAGCCTTCGCCTTCCCAGCGAATTTTTAACGCAAAATACGGAGCACAATGTTCTACAAATTGTTTCACAGTATATTGTTCGCCTGTCGCAATAACAAAATCCTCGGGCTCATCTTGTTGTAGCATCAACCACATTGCTTCGACATAATCTTTAGCATGTCCCCAATCTCGCAATGCTGTTAGATTACCTAATGTCAAACACTCTTGACGACCAGAACTAACTGCTTCTAATCCATTTACAATCTTCTTAGTAACAAAGTTGAAACCTCTGCGAGGAGATTCGTGATTAAACAAAATGCCTGAGCAACAGAACATATTGTATGATTCGCGATAGTTCTTAACAATCCAATATGCATATAACTTAGCAACACCATATGGCGATCTAGGATAGAAAGGAGTTGTTTCTTTTTGTGGGATTTCCTGAACCAATCCATATAGTTCAGATGTAGATGCTTGATAGATCTTGGTTGTTTTTTCCATGCCCAATAATCTAACTGATTCTAAAATCTTTAGTGTACCTAAGCCATCAACCATAGCAGTATATTCAGGAGTTTCAAAAGAAACCTTGACATGGCTTTGTGCTGCTAAATTATAGATCTCTGATGGATTATGTTTCTTCAATACGTTCATAATAGATAATGAATCTGTTACGTCACCATAGTGAAGATGCAAATTTGGATTGCTATAGATGTGGTCAATTCGACCTGTGTTCATAGAAGAGCTACGACGAACAATTCCGTGAACCTCGTAACCTTTTTGTAATAATAATTCTGCAAGATAAGAACCGTCTTGCCCAGTAATGCCCGTAATAAGAGCAACCTTGTTTGCCATGCTATAATCTCCTAAATGATATATGGTCGTTGTATTCAATAACTCGTTTAAACGTATCAGACGAATGATGCCACTCACCTATTTTAATATATTTATTGTCGTCGATGTCCGCACTATAGACATCAAGATGCTCTTTTAACATACTAGGATTAAGAGCATTTGGCAACCATAAATTTGTACAATATAATTTACTAATGTTCTTAGAACAAAATGCCGCCGATAGAGCAAATGTACCTACTCCCGATGTTGCGATTGCTTTAGCTCGTAACATTAATGTCATACTTTGAGTAACATCACAAACATTAATAGGAATTTTGATACTTTCAAATGCTCTGGCAATAATACTATCAGTGTCCTCGGTCACAAATATAACTTTGCGATTAAACATTTCATATAGTTGTAGATAATATGAAAGAGGATTTTGAACATACGCAGGGTGTGTTCTTGGGGAATATACATCTCCGCTTCTAATATGTGCCACTAAAATATCTTCATCAAATACATCATCTAGTTCTGCATGATTTATCTTTAGTTTAGGTAGTATGTATTCTTCGCAAATTTGCTTTCTTTGTAGATTTAAATCATCTACATCTGCCTGAAAATCTGCATCCTCGCCTTGAAAGAAATAAAACCAATTATGAGAATCGTCTTTTATTTTATATTCATTATTTCCAAAGTCTATGTCAATAGGTTCTATATAAGGATGGTCGGGCGAAGTAAATCGTATATTTTTTTTTCTACAAAAATAAATCCCATTAGATATTTGTTGTATGTTATTCCCAAGTCGGCCAAACCATCTAGGAATAAATGTATCGTGTACTATTTCATTGGTGTGCATAAAGGCAGGAGTAGGGCGCCGAAGCGCCCTTTTTTAAGTTAAGTAATATTAGAATGGAACCTCGTCACTGACACCTGTATCAAATACAGGAGGCACTTTAACTTCTTCTTGTCCCGGTGCATTCATCTTGGAATACAAATCCATGAATGCTGTCTTTGTATCATCATCGAATCGATTAATACAATAACGAATTGCTTCCTCGCGGTCATTGAAAATTGCATATGCTTGAACAATGTTCACCAAACGACGTGTGCTGATAATCTCGTCTACGCCACCTTCGTTGAAAGTTTTACGAATAACTTCTGCCCAAGTAACAAGCTTATCCGCAAATTCAGAATCTACTTTACCAAAGTATTCCATTTTATTGTTGATAATCTTTTTCTCAGTTGTTGTCGATGGATACTCTTGTTCAACAGTAATAGGGAAACGCTCAAGAAATGCTTCATCTAAAATCTGTGCTGCAATGAATCGACCATCTTCTGTGCCCCTGCCTTTAGTGTTAGCAGTTGCTACAATAGTAAATCCTTTTGCAGGATGAACAACTTCACCCGTCTTTTTATTAAAGAATGGTTTGCCTTCAAGAATACTTTGTAGACACATCAACTTATTAGATCCTCGATCAATTTCGTCAATCAAAAGAACAGAGCCTCTGCGCATTGCCATTAGAACAGGACCTTCTCGGTAAATAACATTACCATCTTGCAATGTATTGCCACCAATCAAATCATCTTCGTCTGTTTCAATACTGATATTAACACGAATACATTCTCTGCCTAATTTAGCTGCAGCTTGTTCTACCATAGTAGTTTTACCGTTGCCTGATAGGCCAGTAATAAAAACAGGATAGAAAACTTTAGATTTGAAAATCATTTCAAGTTGTTTATAGAAACCGAAAGCAACATACGTTGCATCTTTTTCTGGAATAGCGCTGTCAATTTCTTGAACAACTTGTTTACGTCTAAGTGGTACTACTTGTGCTTGAAGCGCAGGTGCCATTTCTAAATCTTCATTCTTCACAACTACGCTCCCTGCATCATACGCTTTTAAATTATAAGACTTGCCAATTTTAATATCTCGTTTAGAGATTAAGAAATGGGGATTCGGCAAACCATTTTCAATACAATAAGAAACAATTTGTTCCTTTGTGGCTTGTTCGCCAAAGCGAGCAATCAATTTAACGATCAGTTCGTTTCGTTGATGTTCGGAGAAATGAGATTTAGACATAATAAAGTTCCTGTTCAAAGTTCATAATTAATTATAACACCTTTTTCGATTCGTGTCAAGCAATTTTATCAACGAATCTGTTCAAAAGCACACGGTTCACATTCTTACTCTTTTGGAGTTTCATGAAAGCCGATTTCAATTCAGATTTGGAAGAGTTTGAATCCACATCCAAATCCTCTTCTTTGACTTGCAAATCATCACCGCCAGGAATAATATAATAATCATCATATCCTGCGTTTGAGATTAGGAAGAATTTTGTTTTCTTAAACTCTCGAATTTTAGCATCCATGTCCATAATTTTTGCTGCACATTTGTCTGCTCTGTTACTAACAGTACGTCTAATCATTCTTGCATCTGTTAAGAAGAATCCGATGGTGTTAACACCTGTCAATGCTTTAAGCATGTTCAATAAACCAATGGTCATATCTGCACCTGCTGGCTTCTTAGCCTCGGTCATCGTTTTCATATCTCGAATGATAACATTCGATTCATTTAAGCGATAATAACTTTGTCCGATAGACTCCGTTCCTCGATTTGGATCTGATGAAAACTTCGAAGTTGTTTCATTAGATTCGCCATCTGTTAAGAAAACAGTATTTACAACATCTAACTTATATGAAGACTTGAATTGTTTGACCATTTCAATACTAGCAACAATTGTCTCATTTAAAGGAGTGCCATTCATACTCTCTTCATCAGGCAATCTCAAAGAATCAGGCATTTTAAAATCAGTATTTTCTCGGCGTCTCCAAGACTTTTGTGCATAGAGTTCTCCAACCAACAACCAATATTTACAAGACTCTCTAAACTCTTGTCCCGACATCTCACTTGAAAGATATTCTTTTAACTTAAATGATGGAGTCAAAAACGCAATCTCACTTGCTTCACTAGAGAATTTTTCATATTTAGTATTACTAGTGTCAGGATAGCGATGGTAGTTTCTCCAAGCAATATAGTCGTCGACGTCTTTAATTCCCAGTTCACTTGCATCTCTTTCTAGAGAAGTTGTGTTATCAGTAAATGCATATACTCGGAAAGGAATATTTACTTTGCGACAAAACGTTGCGAGAATCAATGTCTGTTCAATTGTTGCTCGGATGTTATCTGTCATAGACCCAGAATAATCAATGAACATAAGCAGTCCATGCGATTTACCTTTTGGTACAACCGTCATTCTACGGAACAAGTCATCGTTGATTTTGTAACTAAATATTTTCTTCATATCTAGTTCTCCGGTTTTAGATACGCTTGCTCTAGCAAATTGTCTTGCATTTCGCTTGAGTTCGAATTCTTTAATCAAATAAGAAATATACTTTTTATTTGTTTCTAAGAATTTAGTCAAAATCTTATTTTTAAGATTAGATACTTCTGATTCAAAAATTTCTGGCGAGTAGCCGATATCCATGTTTCTGAAAGTATTATGATATTGCATAACCTTTTTATATGGAACCACAATCCTATCAAGTTTCGGAGTTGGCAAATTAACATAAAAGTATGGGCGCAAATCATCACTTAGAAAATCTTTTTCTTTTTCTCGGAAGTTCTTATCGGTGATAGACTCAGGATCTAAATCATCATAATCTCCACTGCCGTATTCTTTGATTCTGCGGCCATCTCGTCTTCCGTCTGCTCTATCATCGGATTCGTCGTAATCCATATCTTCATCTAAATCATCGTAGTCGCCAGAATCGTAACGATCATCGTCGAAGAATTGGTCTTCTAATTCTTTGCGTAGTTCTTTTTTGCCATTCTCATAAAGTTCATTGGCAATAATTTCTACATCTTCCCATGTACGGATCTTATCTAGACGTTCTACAAATTTTAACTCGTCAGAACTAAAATGAACATTTAGATATGCGCCAATTTTATAGTGAAGGTTAATTCTATCAATCAACGGGAGGCTGTCGATGCGATAAACATTATTAGCAACACCAAAGAAATCCCGATCCATAAGATTAGAATACCCTTTGACGAACGAAGTTTTTAAGCCTGGAAATTTTTCTTGAATTAGCTTTTCAATGCGAACATCTTCAATGACATTGAGGTATGTCTTGAAACCTTTGCGTTGCTTGTCTTTAAGATTATTGTGCCAACCGTCGGTCGGTGTATTTAAAGCGTGACCCACTTCGTGCCCTAGAAGTAAGTCATAAAGTTCTGGTAGCATGTCTTTCCAGATAGGAAGTACCATTACTCGATTTTTCGTATCAAAATATGCTGTCTGAGTTTTGCGATGCTCGACTGTTAGATTCTCACTGGCGAGAAGCTTAGCCAAAATAGACTTAGATTGTACTAACATAAGATCTCCTTTACGTGCTTAATTATAACACCTTTAGTGTCAGTTGTCAAGCCCCCGGAAATCCATATTACTGGCGGGTTATTGAAATTATCCGTTCAATTTGCTTCTCAATCAGCGGAACTCTGTTAGGCCAATGGATGTAATCCTTATCTGGATTCTTCATCAAATTAACCAAAAGAGGCAAAATTAGTTTTTCCAAATCTAAAAGTTTCTGTTTGGTTGCATCATTTGCTGTAGTTTTAACTTCTGATATAATTGGTTCAGTTAGGTCTGTTTCATGAACAGCAGTGAATCCAAAATCATTACTTAAATCTAAATACTCTAATGGTATCTTGGTTGCCATATTATTTCCACTTAGGTCCTAGTACCCAACCTACTAATGCTTTGCGAGTACCTTTGGTGATAGGTTGTACATCGTGTAATGTATATGAAGGGAAGAATGTTATCGAACCCTTTGTCTTTGGAATATCAAATGGTTCATGACCAGTGATTAATCTAGTATTGCCGCCCTCATATTCACTTGGATCAGTTAGTTCATACTGAAACTAAGCTTTCTTGGATATTGCCCTGCTCCTTGAAAATGATGGTCTACATGAGCGGTATAAAAATCACCCACATTATAAACAGAATATTGTAAAGCTTCAATCGTTGTTAGTTCCATTCCAAACCATTGTGCATTTGCTTGTGTAATTATGTCTGTTAGTTTTCTGAATAGCCAACCATTTTCTTCAACCGCATTTAACCAGCCAATATCAGTTTTTCTAATTTCGTCAGCAACGCGGCCTGGAGAACTAAAATCGCCTCCGACAAATGCTTTGTCGGTGCCCACCTTTTCACCAGTTTCGATGATTGCTTTAACCATATCATCATCAAACACATTCTCATAATAGCAATATGCGTTGACTTGATGTGTATGTAATTCCCATTTATTTGACATATAATTCCTATACTGATATTCTTGAAAAATTCTGATGCTTCTCAAATTTTATGACACTTCTAAATTTGTCAAAGAGAAGATCTCCTTTGTGACTAATAACAAATACATTAGTCTCATCTCCTAAAGTATTTATTAGGTTCATCACATAATCTGTCCCATTAGCATCTAAAGAAGAATCAAAAACCTCATCAAGTAACAAGAGATTTGTGCTAGCGCAATTCTTCATTTTCGCAATCGTTCTCCATGTGAATAGTAGAGCTAAATCTATACGTTGTTTTTCACCCTCACTAAACGATGCATATGAAAATTCGTCTCTATGTCTAGATTTGATAGACTCGTTAAATGTCTCATCCAATTCAAAATGACAAAAGAAATCCATTGCCTGTAAATACTTATTTACTAGTTTGTTGATAACAGGCAAATACTGACGAATGATCTTTGTCTTGATGCCTGTATCTTTTAATAAGATACCTGCAATATCGTAGTAATGTTTGTCCTCATTTATCTTTGTTTTATTATCGGCAAATGCAACAACTTCTTTTGCGAGAACTTTGAGATTCTTTTTTTCATCCTCAAGGTTACTCGTATCTGTATTACTTGTTGCCAATTCTTCCTGTAATTTTTGTACGTAGTTTTGATTGGCAATGATGCTTGAGTTAAACCCAATGATGTTGCTCTGATGTTCAGAGATTTTCTCTTCGATAGTATCAATCTCTATAAGTCTTGTTTCAATATCGTTGAGTTGTTCGGTAAGGGTTTGAATTGCGGTTGTAACTTCCTCAATCTTATGTGTGTGAGTTTCGATTGCCTCTCCCTTGATACCATCATCAAGCCCTTGATTACACGTCGGACAAAAGTCGTGGTCGTGATAGAATTGTATTTGGGCTTCCTGAGTCTTAACACGCTCGGAAAGTTTTCGAAGCAGCGATCCCATTTCTGTACGCTTTGTGCGCTTTTCCTTTGCGTCTGAAATAGAGGATTTACAATTATTTTCGAGTTCTTTTTCAGCATCGACCAAGGCAACAAATTGTGTAATCTCTTCAGTCGTTTCAAGTATTCGCTTTTGTACATCTTCAACCTTTCGTTGCTTGTCATTCTCGAGTGTTGCTATATACTGTTGTTGCAACTTAACTTTGTTTTTGCCAATCTCAATTTGTGTATCTAATTCTGTTATTTTAGTTTTAATATCAGTTAGTTTATCTTTGAGAACAGAATTCATAACAGTAAAAATTTGAATGTCTAAAATATCCTCGATAATTTCACGTCTATGACCTAGCGGTAATTGCATGAAGGGAGTAAAAGATGCACTACCTAAAATAACAATCTGCGTAAAAGATTTATAATTTAGTTTAAGTATGCCATCCTCAAGATATTTCTGATAGTCTTTGGATGCGGCATCTTGATTTAGTAAATTGTCATCCGCGTATATCTCAAAGATACCCGGCTTCATACCCCGAACAACTTTATAGTCTTTGGGTCCGATACTAAATTCGATCTCTACCTGAAGATTTTTACCATTGATACTATTCATCAACTGTGGCTTATTGATACTTCGAAATGGCTTATTAAATAAGCAAAAACAGATAGCATCTAAAATAGTACTTTTGCCTGCGCCATTTTCACCAACGACAAGTGTAGTAGTCGATCTATCTAATCTAACTTCTGTAAATTGCCCACCTGTAGATAAAAAGTTTTTCCAACGTACAGTTTTAAATTTTATCATATACCCTCGTAATGTTGAGCCTCTACATATAGGGTTTTAAGTATTCCCTTTAGTCTGCCCTTGTCTGCATCTGTTTCTACACTATCAACATAATTAGATAGCAAAGTCATTGTATCTTCTAAATTAACTGATTCATCAATTGCCTCAGCTTCGAACTCAGAAAAATCCTCAATGATTTTTAATTCTATTGGATTTTGTTTATAAATCTCTTCTACAAATTTATCAAACTTTAGATAGTCCTTTTTATTTAGAACAATCAATTTAATTACCTTAGACTCAAATCTAGATATGTCTACAGACAATGGATCTTCTTTTTCGTCATCATAGTAATACTTTTCAAATATAGTATTTGGATTTTTTATGAATTCTAGTTTCAATGTCTTCGTATCAAAGATATGAAATCCTCGATCATCTTCAAAGTCATTCCAGAATAACTGATACGGATTGCCAATATATTCAATATTGCCTTTGCCGTGTCTGTGATGAAAATGCCCGGAACAAACTAATTTAAAATTCTTAAATACGTTAGGATCAGTTCCGCCATGTTCTATATGTGCTTCTTGCGCTTTAAACATTATAAAGCCAGCAAGTTCTAAATGACCAAAACATACCTTTGCGGTTTTGCTTTCAATCATCTTCATAGAATGCTCATAGTTATCAGCACATATCCAAGGCATCAAAAGAATATCTAAGCCGTCATATTGTACGACTTCTGCTTTATCGTATGTTCTAATATTAGGATATTCGCCCAATAACAGGTTAGGGGAATTTACGTCGTTTGTATTTTTGTAGAATGTATCATGATTACCAATAATCATATCCATATCTATACCACGAGATTCTGCCTGGTTGAAGAAATACTTTTTGCAGTTACTTAAAGAATTAAAGTTAATGTATTTTCTACGATCAAAGCAATCACCAAGATGTATAATCTGAGTAATGTTTCTTTTATCTATTTCAGGAAAAAAGATTTCGTCATAGAATTTTTTAAAATAATTATCAAATGGTTGTGAATCTGATCTTGCACCAAAATGTGTATCAGTTACTAATGCTATCTTCATCTATGTATTCCCATGTCGAATCTCCCTTTTTAGTAACACTTGCAATAAACCGCAAATGCTCGCCAGGGCCAGCTTGCCATTCGGTAGGCCCGATTGGCGTTAGTATGTTTTTGTCTTTATATGAATTGAAGTATATATGATATGCTCTATTATGTGTAGTTCGTATACCATATTCTGCGGAGTGCACCAATTCTGTAGCATCAAGTCTGCTTGTTAATTGTTTTGCTTGTTCTTGTAAAATAGCAACCATTTCCATGATTCTATTATACTCTTGCTTAGCATGCTCTTTTGCAACATTTAAATCTAAATCTTTTTGCCCTTGAACATTAACAGGAGCAAAAAAAGCAGCGCCTACTTCTACAGGATATTCGCTAGAACTACGATTAATAAATGTTACTAATTGACCGCCTACATTTGCATCATAACTATGACGACCCTTCATAACATTACTTAACATATCGCTCCTTTAGATATTGCTCATGTTGTATCCATTTGTTATTAACTAGGAAACCCCAGTCTCGTTTCTGTGGTCCTGGCATAAACAAAGTCCAGGCAGTAACACCTTCTTTAAGTTCTATACGATGGTAAGAAGAAGAGCTACAAACCCTAAAATGACCAGGCCCTCTCCAATGCCGAATCTCTCCAATTTTTTGTCCTGCTTTATTAAACTGAGGAACCCATTCGTAATAACCGCCTTTAAGTATGAAAGTACAATACGGCCATGGGTGATCATGTACATCATCCGGATCTCCTTTTAGGAATTTATGTAAAAATATATTAAATGGAAATTTATTTCTATCTTTTAGAAAAAGATAGTATCTTTCCAAATAAGGTTCATTGTTGACCCGATCCATAACAATACGTTTACGACCAAGTCTATCTAGTAAATTAAGAAACCATCTCATCATGTAACTCCACAACACGGTATTTGGAATATGGATACTGTTGTTGTAACCATTCAAGTAAAGCCTCCTCGTAAGGAAGCTTTATATTTTCATACTTATTAGTTATATATTTCAATCCACAAACTCATTATCTTCACGATGGCCTTGTCTGCCTGCCATATTACTATCAGTTTCTCTAACTTCTACTCTACAACACCAGACACGTTTTGCTTCTTCCGAACCACAATTCGGAAGAAATATAGTATTAATATACTCGTATAAAAAATCAGCAATACCTTCACATCCTGTTTTTTCTACTTCTGTTATTTTTGCTAACTTAAGTCTACCTAATTCTAACAAATGTTCTCGCATAGGATCATCTTGAGCTACAAGTAAGGTATGATCGAACCAATTTTCAAGTTCAGCTTTTAGTGGTTTTAAACCACCAAAATCGGTAACCCAATTACGAGCATCTAAAGTATCAGCTTCAAACTCGAAATGAAAACTCATAGCATAGCCATGAATCAAATTGCAATGTGAATCCGCTCGCCATTGTCTATATGCAACTGGACCGATTTGTTTATATGTTTTTGTTGAAAAATATTTTTTAGCCATCTCTTGCCTTTAAAAGTAAGTTTGATGACATGCAGAATTTATAGAGCGGGGTGAATGTCAGGTAAAGACCGCTGTTTCATTTTATTATATGTTCTAGACATATACCAATCGTATAAGTCTTCAATTATAATATCCAAGTTTCTTTTCGGAGACCATCCAGTATCAGTTTTTAGTTTTTGAGGACTTGCAACTAGTGTTGCAGGGTCTCCTTCTCGATGCGCATCAAAATGACAAACAATACCTCTATGCAATACTTCATTATCTATTAAAAATGATTCTACTGCAGTAAATATTTCTAAATTGGAATGTCCTTTTAATGTTCCTATATTATATATCCCTTCGATGTTAGTGTCAATACCAAGTATATGTGCTTCCGCAATATCCGACACATGAATATAATCTCTAACACAGGTTCCATCTCTTGTATTAAAATTTACACCATTGAGAGTAAATTCTCCGCCATTGATTCCTGCCTCAAAAATTTTAGCGAAGATGTGGGTTGCATTTGGTTCTTGTCCGTGTAATCCACCTTCAACTGCACCGCATGCATTAAAGTATCTGAATGACACATACTTTATACCATATGATTTACTAAACCAATTGAGCATCATTTCTGTCATTAATTTAGATTCGCCATATGGAGAAATCGGGTTAGTTTCCGATTCTTCAAATAATACCATACCCAAAGGGTCGCCATATACTGATGCACTGCTGCTAAAAACAAATTTAATATCGGGCGCCCAACGACGTATATAATCTAAATACTTTAAAGTTTTAGCTACATTGTTATCGTAATATTCATATGGATTTTGTATACTAGGTCCAACTAAACTTGTGCCTGCACAATGTATAACTGCAAAAGGCTTTCGCTCAAGATGCTCTAATGAGAAAGGGTGCGTAAAACATTCATTAACAAATTGATCCACATATGATTCAAGATGCTTTGGTAATGGTCGTTTGTCTACACCGACTACTCGATAACCTTTATTTTTTAAAGCAATACATGTAGCGCCGCCGATATAACCTGCGGCACCTGTGACTATGACTGTTTTAATATTTTGATTCTGAGACATAATTTCTATAATTTTTGCCATTACGATACCAACGGTCATTGCGGTCAAACATAATATCTAAACATCTATCAATAGTGCCCGTTGTCCAATTAGATAATTGTCCCATTCTTTTTCTAGGGTTAACTAGCAACTTATCCAATTTCTGACAAGCATCATCCATTGACCAAGGAATATATAAACATTCTGCATCATTTGCGAATGTTTCTGGGAATGATCTATATGCGGGATATAAACAATTTGTACCTAAAGCATCTGCTTCTGATGCTGTGTTACTTACCCAATCCTGTAAAGCACAATTAAATAATACTCGAGAATCTGCTAGCAATTCATAATACTCATTCTTTTTAAGATTTTCGTATATTTTAAAATTAGCTGTCTTTTCTAAAGCTCTTGCTCTATCTAAATATTGTGGATCGTTACTACGTAATGGACCGCCAGATAAAACAGCAAATTCAACATCTCTATGTTCATACCCATATTGCTCAATTAAATCCATAAAGAAACCTGGTTGCTTTTCTTGATCGAATCTTGCAGCAAATACAACTCGCTTTTTACGATTAATGAAAGGTTTAATTTCTTTTACTCTGCTTTGAACTTCATCTTTATCAAAAGCCAAACCAGAGATATTGAAGATTGGTGCTTCCCAACCTGCAATTTTCATATGAGCAACCATCTCTTCATTCGAAGCAAGAATGCCTGTGACAAAATGATCTGTCATTTTCTCATAGAAGCCCATCCACTTCTGCATATCCCATACATGCAAGAAATCATCAGGATCAATTGTCTGAGCCAAACAACGAACAAAAATACGAGGATGATATTCCCAGTCCATTTGATCCATAATATAAGGCAATACTTCCATACCAGGCGTAAACATATCTTCAAAGAAAATAGTATCTTGCGAAGTAATTTCGCCGGCTTTCATCTTTGCGACAAGTCTTGCCATTTGTGTCAAAGAATAATAACTACGACCGTGTGCATCGAGAACCTGACCTGTTACGATAGACTTAGAACTGTCTAAGAAATCACCATGAATAACTTCATAGTCAATACCTCTACGCTTAAACGCATCTTCACTCCAGTGTTGAAGTTGCAAAGTATATCGACCTTCATAGGGTTCTAAACCCATATAATATAATTTACTCATTTACATACATCCTTGGTGTAATATCTTTGCCTTTGATATGCGAAAAATACATTCTGCAACCATTCTCTCCATCTTCTGATACTTCAATTACGTAGTCTCTATCTGGCCATGTACTGATACATTTATTATGTAGATCCTTTGCCATCATTTCGCATGACTTATAATCCAATTGCAATGTTCCATCTGCATACCAGCGTTCCATAATTCGCTTTGCTTGAATAAATTCAACATCTCTATCATCATGAAATACTTGCATCTCAACTCTGAAATGGAAGATATGTCTATGAGGTGTTCCTAAGAATGAAACATCTAACCAATCGCCTGTTGCTAACTTCGGGTCTGTTGCTGCTGCAGGATACTTGTGGATACCTTCTTTCTGAAAGGTTACCCAAATATAACTATCTGTTTTTATAATCATGCAAATAAGTCCTCAAGTGAAGATGGGGCTACAGAATTGACGGGTTCTGAATCCATAAACCTGCCGACATTCTTTTCCCAATGAATAAAATCGTCGTTTGTTTTTACATCAAATAAAGTTGCGTATTCATTCTCGCATCCTTTATCTCTACAGAATCTCAAAAATTCTTCTTTGCTGTTCATTAAATTGGAAACATCCAATGTGAAATTATGGACATTCGTTAAAATGAATGCTAACCTTGCTCTCATTACATCAATGAATTTTCCACCTTGTTCTAAATATAGACCAACAGAAATATTCATTAACTTGTGATATTCTTCAGGTGTATAATCTGTATCACACACCGAATTAATCTCATTAACAACTGTTCTATAAATGTTAGAATATTCTCTACCCATCTTTACTGAAGAACCACCATAGTCGCTAGGATTCTTTTTCTTGCTGTGTGAGAAGTAAAATAATCCATTATCTAACGACATAGAATGTGTTGTCGAGTCATATGAAATATCAATGCCTTCATATAGACCAGTTTGACTAAATAATAGATATGGTAAAATACGCTTAAGTGCACCAACACCTAATACGTGTAAATGAAATGGTCTTTCCAATGGAACAGAGTTTACATAAAATGCTCTCTTAACATCTTCCAAAGGACCCATACCTAGTGCAGCTGATCCCATAGCAACACCACCAATACGATGATGTAATTCTTTTGGAACTTCATCTAATAAGAATTCGCCCCATTGCTTATAAGTATCTGCACCCGAACCCTGCAAAATAATAAATGGTCTACATTTACTGTTCAATGAATCAAATTTTAAAATTTGATCTTTGACGTTTTTGCCTGTTTGTCTAGCATATGTCTCAAAATTTTCCATATCTACATAGCGACGCTTGGTATCAATCTTTGCAGACGTACCATCTGCAGATGTAGACTTGACTGGTATTTCATCAAACGCCATACCAATGTCTGCATACGTTCCTTGATTCTCATAAACCTTATTGCGAGTTTCTGGAGTATTAGGCAATCCTCTAGTAATAATTTGCAATCCGCCAGAGTCAGCATGAATGTTTTTAATAGCAGGTCTAAACTTCTGCAATTTCTTACCAAAGTTTCTTTCTGTAAACCCATTATACAATAATGAAAACTGATGGTTGTTTTTATTATGAACAGTTTTGTTCATCATATTAATGATCATGTTCAATGTGTCTGGGTCTTCACATTGTTCTGAACCTAATCGCAGATATGCTGGTCCAGATATAACGTATTCTAATTGTCTGCTCATTCGAATAAACTTTCTAAAGTATGTGCCTTGTCTTCTTTTGGAACAAAATTAGGATCCTTAGATAGATAGGTGTTCTCATCTGTATAAATTATATTAAATTTTGTCTTGTTTGTCAATACAGAACGGACATCATCGACAGCTAAATCTTTCCTATTTAGTTTAATAATAAAATCGGAATAATTTATGTTGTCATATTCATTAATTGTTGCTCTAACCGAATTCGATTCTACAGGAACAAATGAATTGAATATGTTAATCCAAGATTGAATTCCCATAGCGTGTTCAATTTTAATATATGCTAATGGATTTTTAGAATACCATGTTTTTGCATCAGCAAAGTCGTTATATAATTTTAATACTAATGCAGGAATATTTTTCTTTTCATCTGAAAAATAATATTGTTTACTAAAATTTTTCAACCAAGACATACCTTCTATTGCAACAGTAGGTAACTGACCCATACACTCATAGAAAGCTAAACCAAAACTTTCTCTGATTGCAGGATTATATGCTACTCTTGCAGATGTAATAAAGTCTACCTTTTCTTTTCCGTAGATGCCAATCTTTATTTCGTATTTAGCATTTATTGCTTTGAGTGCTTCTTCAAATTTTCTAGCACCATTGGTGTTAGTAATAACTTTTGCGGGCAATCCTGTTTCTTTAATTACTCGAATAAATTCTTCTGGATTTTTTCTAGGCTCCCAACGACCAATCCATAAAACACCTTCTCTAGGATTATCGTGTTGTTCTAATAATGATTTTTCCGTCATAGGAATCGGAAGCTCATATGCATTAGAAAATCCTTGAGTTCGTAATTCGTTTTTGTTTCTTTCAGTTTGTGTACCAATAGTAATACCTTTGACGTGCATTAAAGCATTGAACACCTCATTAAAAGATTCTGTAAATTCATTTTTCCAAGATCTATCGTCTAGAAACACCATACTTTCATTATGAGTATAGTAAATAATTTGTATAGACTTATGTAAATTCAAAGAATATATTCCCGGAAATGATTCTAATGTATTACAAATAATAACATCATAAAGATTTTTGTTTAAAGCATACATCATAGAATCTCTAAAAGAACTCATCTTTTCGAAATTATAAGAATCCTCAAACATAAATGTTTTAGTATGTGTGCTATAAGATCTTGCTGTCGGTGACCATATAAAATTTGCGCCAGCTTCTTCCAAGTATTCTTTGAATGCTAGATTAGAAGTAGGTTTATCGGTGATGATATCTATCTTATAACCGAGTGGTGTAAAAGTCTCAATAAAACTTTTAGCAAATTGGCCTAATCCTCCGTGAGGAATAGTATGTTGATCACTTAAACAAAAAGCGATGCGCTTCTTATATGTATTCATTATTCACCTAGTATTTTAATTAAGTGTTTAGTTTGGTGCATAGCATCATCTAAGGCATTATGATAAACACCTTCTCGAGCATCTGCAGGCACCCAATGGAATAAAGCCTTTACTGTACGATAGCAACGATCGTCCCAACATTTCCAAGGTGGTTCTCTGTCAGTATTAAAATAAGCATTGGCTAAAATTGTATTATCAAATACTGCACCGTTACCCCAGACAGGTAGACTCTTAGGTCCGAACCATTCTTCGAAATCATCCAGTGCTTGTTTTAGTGGTATATTATTGCGAGTAAGTTCTCGCAGAGCTTCTTTGTTTTGCTCCGACCACCATTTGATTGTATCTTTAGAGATATGCATACCTGCTTCTTTGCAGGTCTTTAAATCAATTGTACAGTAAAAAGTATCAAGTATTTCTTTACCCTCAAATTTCACTGCACCAATAGAACAAATTGCTGCATGCGATCTTGTTGACATTGTTTCTAAGTCAACCATAATATTAACTGTCATATATTATCCTATTGTAATAATTCTACCCATTGTCCGACATAATTTTCCCAGTCATACGATTTTGCGTGTTCTCGTATTAAATAACATCTATCTCTATATTCTGAAGGTCTATCTTTATAATACATTAAAACAGATACAGTACTTTCTAAAAATTCTTTTTCATGAATTGGAACTTCAATTCCGCCTTTATGCCCAACCATATCATTCCACCAACCGACAGGTGTACCGATAACCAACTTACCTGCGGCGCCTGCCTCTAATGAAGGTAATCCGCCACCCTCTTCTGAACTAGATAATATGACACTATCTACAGACTTATAGAATCCTGGCATTGTTACGAAACTATTGTGGTAATGACTAGCCACTCGGAAATCAAGACCACAAATTTGTGCCGCTTCTTTTACCAGGTATCCTCGTTTTTTATATCTTGGTTGGGATAAAGGTCCGTCTATCATTTCTTGAGTAAACTCATGCCTTTCATGATATGCCCCAGCAAACCCTACAACTTTAAGTTCTTTGCTTGGCTCATCATAGAAAGTATTATAATTGATTGCGATAGGACAAACAATAGGAGATCTTTCCAAATTTAATTTTTTACTGTATTCTTTTAAGTAATTACTACAGACACCAAATTTTCTAACATGGTTAAAATCATCCAATCCAAATCTATAATTATACTCAGTTAAATCCAATGTGGCATAACCAATAACAATACATCTCTCAGGTGAAATGCCGTGTGTATGATGTAATCCCATATATCCATGTGGGCTGGTTACCCATACATCTATATGAAAATCTAGTTCTTTAATTTCTTGTGTTGAGTATTGCTTATCCCATGGAAGCAGATGACAATTAAATCCATACTTCCAAAGATATTTAAATAGCTCATAATGAATAGAACCAAACGCCCACTCATTATCAAATAAAAATACTACATTTTTCATTATTTTTTTATCAATGTATTTACAAAATTAAGTAATAATTTGTGATGTTCGCCGTTATGATACTTACCTTTTAGCCAACTATAACTATCATACCAAAATTGTTCACTTTCAGGATGACACCCGATTATTCCAATGTTGCTTTGTATGATTGCCATAGGGTCACCATTTGCATATGTAGCGATTGTTTGGTGACTTCCATTACCAACCAAAGCACAACCATCGTAAAAAAACATTTCTGTATCAGATCCATTCCAGTTGACTTTAATATTTTTAGCATGAGGTCTCCTTGTATCTGTACCTGGTCTTTTTATGTATTGAACAGCATCTATGTTATTTAGTATATTTAGATAGTGTTTACCTGCCCAGTAACCACCCATACATATCCCAAGATATTTGCCACCATTCTTAACAAAGTTGCGAACTCTTTTTGCATTGTGCTTAAAAAGAGTTGTATAAGATTCAGAATCGCCTATTCCTCCTGGGATAATAATCATATCTACCCCATCGAAAAAGTTATTTTCTAATTCATTCTTACCAAAAATTTTGAATGAATAATCATCACCCAAAGCTTTTATAATACCATTACTGCTTTGTACAGAACACTTAGGATCTGCTATGAATAGAGCAATAGTAGTTTTCATTTGTCATTGTTTTTCTTTTCAATGGGTGGAGGGAAATGAGGTTCAATCACATAATGGTTAGCAGTCCACCAACCAAAAGCAGTAATAAATCCATATAAAAATATTTCTGCGATCATTTACCTGTCATCCTTGCAATACTCAAAAACTCGTGTCTTGCAGATGAGTCTGTTTTAAATCCACCACCGAGGCGAACTGTTACTGTAGATGATCCTGTATCTTCAACACCTCTAGACTTAACACAATAGTGTTGCGCATCAATCATCACCGCAACATCTTCAGTCTCCAGTATAAATTGGAGAGTATGGAAGATCTGTTCAGTGAGTCGTTCTTGGATTTGAGGGCGCTTGCTGAAATACTCAACAATGCGGTTAATTTTGGATAGTCCGAGGACTTTCTGTTTAGGAACATAAGCAACGGTAGCCAAACCATCAATAACAACAAAGTGATGTTCGCAGTTACTTTGGACATTGACGTTGCGTTCAACGACCATTTCATTGTAATGCATCTTGTTATCAACAGTCGTACATTTTGGAAATGCATCATAATCTAACCCCCAGAAAATTTCATTTACATACATCTTAGCAACACGTTTAGGTGTTTCAATTAAACTATCGTCGGATAAATCTAAACCTAGATACCCCATGATTTCTCTAAAATGTGCTTCAATACGATCTATTTTTTCTTTTCGATCTAAATGACTAGTGTCAACTGAGGGAGTTTCTACCCCCATGAATAGCAAATGTTGGTGTACTTGTCTGCCCAATACTGGGTCAGTTTTTGTCTTGTTGTATGACATTTTTGAATCCTTCCTTACACGGATATGATAATTGAATTTTGTTACCTTTGTGTAACATTAATATTTATGCCTTTGCTTTAGCCTCAGCTCGTGCATTCTTTTCAGCAGTAATTTCATTACGGCGAGCTTTGATACCCTTTGCCATTTCTGCTAAGTGCTTACGGGCACGGGTACCTGCTGCTGCGTTACCTGCATTGAACTTTGCGTTCTCTACGGTGTATGCTGCGAATTCTGTTTCAATTTGTTGTTGTGCGCTCATGCTGTTTCCTTTGTGTTAATGTTTCTATAACTTTCAATATATTTTTCTTCATCATGAAATTTAGGAGCATTTTTCAATGCCCTATCTAATTCTTCTTTAATTAAAAGAAGTTTATTTTTATAATATAATTGAGTGTAACCATCATTGTAGTTAGATTTCATCTCTATCGCCATTTTTTGTATTTGGTTTAATATTTCCATTAGGTTCCCCAAGCGTTTTTGAACAAAGGAATTTGTAATCTATCTGAATACCTATGTCCGTTTCGCATCGCGATTTCAGCCACGGCCCTATTATTAAGACTGTACAACTGCTCAGTACCACCGACTGGCATAAGATAAACATTACCAGTAAAGCCCGCTTTGCGATAAGCAGCAATAGCACATTCTGCATCTTTGTAGTCCTCTTCTGTTGCTATTACAAATTTTAGATAAACATGACCTAACTCTTCATAAGAGACAACAATATCGGGACAAATAGCATCATCCCAATTTTCACCCGAATTTGGAAGCTTTGGACTCACACTGAAAGTAATGTCCCGCCAAAAATCATTATTATGATGATATGTCCATGTATGTAAATATAAGCCGAAGTCATCACTTATTTCCTGAGTACCATTTGTTTCAAAAGTAATTTCTTTTAAATTTTGCATACTAGGATGATCTAAAAGATCGACATATGCTTTTTGCCATCCCAATAAAGGTTCGCCTCCGGTAATTACAAGATGTTCGTCTTGCCATTTCTTGTGAGGTAGCATATCCATAATCGCATCGGCAATGCTATCAGTACTGAGTACAGGGCTAAGATGCTTAAACCTAGGATCCCAACTAGCATATGAATCACACCCCGTATGCACCAAAGGCAAGTCTTTATAATTTTTAATAGCGTCTGCGTCAATTGCAAATCTTTCATTACTTTGTGCTCCTCGAGGCATGCCAAAGCCTTCGCATTTAAAATTACATCCGAAGACTCTCAAAAAGACAGAGGGTACGCCCATATAACGTCCCTCTCCTTGAATACTATAAAATAATTCTGCTACTTTAAGTTTGCTCATATATGTTAGACCATTGTTTAAGTTTAGCAATTTTGTTGTCAGCCGCTATGCTAACCTGTTCACTGCCAATAATATTAAATTTAATACACAAATCAATCATTGCCTGCAGATCGCCTAGTTCTTCTGCTAGATGTTCTCTATTAGTCTTAGGCTTTCCGGGTTTATAATTGTCGATTCCAAAACGTAAACATTTTGAAATTGCTTGTGTCACCTCAGCACATTCTTCTTGAAGAATGAACATAATCTCTTCAGTTTTATTCATGCTTAATTATATTATAGGTCTTCTGGGAAGTCAAGAAATTCTGCATCTTTTTCGGCCAAATCATCCGCGGCTTTTTTCTTTTTACGAGCTTTGGTTTGAGCAGGGGTTTCCCGTCTTTCGGGATCTATAGTATCCAGTTGCTTTTTCAAATAATCTACAAGTTGTCTGCTTGCTTCTGAATCATCGGATCCTTGTAGTATGGAATCCAAATCCATATTTTCTATCAATTTATATTTGGTTGCTTGCTGTTTCTTTTCCTTTTGGATTCTACGAATAAAGGCAAAGTAAATAATTTGAGTATAATATGCAAAAGGATTAGAGGATTTATCTGGATCAAATTTTACGGCAGCTGTTAAACAATTTTCAATACCATCAGAAACCATATCGTCTCTAAAAGTATAATTAATAAAATTAGATTTATATGAAAGGTGTGTTGCTATCTTTATAAAGCATTCGCCTATATATCTAGTAACCTGAGGAGGTTCCTTGCCTTCAGCCTTTGCCTCATCTACCTTTTGTTTATATTCTATAAGAGCTGCTAGAAACTCTTTATTATTTACATAATGAGCAGGTGCTTTTTCTGTACTAATGGATTGTTTTTCTAGAACTTCTTCTGTTTCCGCTACTATCATTTTCATCACTATCTCCTTCAAGGATTTGTTTAATTATTTCATCTTCAAGTTCTTTATCGTCGAAATCGTCAGCTTCTTGTAAAGTAATTGTTTCGGTTTCGTTTTCATCGTCAGCTTCTGCTTCAGCCTGTTCTCTTTGTATCAAGTATTCTGTATAATTCTTTTTCAACGTGTCTCTAATATTAGTTGCAACAACAATTTGACTCACGGGGATTTCATATACATTTTCCTCAGCAAAACTAAATAGAGGATACATTATATAAGATTCTACAAGAACATCGTTTCTCGGCAATCTTAATTGATGTAGAATGACTGGGTCTTTGACGCATATCATTTTTTTACCAGTTAATGTTTTGCAATCATCTGTAGTTTTACAAATAATATTGTCGCCATTTACTAATTTTAAGTATTTGTATGTTATTTCAAGTTCTGTAATAGTTGTCATTGTAACGGTACCTTTACTAACTTGTAGTTAAAATGTTCGTCATTATAAATTTTAATACGTTCTATCATATGAAGTAACGTATAATTCTTTCTGTTTTTCCAACTCAAATCATCAGCAATATCATACAGTTTACATGCTGTTTTATTTTCACTTGTTCTAAGACCCCGGCCAATAGATTGTAAATTTCTAATACGAGATTTTGAAGGCGAGGCAAAAACAATATTATGTAGGTTTTTAATATTTATCCCCGTAGAAAAAGTGCCATAGCTAGCAACAATAATAGCATCGGATTCTAATTCTGTAATACGTCGTATATCCTCTCGCTGATCTGTATCCGTTCCACCATAAACAAAAAACACTTTTCTGTTCACAGCTTTTTCTTTAATCATTTCATGAAGGACTTTGCCGTGTTTTTCTACATACTGAAAAAGCACTAATGTATTACCTTCTTGCTTTAACGCAAGATTTCTAATAAATTTATTTCTTGAAGGATGTTGTACTAGAAAATCCATTTCATCTTGATAGGATAAGTTCTTAGCATTCTTTTTAATCTCATCCGAATATTCTAAGACTATATTAAAAATTTCTAAATCTGCAAGTGTCTTATCTGATATAAGTTTCTTGGTTGTTGTTACTTTAAATACTGGTCCAAATAAACCCTCAAGTACAAGTTTGTGAGTTTTAAGTCCATCTAAAGTACCAGTTGTACCTATACGGTATGGGGTATTGGTACACTTAGTTAGAATTCCTGTTAGAGATTTTGCCTTATATAAATGAGCTTCGTCTCCATAAACAACTTTAAAAGATTGAAAAAATGGCTTTGGCAATTTAAATAGTGATTGCCAAGTACTAATCACTACTTCAAACTCGTTAGATTTTTCATGCCCACCATAAATTCTATGGCAATTTTCAGATGCCTTCCAACCGTTTAAACAAGAATAATCTTGAAAGTCGGAATACATTTGTTCTACAAGGGAAGTTGTCGGCACAATTATAAGTTGCTTGCGATTGAATCGCTCGTGCCATCGGAGTAAACAATAAATGATTAATGACTTGCCTGACCCTGTGGGCGACAGTAATAATCTTCTTGCATCCGTTATTGCTTGATATACTGCATCAATTTGATAATCTCTAATCTCAATAGGTTTTCCCTTCGACCCTAAATTGAGATCTTCACAAAATTTTCTAACTATATCATAAGTAGCGGCATCCGCTTCTTGCATATAATTTTCATAATCTATAGTATAGTCTCTTTCTTGACAGAAATGTTCTAAATAATCTTTTAGTCCCACATATAATTCTTGTGTGAACATTGAGAATAATTTGACCTTACCATCCCACATTCTTGCTTTATATAAAGGATGAAACTTAGCACCAGGAACTTCAAACGAAAAATGATCGCTTAATTCCTGCGCTAATGAAGGTTCACATTTAACCTTCAAGAAAACTTCATCTTTTTTAGATAATGCAATATCCGCCATTACATCATACCGTTAGTAAATTTTTGCCATTCAATTGCATTACGAATATCCCAACCTCTACTATTCAAAGAACGAATAATTTGTTCTAATTGATAAAGTACTGTTTTAAAATATTCTACTTTATCTTGATACTGTACTAGATCACCGTCGACGGTTAGGAATTCATCCATTTCATTTTTTAGAGGTTTGTTGCCTTGCCATTGATCCCAACCTTCGGTTTCCAATTCCTCTTTAGACATTTCACCTCTATAATAACGATACTTTTTACGTCGGCAGTTTAGATAATCAGATTCTGCTTTTCGTAAATTTAATTTAGTAGAAGTCAAGAAATTCAAATACTTAGAATGTAGGTTAGGAGTTCTTATAGACTCCTGACCCAAATTCATTTCATTGATTTTACAATCATTCGACCACTCATCTTGGAGTTCTGTCAATTTCATAATATAGTATTTAGTTTATCCTATTTGGATAATTTGCTGAGGATTGCCCTGGAAGTTGAATGAACCATAGTGGTTCAAAGAGATTGAAGGATCAAGCCAAATCTCTCCACCCATGTCTTGCCATCTGCGAGAGAAGGTATAATCTTCAGACAAGTAACGCTTGTCTTTTGGATCAATCATAGTATCAAAGAACGCATAGAAATGGGGATTCAATTCTGGAGGCGTGTTCAAATCATTGTTATATTTAAGTTCAGGATAATGCACAATCATCTTATCAATTACTTCACGCTTAATCATCATAAAACCTGTAGCACCATCATGTAGGCGAATCAACCCATTCTCAATGGCAATTTGTTTTTGTTCGCGATTAACAAATTTAAAGTTGATAGCGTAGTCACTACCAAAAGAGGCAATTTGTTGATCTGTATAAGGTTCACTTGTTGCCTTAACAGATTCGCGAATACGTTGCCAGTTAACACCCTTTTTAGGATATGCCCCTACCGCCACATCCTTATTGTGAGCAATTAATTTAATAACGTCTTCTACTTGATATTCAATATCCGCATCAATAAACATTAGGCGGGTAAAGTTACTTTGTAAGAAGTAAGCAACAAGAACATTACGTGCTCTTGT
>Ga0214919_10003148_pt1 | contig 25229 bp, 19 predicted proteins | sample LL1503_MetaG_FD_177994 | JGI IMG/M metagenome (GOLD analysis project Ga0214919, IMG submission 177994) | Freshwater microbial communities from Lake Lanier, Atlanta, Georgia, United States - LL-1503 | ecosystem: Environmental > Aquatic > Freshwater > Lake | place: USA: Georgia | collected... | reverse complement strand
TCTCACCGCAGAAAAACGCTTTACGATTTTGGCCAACGGATCCCTCATCAGCGAGAAGGACCGGGGCGACAGCACCAAAACCGCCCACTGGCGTCTGGAACAGCCTTGTCCCAGTTATTTGATCTGCTTTGCCATTGGCGATTTTATCTGTGCCGATGATGGTGAATTTGAAGGAATTCCTGTGGCGAGTTTTGCGACCGCTCCCCACGAGGTCGCCGACCTCAAAAGGTCCTTTGGTCGGACCAAAGACATGCTGCGCTGGCTGACCACCAAACTTGATTCCCCTTTTCCTTTTCCCAAATACTACCAATTCGCCCTGCCCGCCTTTGGTGGCGCAATGGAGAATATTTCGCTGGTCAGCTGGAGTGACATTTTTGTCGCCGATGAAGCTCATGCACGCGAGTGGTCGTGGTTCATTGATCAAGTAAACATTCATGAGATGGCCCACAGTTTTTTTGGTGACAGTGTGGTCTGCCGCGATTTTGCCCACGCATGGCTCAAGGAATCCTGGGCAACATATATGGAGCAGTGCTGGCTCGAGGACCGTCACGGGACGGACGATGCCCTGGTTGATTACCATCGCAATGCCCAGGCCTATTTTTCAGAGGCCGATGAAAAATACCGGCGCCCAATCGTCACGCGGCGTTTCAAGTCTTCATGGCAAATGTACGACCGCCATTTGTATCCGGGTGGCGCGTGCCGCCTGCACATGTTGCGTGGAATGCTTGGCGACGATGTTTTTTGGGCTGGAGTGCAAGACTACGTAAAAACCTTCCGGGGCCGCGTTGTCGAAACTGATGATTTCAGACGGAAACTCGAACAACACTCGGGGCGCTCCCTCGTGAAGTTTTTTGATCAGTGGATCCTTGGCGACGGTTATCCCGATTTGAAAGTCTCTTTTGCGTGGGACGAAACCGCAAAAACCGGGACTTTTTCGGTTGAGCAAAAGCAGTGTGCCGTAGACGGAGGAAACAAAAAGGCGGGTACAGCCTTCGATTTGCACACTGACATCGGCTGGACAATGTCAGGCGTGGCCCACACGCAAGCCGTCTTAATTGAGCGTGACCGTCATGATTTTGTTGTGCCAATGGCGCAGCGGCCCGATCAAGTTCGCTTCGATCCCAAATGCAGGGTTTTGCATAAACTTGAATTCAGCCCGGGTGACGATTTGCTGAAGGCCCAGCTCACGGGTGCCAGTGATGTGATTGGCCGAATCCTGGCCGCCAATGAACTGATGAAGTCGGGGCGCAACGCCAACATTCAGGCGGTTGGATCCGCGATGCTGCAAGAGCCCCATTGGGGGGTCCGTTGCGAGGTGGCGGCCTTCTTCGGCGAATCAAATACCGAATCCAGTTTGGCAAACCTTCTGACTTGGATGAAACGCGAAACAGACTCTCGCGTCCTTCATGCTCTGGCCAATGCAGCACGCGAGTTTACCGATGATCGGATGGTGGAAGTGGTCCAGGCGCGCCTGCAAGAGGCTTTGCCACCACTTTGTCGTGGGGCCTTGATCGAATGCCTTGCTGCGCAACGTCAGCCGGCTCTGATGGCAGCAATCGAACGTGAATTTTCCTGCCTTGACCGCCACGGGTTCGTTGAATCATCGGTGTTCAGGGGGCTTGCTGCCTTTCGTTCAGAAGATGCAGCGCATGTTTGCCTCAACCGGATGAAGTCTGGGGTCGTGTCTTATCGCGCCATGCCGGCCGCGGCCCAAGCCATAGCCGGACTTTATCAATATGCAAAAAAGCAAATGCAAACCCAAATCGTGTCAGAACTTGTGACTCTTTTACGCAATGAGCTGATGACCATCCGGCAGGGTGCCTACCGTGGAATCGGATCAGGCGGTGTGGCAGAGGCCGCGCGGGCACTGGATGGGCTGCGCCCGGGGTTACCGCTGCAAGAACGAGTGGAAGTTGAACGGATCCTTGACCATCTTCGCAAGCCCGGCGACACCAAAGTTCAGGCCCTTGAGAAAAAGTTGGAGGCCATGCAGGAAAAGTTCCGCAAACTCGATTCTGTAGTCCAGAAACTGCAAGACCAGAAATAGTAAATCACGCCCTTCATACCACCCTCTTCATGCCACCCAAAATACACGGCAAAAGTTTCCCCGGGCGAAAGCCTTACCGGGAAACTTTTGCCCAGCGTGGGATCCCCACGCTTCAAGCGGGTTACACTTAAAACATCGCCAGAACTCCGTGCAGCAATACCAACGAGCTAATTTTTGGCGCCATTTTCGGGAGCATCACGTGGGCCGATCACGCAAAAGCAAGTCCGGCATTCATTATGAGGTTCTAGGCGAAGGCCCAGATCTTGTGATGTTGCGCGGACTTGGGCGTAACACGAAACATTGGCTTGGCTTTGAACATAAAATGGCCAGGCACTTTCGGGCTATCACCATCGATGCCCGGGAGATCGGTCAAACCAAACGAGGCATGAACGTTACGGACACGATCTATGATCTGGCCGACGACGTTGTGCAGGTGCTCGACGAAGTGGGGAGCCAGAGGTCTCACGTCATGGGCGTATCTTTAGGTGGCATGGTGGCAATGGCAATGGGGCTCAAACATCGCGCCAGGACTTCTTCTCTCGTGATCGTGAATTCCAGCATTGCCGGCAGTGGTCATGCGCGTTTGAGTCGTGCCGCCTGGCTTTTATTGGCGCGTGCGGTTGTTTTTGGTCCCGCCATTTATGACGACCTTGCGCGCCTCCTGTTGGGACCTGAATCGCCAGCGGACCTGCAAAAAAAAGTTGCAAAAGAGTGGCTCAAGATTGACCAGGCATCGAAAGTGGCTCCGGCTGTGATCGTGAAACAAATTCTGGCAGCCGCGAGATTCAGAGTTCGTGATGATTTGCGCGGTATCCAAGTTCCGGCGCTGGTCCTTTATGGCAAGGGCGACCAGTTTGTCCCCACGGCCAACAGCGAGCTAATTGCCAGTTTGATTCCCGGTGCAAGATTGCTTGGAATTGAGGGTGGAGGTCACGAGTTGACCATCGATCGCCCGGAAGAAGCGATGTCAGCGATCAGGAAGTTCATCAAAGCATCGGAGGCGAAAAAATGATTTCAAAAAATTCGCAAAGCCCATCAATCTCTGCAGCCTTGAGTTCTGCCTTGGCGTCTTCGTCTTCCTCTTCGCCAACTTCGTCAACAGGCGTTTCGCCGGCAGGGTCTTCCGTCTCGTCCAGTGCGCCGACTCAGCGTCCCGCGCAGGACAAGACACGCAAGGAGTTTGAATCACAAGTCGCAGACGATGGCACTGCAGAGGCATCTGGAACCGGCAGTGCAGTAGAGGCAAAAGATTCAAAAGAGGCAAAGGATTCAAGGGAGCCCAAGGAAACCAAAGAACCAAAGGTGTCCAAGGAGCCAAAGGCCGAACGAGAAGCAAGAGGCAAGGGCCAGGCATCCATGGCGAATCAGATCCTTCGCCAACTGGTTAAGCAGAATCCTGATGCCAAGCCAGCCGCGCTGCATTTTCTGGAAGGGACCCAATCCCCTGGGGCCATCGAGGAGTTGCCGCAATTGATGGCCTCCAGTCGGTTCATCATGGATGCCTTGATTGAAGAAGATTTGGGCGGTTACATGAATGAGGACGTCAAACCAAGCAATGTCATGCGCGAGCTCGGATTTGGACCAGAATTGATCACGCAGGCATTGGCCTTGGGTGTCGACTCTTCCGGTCCCTTGCAGCGTGGTCAGGTTCTTGGTGCGTTGGGGGCTGATCCAAAGAGGGTCGAATCGGATCTTAACCGGTTGAAAGGAGCCATCGCACTGGAGGGCGTCGCCGGGTACATGCAGCAGTCGCTCGCCATGGCAAAATCATCCGGCAAGCAAACTGGCATTATGGACAAGATGACCGGGCCCGAGGTTGAAGAAACAGGTGCTGACCTTCTGGCATTTAAGTCCACCAATAGTCTGGAAACGCAGGCTATCATGGCGCAGGCACTTGTTTCAGCCAGCAGTTGGGGCCCGCACAATATGGGCAAGTCGATCGACGTAAATTTTCAATCCATTGGATTAAATGGTTTAGATGCAGGGTCCTCGGCGGGGGGAGTTCTCGACATGCTGACAGGCATGTCGGGAGGCGATCAGGCCATGCTGGGGGTCATGACCGAATCGCAAACGCCGGTAGTCAATTCAGGGCAGCCAGAACAGGCAGTGATTTCTTCTTCAACGGATCTGGCTGAATTCAAGGCAAGCCTACAGGCAGAGTTTGGTGACAGCGTCAAAGTCATCGGGACCGGTCGCGCTGCATGGGAAGAGTTCGGCGCGAGCGCTGCGTTCGATAATGATGTCGCCGCAGGGTTTGGGGATGCCGTTACTTTTGAATCGATGCGGGCCCCAGACTTGATGGATCGAGAGGGCTTGATGGATCGAAAGAATTCGCAGGGAGAAAACCAGCCTTCCGGTCAGGAATTCAAGAACGAGTCGGGCGATGTCGCGCGTTCTGCCGATGAAACAGAAAAGGCATTGCCCGAGTCAAATCTCCTTTCAAATATTGAACGGGGAATCGCACAAGATGGAATTAAGGCCGCTGATACGGCTGACGCGCCCGCCCAAGAAAAGGCTGAGCGCAGTGAGATCAAGGCCAGGCATGCAAGCGATGCTTTCCGCAAGATTCAAGATGCCATCCGCCACACATCCGTGAGCAATATTGGCGCCATGCGCCTTGACCTATCGAGCCCAGAGGCTGGAAATCTTGAAGTCGCCGTGCGCATTGACAAGGATGGCCAAGTCGATGTTCGGGTCATGGCCGGGTCCGGGGAACTTCGGGAACTCGTTGCCCGCGAGTTGATCCAGTTGAAATCGGCACTCAGTGAGCAAAATCTGAACCTGCGTGAATTTACCACGAGGGCATGGACTGGTGCGGAAGGAAACCTGGCAAATCAGGGCCGGTCCCAGGGTTTCGAAAACGACCGTCACCAAGATTCGTCCCTTGCTGGAGCCACTTCGTCTGGACGTTCACCGGGGCAGTCGATTGCGGCTTTGAATGAACAGATGGGGCGTCAGGCTCTGCGCTCCTTTCGTATTGTCGATCTTTCCGATCGCAGTTTAGGTGGCGACGGGCGGATCAAGGTTCTCGCCTGACGAGTGGTTGAAAAATAGATTTTTGAATCGCCGATTTGGAGGACAACATCATGCGTACGTCGATGCAAGAAAAGATCAGTCCATATCAAGGCAAAAGCGCGCCAAATATCCTTGATGGGGCTGGCACGTCAAAGGTTTCATCGACTCAAGGCGATGCATCGTTCAAAAATATCCTGATGAGTTCAAATCTGGATGTTGCCAAGGAACGGGCGTCAAATAAAGACGGCGATCTTTCAGCGGCCAAGACGGATGAAGAATTTTTTCGCGCCATCAACGGTCGCAATAGCACGCAGCGTGGACCTAAAACTGAACTCGACAAAGACGACTTTCTCAAGCTGTTCATTGCGCAGCTGCAGAATCAGGATCCATTGAAGCCGGACGATAGTGCTCAAATGGCAGCACAGCTGGCGCAATTCAACGGGCTGGAGCAAATGCTCAACGTCAACAAGACCCTTACAGAAATGCTCAAGGGGCAAAGCAACGGACGCAATTTTGGTATGCTCGATTACGTTGGGCGGGAGGTCACCGTTGAGGGTGGTCGGGCCTTGGTTTCACAAGGCAATGCAGGGCAGGTCAGTTTCAACATCGACCGGCCTGTGTCTGGTGCTACCCTCGAAGTTCGCGACGGTAATGGCAACATTGTGGCGACGGAAGAACTTGGCCAATTGCGCGATGGGGAGCAGGACTTGCAGTGGAGCGGTGTTGGGACCGACGGGAAGGCATTGCAAGATGGTGCCTACACATTCTCAATCACGGCGACGGCAGATGAAGGGCAAGCAGTTCCTTTGCCAGTTCAGACGAGGATCAAGGTCACAGGAGTGGATCTTAAGGATCCAAATGGCGCCTTTATGACTGCAGCCGGAAAAATTTCGGCAAATGATGTTGTGGCTGTACGAATGATTGATGAAAAACCAAAAATGAATGAACAGCCAAAAATCAATGAACAAGCAAATATGAGTGAGCCGCTGGAAGTAAATGAACCACTTGTGGCTGGTGCGGCTGCCATTCCTGTGATTATGGATTCTGCGGACCAGCCGGCGGAGAACGTAGATGAACAAAAATAGTATTTTTAAAAAAGTGATGATCGTGGTGTGCGCAATCGCGCTTTCGTCCTGTTTGGGCAAGAGGACTGTCAGGTCGCAGCAATCTGGATCTGGGGCAGCAGGTGGTGCTAGCGTTCAAGAAACGGTCGGTCCGGACGCGTCGGGCTCAAAAGGTGGCGCGGACTCCGCGCCAGCGCGGGCTGAGATCTGCAAAGAGCTTGAAAAATCGTGCCCGCAGGAACCAAAACAGACCTTTTGTGAGTTGCGTGAATTTTCTGGGGTCGTCTTGACGCCGGGGCACAATTCCTTTGCATACGCCGGCAGTGTTTGTGAGGCAAAGAAGGCGGTATTGGCCGAAGCCTGCAAACGCGGCTGGGACATCAAAACCATGGATGCGATCAAATGCGCTCCCGACGCAAGCGATCGCAAATGTCCCGTGGTCCCTGGAATATGCATCACATTGTTTGATCCAACCCGCTGCATGTCAACCAGTCACAACGAAAATCTGACAGCAGTCGATACGCCCCTGGTGGCTTGGGGTGCAAATAGTTGCGTTGCGCGATACGAGCTTTCAAAGGTGGCGTGTTCTCGAAACTTGAACCCCGAACTTCTCGGGAATGTTACCTGCGAAAAGCAGCCCCGATATGCGGGGGATTGTCCCCCCGTTCAGCCGTCTTGTGACAAGGCCGACGTTGAGGCGACCATTTGTGAGGTTGATTCCGCGCCGGGGCAGGCGGCAAACGTAAAAATTTCCGCTGAGGGGTCAGGAAAGTGCCTGACCAGATTTAATTTTGACTTGCGAACTTGTATTGCGGGCCTGTCGCCGGCAGAAGTTTCCAGTCGGGTATCTTGCCGGAAAAAGTAGGTCAGCCTGGAAAGACTTCAAACCCAGCCTGGCCCAGGTCTGAACGACTTACTGGCGCATTCTCAAAGATGACGGTCACCCCGGATTCTTTCAATACCCTGTCGAACAGGTTTTTTTCCTCGTGAAGAAGCCAGTCACGGATGTCATCCCGTAGGCGCAAGCGCAGTGACTTTTTTCCTATTTGCAGTGAGAGTCGCATGACCTCACGGATCAGGTCGTAGGCCTCGGTCTGCGTGCTGCGAATCCGGCCCCTTCCATCACAGCATGGGCACGGCTCCGTCAGTTGCCGTTCAAGGGATTCGGCCGTCCTTTTTCGGGTCATCTGGACCAGCCCGAATTCGCTGATCCTTAACACGGTGCTGCGTGCCTTGTCTTTTTTGAGTTCTTCTTGAAGGGATTGAAAAACATTTTCCCGGTCTGTTTCCCGTTCCATGTCAATAAAATCGAGGACAATGATTCCGCCGATATTTCGGACGCGGAGTTGGCGGACGATTTGTGTGATGGCCTCGAGGTTGGTCCTGACAACCGTATCGCGCACGTTGTTGCGGCCGACGTATTTCCCTGTGTTTACATCGAAAGAGGTCAGGGCCTCTGTCTGGTCGATGACCAGGTGTCCGCCCGAGGGTAAATCAATTTTGCGTCCCAATGCCCGCCCAATGTCCATCTCAATTCCATAAAGATCAAAGATCGGAATTTGAGCGGTGTGGAGCTCGAGTTTTCTGGTCGCGCCAGGGGTGGTCGCATTTAGGAAGCGCTGAAGGTCATCGAATGCGTTTTGATTATCGATCACGATCTTGCTGACTTCGCCGGAAAAGAGATCCCGTGTCACCCTCCGGACCAGGTCCAGATCTTGATATAAAAGGGTCGGCGCAGATTCGCGAGGCGCTTTGAGTTGAATCCTTTGCCAGTTGCGGATGAGATAGCGGAGATCCTTGGCCAGACTCCTCTCGTCGGCATCTTCCGCCGCTGTTCGCACAATGACGCCAACTCCTTTTGGCTTTATTGATTTCACGAGATTCTTCAGGTGCAGGCGCTTGCCCTCGTCTGATATTCGCTTTGAGATTCCGATTTTTGACGTGCCAGGCACAAGCACCAGAAACCGCCCCGCCAATGACATGTGCATGGTTGCGCGGGCACCCTTGCTGCCCAAAGGCTCTTTGCTGATTTGAACGAGGATCTGCTGCCCCTCCTTCAGAATTTTTTCGATGGGGCCACGATTCATCCGCGTCGGCTTGCCGAAATCCTCTTCCTGCCAGTCGCCCTGATCGTCGGCCTCATCCTCAAGGCCTTTGGTGACATCGCCTTTGATGACATCGCCCGCATAAAGGAAGGCGGAGCGTTCGGCGCCAATATCAATAAAAGCCGCCTGCATTCCGGGTAGCACCCGGTTTACGCGCGCCTTGTAGATGTTTCCAAACATGGCACGTTCGTGGTGCCGTTCAATATACAACTCGGCAAGATCCCCGCGTTCAAGCAGCGCCATCCGAGTTTCAGATTCATTGATATTGATGATCAACTGTTTTTCGAGCATCACGGTCCTTCCGGTGCAGCGAGGCACCGCTCAAGCAGCACACAAATTTTTTCTGCAGCCCCAGTTCGTGCCACGACAAATGAGTGGCTTGGCGAGGCAATCGCCTGAACCGGGCTGGTGGTTTCAGTTATTGCCGCGATCAGCCATTTGGCGAGTTGATCCGGAGTCGCGATCGCCTGCAAGATCCCCTCCCCGACCATTTGGACAGCCTCGGGACTGTTACGAAACTTCACACCGCATGCCAACCGGGTGCCGTGGGAAGCAGGCTCCAAGACATTATGCACCTTGTGATGGCACGCCCCGCCGACCCAGGCAACATCAGCCAAGGAATATAATTCAGCTAAAATCCCTATCTGACAGAGAAGCAAAAAATCACAACCCGCCTGGTCGATTATGGCCTGCAGGTTTCTGGCGGTCTTGTCATTGATGTTATGGGGCACGGCAACAACAACCCATGACCTCTGCAGGTCCGGGTTGGTCCGCCATGCAGAAGTTAAAAGTTCAATGTCGGCAGCATAGATGCTGCCTGCGACAAGTATTTTCCGCCCGCCAGCAAATTTCTGGACTTTGGCCCGCAGTGAATCACTGATCCTTGTCGTCCGTGCCCGGTCCATGACCCGGTCGTGCTTTGTATCACCGGTGGAAAGAATCCGGGTTGGATCAATGTGAAAGTTTTTTGAAAAAAATTCAGCACTGCTCTCATCAACGGTGCAGATTTTGGTGAAGTGCCGCGCGAGGTATCCGCGACCAAGGTTTCTGATTTTTGATTCCGGAGACCCTGCTGGACGGCCGGCGTCGATCAATAGAAGGGGCCGGTTCTGGCCAAAAACATTCAGAAATGAGGGCCACCATTCATGGCGAATCACGATTGCCCCGCGAATGCGGTGGCACGAATCAAACCTTCGCCATCGCCACAAGGTGTCTGGAGGCGCAAGGGCGGCTCGAACATTTTCCCCGCGAGCACGGATGTACTCAAGTCCTGACCGGGAAAGGAACAAAATGATGGGATCAAGGTCGAGGCGTCCAGAAAGGCGGTCGATGATTGGACGCGCCTGTTCAAATTCTCCGGCCGAACTGCAGAAGAAAAGCAGGTCGCCCCGGCACGAGGGGTTGGAGGGCTGTATGGATTCGATCGAGTCGCTTCCTTTTACGCGGCCGCGGACTTGCCGCGCCAGGCTCCCCATGGAAAATCCGGGGACAAGCGCCAGCAACGAAATCATTTGAAATAGGAGTTCCAGGACGCAGGACGATAAAAACGCTGCTGCGCTTTTCATGGCGTTCACGCAAAGACCTCGGCCATGGCATCGCCAGCACTTCGGGCATCAATGGCGCGAAAGCATTCATGATCCTTGTAACGGCACGGTGTCTTACCGTGCTTGGAGCATGGACGACAGCCGAGCGAAGCCGAAAAAGCGCGACTCCCTGACAGGTGTGGCGCAAATCCAAAGGACTCCGTCGTTGGGCCGAACAACATAAAGGCAAACTTTCCCAAAGATTCTGCAATGTGTGCCAGAGACGAATCATTGCTCAATATGGCGCGACATCCCGCAAGCACGGCGACTGTTTCAGTCAAGGTGGTTGATCCTGCGAGGTTCAGCACAGGTCCGTCCCACTGGTTTGCGGACAACCGCCTTTCAATCTCATTGCAGTCCACCCGCTCTCTCTGATCGCCAAGGAGGACGATTCCGATCTGTTTGTCTGGAGGCAGTTTTCCTGCGCAGCGGCCCATGATCTGTTCGAAAACCTGCGCGGGAGCTTTTTTTGCTGGGTAAGAAGCCCCCGGGGCAATCGCCAGCCAGGTGATGCTGCGGTCGAGTCTGGCATCGGGTTCAGGCGCTTTAAGCGTTGTTTTGATTTGATTTACCGTGCCGGATTTTTCTCCCAAAGCCCTTGCCATCGCCAAGGCAGCCAGTTGGTATTGGGGAATCGGTGGGCAAAATTTGCCGAGGGCGGTTTGACAGGTCAATCCAAGTCTTGTGCGACCAAATATGCGAGCACATACAACCAGAAGCGATCGGATGGCATACCTTTTATCCGAGCGCGAAATGTTCGCCCCGTGCCATCGCCGGATGTGGTTTGCGAGGCGGCGCGACCGAAGGTTTCCTTGAAGGTCAATGCAGGCATCGATTTCTGCAGGAAGGCCACTGATGCTGCGCCTTTCCAGTCTTTCCATGGTGCTGATGTCGTGGCAGGCAACATCGGGGCAGTATAAGCGGATTAACTCCAGGGCTGGTGCACGTCCGATCCAATGCAATTCAACGGGTTGATTTCGCCTGAGGCTCCAGTCCATCGCGTATTGGATGGCTGCTGTTGCAAGGACAACGTCGCCGATGCTCGATGATCTAATGATGACGAGTTTGAGGGGGGCTGAGTTGGATCTTTTTTGGTTCAAAGGTGAATTAGAAACCCTGATAGTTGATAAAATTTTTCATTTTGATTAAAATAGATTTAAAATGAACTGGCAACTGGTAGAAAAATGGCACCTAGAAATTGGAAATCATTTTTCAGTGCAGAGCGCCATGTAAACCTGATCTATTTCGTCGACGCCGCCAAGACGAAAACAGTCAGGGTCAGCTTGCGAACTGCTTCCATCATGGCCATCGCCTGCGGCGTTGTGGTCATTTGGAGTTTTGCGTCCGGAGTTCTTCTGGTGCGCCTGGAAGCCAAGCAAAGCGACTTGCGCTCCGAGTTAAGCACCTCCCGAGCGGTCATTTTTGAGTATCAGACGCTTCATGACGGTGTTTTCGAACGAGCCTATCCGGAAGTCAAGGATCGTAAATTTGCTGCGGCCTCCATTCCGCCGGTCAAGCCAACGGCAGCCGTTGAACCGGAAAAGGTAGCGCCCAAGGCAACCGAAGCTCCGGTCATGACGGACACGCCGGAAAAAGCCAAGATGGTTTCAAGGGAAGACCCCAAGTCACCGGTTTCATTGTCAAATCCAAGCGTGATTCGTCGAGATGGCGTTTTCGAGGTTTTTTTCGATCTGCGCAACTCTGATTCTTCCAAGAAAGCCGAAGGCTACATCTGGGGCATTGCGGCTGTTGAAAGGCAGGGCGGTGAGCGGATCAGTCTTACGGTACCAAAGTCCCTAACCGTATCGGTTGCCGGAGATCCCCTGAATACGGAGCATGGCCAAAGATTCGGAATCCGGCGCTATGCCCGCAGGAGTTTTGTTTTTTCCTTGCCGTCTCGTTTTGAAGGGCGCGTGTTGACGGTGGACATTGCCTTCTCCGGGCAAGCAGGAAGGTACCGCTCAAGCTACACGATTCCCGTCAATTTGCGGTTCAGTAATCTTGCCAGTAACACCAAGTCGCAGGATAATAAGGCTGTCAAGGAGTCCACGCAGGCATCAGATGGTGCCGTGTCGGGCGGAGAAGCCTTAGAGTCCAATGATGATGAAGGTTAATCTCCTCCTGATCTGAATTCCAAATCATCACGTTCCCATTCTCGGAGAATGCTCTCATGGTTCCCCCATCTTTTCTGATGTCTCGGTCCATTTTTTTTCTCCTGTTCACAATTCCAGCTGTGCTGACGGGTGGATGCGCGACGACGGTCTCAGGGCGTCTTGAGGGGCCTGAACTTGGTGCAGAAGCACTTTTTGACGCTCGCGTGAATGTAACCCGATTGGATTCCAGTCCCGATAAAGATGAGCCGACCTCGATGATTCTCGTTCCAGACTCGGACGGCACTTTTGAGAGTTCCGAAAATTTGCCCAAAGGAAAATATCTGATTGAGGCTTTGGTTCCCGGTTACGAACCCGTCTCCATGCAACTTGATTTGATTAAGTCACAGACCGTCAAGTTGGTGCTCAAACCTCTTGGACAAGCTCGGGCCAGAACTTCTGAAATGAATAGCGATCCTGCTGCAAGCAGGGGCGAGGGCGGCGCATTGCTGACCCTTCCACAATTCTGAATCCCGACGACAACTGGAGATCGTAATGCCGAGTTTTTCCACAATAAAAAACCGAATTTTAGTAGTGGCGTGTTTATCCGGCGTGATGATTCCGTCGACTGGTTGCCGGCGTGAAGTCGTCACTCCTTTGCGGGTCGAGGTCCGCACCAACCAAGGTGACCCGGTTCATGAGGCACAAGTTAAAGTCGCCGGGCGGATCATTGGTACGACCGATGCCAAGGGAATGCTCGAGGCCAAGCCAGCCATCATCGAGGGATCCCAGGTCTCAGTCGAGATCACAAAAAGCAGCGACAGCTATTACTTTGCCCCCCATATGGAAACCCTTGACCTGTCGAAGTCAACATCACGCCCCGTTTCGGTAAAGGCGGTGATGTATTTTGTTCCCAAGCCAAAACCAGCAGATGTCGCAATTGCTGCCAATTCGACGGCATCATCAGTGCCGTTGTCACCCTTATCCTCATCCCCGCCAGCAACATCGCCGGCGGCCTCCGATCAGGCGGCCTCGGATCAGGCGGCCGCGCTCCCAATAAAGCCAGATCCGGTTGAAAGTCCTGCGCCAGCAGCCGTGGGCAGTGTGGAAGTTGCTGCCCTTCCGGCGGATGAAGCCCAGGTAAAAAAAGAAGAGAAAATTGAGGAAATCAAACCAGAACCAGTGAAAAAGGTGCTTGTCACATTTCACGTCTATGCCGGTGAAACCGGTGTTGCAGGTGCCCGCGTTGCTGCCATTGCGACAACAGGTGACGACATCGAAAAAACCCTGTGTACGACCAACGTCAGGGGTCGCTGCGCCGTTCGAATGGAGTCAGGTTCTTTGTGGGCAGTACGGATCATTAAGCCTGGCTACATCACTGAAAGCCAGGATCTCCAGATCGATCTCGCCAACAAACTTGTCCGGACACAGATCCAGAAGGGCAATAAGATGGAGGTCCTGGCTTTAGCTCGTGGCGTCATCTCGACATTTCCCCTTCAGGGTGTCGTGGTTTCTGTGGATGGCAAGCCGGCCGGAACAACCGACAAGTCAGGTCGTTTCGTTTTCACCTTCAAGGGCACTACATCGAACAAGCGTTCTGGTTTTCCGATGCTAAAGGTAGAGATGGCGTCACCACGTGGATTCTTGCCAGAATCTGCTGAATCAGAATTTGCCACGACGGGCGACATACTATTGGAGAGGCATTTTGTCGGAGATCTTTCGAAGGTTCCAGTGGTCACGGTAGAGGAATCACGTCAGAGTTCCTCGTCACTAGATGGTAAATTAGCAAGTGCCCTCCTCAAGATGAGCGACGCTTCGCTGGATCGCAAAGTTTTTTCCCGAAAAATACTCATCAAAGCCGGTAAGGGCCAAAAAAATCCTGACTTGCGAATTCGTCGATCCCTGGCCCGGAGTGAAGGCCAAACCCAGGTTGAACTGGTAGCCATTGATGCCAAAGGAATTGTCATGGCAGCCGCAAAGGAGACGTTGGAAGGCGACTTCTCGAAGGCAGAAGTAGCAGCTGATTTTCAAAAGAAAATGGATGCCCTTGCTGAACGGCTGATGCGATCCCTGCCATTTCAGGGAGTCATCATGGCATCCGGAAAAGACCAGATCCGCGCACTCTTGCCGGGTCAGCTTGCGGCCATTGTAAAACCGGGTGACCGTTTTGACGTTTTTGGCGTTCAAACCGATGCACGAGCGCGCAGACAATCCGTCATAAATGTTGCCACTGCCAAGGTTCCCGATTCCACGCTGACGTCAGCGGGCCACGGTGCATCCAGTGACTCTGGCGCTGAATTGACCTTGATGATTGACAGCGGAACCGCAAAGAAACAGGTAAGCCGGGGTGATGTTGTTGTGATGCGCGGTCTTGTACTTGATGTCGTGGCAGCATCAGAAAAACCCACAAGCAAACCCGAACTAGTCGAGGCAGAGCCAGCGAAATCAAAAACTCCGTCTAAAGCTGCGGACCCGGCGGTCGCGACCAAGGATGGCTCGTTTTCGGTGCTGGTTCGCAACAAGGCCAGTGACGATCCGCGACCCATTGCCCAGGCGAACGTTTATTTCAATGATGTTTGGGTCGGAACGTCAAACAGCAACGGAGTCGTTTATCTGCCGCGCAAGCTTCAGGGGACCGCAGGTAAGTTGTCCGTGGTAAAGGCGGGCTGGAATCCAGGCGTATTTGAAACGAATTTAACTTCTGGTCGACAGGTCGAGGTTGCGATTGAGCCTGAGGCCAGTCGCTTGCGTTTAGATTCTGTTCCTGCAGGAGCCACGGTTTTCCTCGACGGGAAGTTGGCTGGCAAGACACCCCTTGATACCAAGCTTGATGGCTCCGGTGCGTTTTTAAAACTAGAGATCACCGGACCTGATGGCTTTAAAAAGTACTCATCTATCCTCGAAATTGATGCAGGCACACTCGAGCTCACCGGTCCAAGGGCGATTCAACTGGAAGACGATGTGGTCACAAGGGCCAAGAAGATCTCAGATGTTGGCAAAACAAATGAGGCGATAGCCTACCTGGCGAAAGTCCCGCCCAATCATAGCGATTATCTGGTCAGCCGCCACATGGCTGGTGAATTGGCCCTCGGGAAACTCAATGATCCGGTCATGGCAGAGAAGTTTTTCTCGACTGTGACGTCAGCGGTGGAAGTTCGTGACTTCATCGACAAGCGATTCATTGGATCCCATATCAACGAGGGAATCGCAATCCACATGATTGCGGAAAAGGATTCACGATCAAATCCAAAAGTGGCGGCTGATGGGTTCGCCAGAGCGGCGGCAATCCTTGATCGTGCATCGAAATTCACCCGGTTCCTTCCGAAAAAGGATTTTAAGCAGTCGGTTAAAAATCTCGAGTATTTCCGCGCCTTGAGTTTTCACCGCCGTTGGTTGTTGATCAATGACCAGAATGCGCTAGAGCAGGCCAATCGTGCATGGACGGATTATCTCGATTCCTTGAATGCAGCTGACGACTCAGAAAAACAAGTGACCGTACTTGCGGCGAACGCCCGGGTTTACTTGAAGCAGACGCAGGCAGGGCTTTCAAAGAGATGAGCAGATCAACGATTGCTATCACCATTGGACTTTCGCTCGCAACGGGGTCTTTCGCAGGATGCGCGACGTCTGCCCGCAAGTGGTCGCCGGCGGCTTTGTATGGGCGTTATTTTAAGAACAAGTCTCGCGACAGCCTGGTCGATTTCAAGGCAGACGACGGAAATTATTTCCCCACATTCATAAAGAGATTTTTCCCGGGATCGGGATATTTTGAAAAGCATTTTCCTGATCTGGTGAAAGCCAGGCAGGGGGTGCAGATGGTCGAGGTGCGTAAGTTGACTTCCTCCGACGATGCAATGAATGAGGCCAATCTCAGTTGGTCTGCGGACGGAGTTTATCTAGGATTTGAAATCATCGGCTCAGAAAGTCGCAGGATCCTCTTGAAAGATCTCATGGGCGATTTTGCCCGTGAACTTATGGTTCTCCCGGGATCAGGTTCAGGTAATTTTCTCGAAGGTCTTTCCGGAGGCGGAAGTTCCATGATGTCGTATAATGCCGGCCTGCGCTGGTCGCGCGACAGCAACCGGTTCGCCTTTGTATCGAATGGTGGCGTCGGCGAATTCAACATCTATGTCGGCAGCGTAGCCGGTGGTGAGCAGACTGTTGCATCGAGCCGCGCAAAAAATGGCTACGCTTCATGGAACCCAGTTGGGAATGAAATTGCGTTTGTCAGTTCCCGCAAAGGGGCCGCAAAGATTTACGTGGTTGAGGTCGATGATCAAGATGTGCTCCAGGTCAGCAACTCACATGAAACAGATCTATTTCCAGAATGGTATCCCGACGGAAAGCGGATTGTGTTTTCGAGCGGCGATGCTCAAAATCACGATGTTGTGATGACCCGGCGGAATTCATCTGGCCAGGGCTGGGCTCCGCCGTTTAACCTGACAAAAAGCGATGCGGATGAACTTCGCCCAACGGTGTCCCCTGACGGCAGATTTGTCGCATTTTATAGCGCGGTCAGGGATCAAGGTGGAGATTCCATGGTCGAGACCCTGCACTGGAATATTCACGTTATTCCGACAGACCCCCGCAATTTTCCCTTGTCCGACGAGGCCCTTGCAAATCACCTCGTGGCCCGTGATGTTGTGGTCGATTTGAACACCGGTCCAGCCTGGACGCCGGACGCGCGAAAGGTCATCTATGTAAAACGCGATCCTGCCCTGTTCAACCCGATCCATGCTTATGATCTGTTTGAGGGTCAGACCTTTTATTTTAAAACAAATACGAAGATGAATCGTGACATTATGATGTCAAAACTTGGTGTTTTGAGTTTTCGAGCCCAGGTCGGCGCCTGGGACAAGGTATTTGTTGCGTTGACGAATCAGGGTATTCAACTTCAGGGGCGTCCCACCGGGCAGACGCGACCTGTATTCTTGCAGAATTAGGGGGCACAAATGTCCATGCGAAGTCTATTATGTCTAGCTTTTGGATTTGGGATCTCGGGCCATGCCTTCGCGGCTGAAAGCCGCATGGTTTATGGTGAAACCGGGCGCCTTGAGACTTACGATCCATACACGGCCCACGAGGCAACGGCCCAGCGACTCTCCGACCTGGTTTTTGATGGCCTTGTGGATCTGGGGCGCAGTGGTGATTATGTGCCCGCACTTGCAACAAGTTGGGAAGTTTCCAAAAACGGAACCGACGTAACGTTTCACCTGAGAAACAACATCACATGGCACACAGCAATGCCCTCGGGGAAACCTCTGCCGAAAGAGGCCGGTCAATCCTTTCAAGCCAAAGATGTCGTTGCGACTGTTAAATTTCTGCTGATGGCGCGTTCTGAGATTCCCAATTCGGAGCGATTTTCGGGCATCGCCTCAGCCGAAGAATTGGATCCGTTGACCGTAAAGATTACTTTGCGCAGGGCTGTGTCGGATCCCCTCAGGATTCTGATGTTCAAGATTCTTCCTGCAAACGCATTTGCCAATATCAAATCTGGATCGTCGTTTCGTGAGAGCACGTTTGTGCAACGCCCTGTGGGAACTGGGCCGTACCAGTTCATTAAATCCAACAAGCAGGGCGAAGTCCTGTTGCGTGCAAATAAATTCTATTTTGGTGGTGCGCCGAAAATAGAAACCATCGTGATGAAAAGTTATGCCGACCAAAGCGTTATGGCGCAGTCGCTGATGTTTAATGCTTTGGATCTTATTACCTACGTTAGTCCGCGGGACCTTGCAGAGATTATGGCTGACAAGCGTTTGTTGCTAGTTCCCTACGATGCGCTGTCGTACAGTTTTGTCGCGATGAATACCTCGCGGACAATTCTAAGCGACCGCCGTGTGCGTCAGGCGCTGGCCTTGGCGGTAAATCGAAAAGAGATGCTGGAGGCATTTTTTCAGGGAAAAGGTCGTCTGATCTCTGGGCCATTCCCGCCGACCTCTTGGGCCTACAATCTTGATGTGCCTTCAGTTGCCTATGACCTTGCACGATCCAGGCAATTACTTGAATCGGCTGGTTACTCGGATAAAAACTCTGATGGAATCCTGGAAGACAGCAAGGGTGTACCGCTTAAGCTTTCTATGGTTGTTCCTGTTTCCGGAGAAGGCGAAACGCTCAAGAAGATTGTTCTTGGACTCCAGTCCTACTTCGAAAAGGCCGGGATCAAGGTTGAAATGCAGTTTCTGGATTGGGTTTCATGGAAAAAAAGAGTTCTCTTCGACCATGACTACGACCTTACTTTGGCGTCATGGAGTTTTGACGATGCCAGCAATATAATGAGCCTCTTTCATTCCGGCAGTGCAGGGGCCTGGGGAAATAATTTTGTATTGCTGAAGAATAAAACGGTTGATGCCCTTTTGACTGAGGCTGATGCAACCAACGACTTTGAGAAAAAACGCGCGATCAGTCATAAGATCCACGCTCTTGTTGCTGATGAAACGCCTTATATATTCCTTTGGACGTTAACGCATCACGCCGCCTTCCAGGAAAACCTCAGCGGCGTCCGCATTGAACCATATTCGTTTTTCAAGCACGTTTCCGGCTGGAGCATCCAAAAGCGCCTTTAATTGGGAGCAAAGTGATGAGCAAAGACGAAGCTAAATCTGAAAAGGCCAAGAATCCCCAAGACTCGACTGATGGAGGTGTGGCTGAATATCTTGTTGCGCCAAAGAAAAAACAGAAGTCTTACGTAATCATTGCGATGGCTCAAAACGTGTCACAGGACAAGCGCGACGCCGTGGCACGCTATATCGAAGGTCTTGGAAAGGGTTATGTTCTCGTCCAGCCAAAAACTCCTGATGAACTGGCCAGGCAAATATCGCGTCAGGTGCACCTGATGATTCTCGATGACACCTTTGCCCCCCGCGACCGCCTTCTAAAGCTGGTAAAGTTCATGAAGGAAAAAAAGGCCGCCGATGGTTTGCCAGTCCTGTTTTTAACGCGAGAGCCAAAGGAGATGACGGCGGCTTACCGCGAAAATTTGGTGGCTCACCAGGAAAATGATGATTACGTGGACATGAAGGGCCAGTCTCCCCTGGATCTTGTCGCCAGAATAAAGCAGGCGTTGGAGTTTCGAAACCGTCGTCGCAGCCGTCGTTTCAAAATTGGAATGCCGGTGTCTTTTCAGGTTTTAGGTAGTGAGGATTGGCGCAAGGGGACTCTGGTTGATATCAGCCTCCACGGTGCGATGCTCGCATCAAAAGACTCGGACATTCCTTTTGATCTGAAGTCCCAGGTGCGCCTGCAGATTCCTGTTGATGATATTTTTCCGCCTGAGGAGGGGGAAATTTTCCGATTATCATGCAGGGTTCGTCGATTGTCTATCACAGGGGTAAGCGCAGGGATGAGCTTTGAGCACGTTACCGAGCGGCAACTGACTCTGCTTACGGTGTTCGTTACAGCGCTTGCCGGAGCGCAATCGACTGGCAACGACATCGATAATTCATCTGTAAAATCAGTTTAGTGATTTTTCCCATTGGACCGCGTGCGTCACGATCAATTTCAAGTCATCAAACTTGGGATTCCAGCCAAGTTTTTCCTTGATTTTCCGGTTGTCGGCAACTGACGATGAAATGTCTCCAGGACGGCGAGGCTCGACCGTCACCTCGAGGTGTTTCCCAGTCACGGCCTCAACTGCCTTGACCACTTCGAGTACCGAGAATCCGTGACCATATCCGCAATTGAAGGTATCGGATTCGCCCCCGCGAGCAAGGTGCTGCATCGCTGCCAGATGGGCTGAAGCCAGGTCCTCGACGTGGATGTAATCGCGAACACCGGTGCCATCAGGCGTATCGTAGTCCGTTCCAAAAACGCTCAGTGATTTTCGTTTCCCACAGGCCACTTCCGAGGCGATTTTTATCAAGTGCGTTGCGTTTTTTGACTTCTGCCCCTGGCGCCCCTCGGGGTCGGCTCCGGCAACATTGAAGTATCGGAGAATGGCGTATCTGAGGCCGGTCACCGCCGCGATGTCTTTGAGCATCATTTCGGTTATCAGCTTTGAACTCGAATAGGGATTGCTCGGCTCTGGGCGATAATGTTCTGTTACCGGAACAGGCGCCGCTTCTCCATAGACTGATCCGGTCGAGGAAAAAATGAAGTTTTTAACGCCGGCCTGAGTGCTGGCCTCGATCAAGGAGAGGCTCCCGGCAACATTATTTTTGTAGTACTTGACCGGGTTCGCTACCGATTCAGGGACAACCGTGGATGCCGCAAAATGCATCACGGTCGTTATGTTGTAGTCACGAATTATTTTGACCACCAGACTGTGGTCGGCACAGTTGCCTTCAATGAGGACTTCGCCGGATGTCAGAAGTTCACGAAACCCAGTAGATAAATTGTCCAGGATGATCGGTTTGTGTCCGGCGGCCGACAACTGGCGGGCGACATGACTGCCGATGTAGCCGCATCCCCCGGTGACAAGAACGGATTCTGGTTTTGATGTGCCTTCAGTTTTCATGGGCTATGGCTTCCCCGATCAATTGCTGCATACGCTTGGTTAATTTCAAATGCCAGGCTTCGAGGCGCTTTGCATTGACCTCTGGATCCGCGTCCATTTTCGGAGGACGCATCGCCTCGCTCAGGTAATGAACAAGTTTGACAGGACGTGGGATAATTGTCAGTCCAATGCCGCGGGCAAGTGGCAACGGCATGCGTAGTTTTTCGTAAATAAAACTCGTCAAGAAATTTGGGTAGACTGCGTACAAATCATCAGCCCTTGGGCATGCGGCCAGAATGACTGGGACTTGTGCCTCCATGGCGAGTCTGGCAAAGCCTCTGCGCTTGCGCCAGCGAACCTGGTAGCGTTCGTCAGAGGTGCGCAGCGCCTCCTGCATTCCGCCTGGCGCCACGGCAACAATATTGCCCTCCGCCAGCAATTGCTTTCCGCCATCGTGGCTACCCTGGACTGAACCAAAAAAATTCATGATGTTGCCGAGATAAGGAACACGCCAGAACGCACGGTCGACCAGTGGGCGGGTAATGCGTCTAGTGTTTTGATAGATCGCACCAAAAAGAAGGAGGATGTCGTACGTGGCGAGGCTGTGGTTGGTGACCACCATGTATGGCCCCGATTTCGGTAGATTGCGCAGTCCGACAACCTGATGGCGGTGATAGGTCTGAAGTGTCCGCAGAAGCGGCATCAAAAGCGGAATCCGTTTTTGGATCTCTGACGTGGTTTCGACCGGATGAACCACCGCGGGCAGGTTCTTCTTGATGGTCCTTTTGGTCATTCCAAATCCTTTTTAAATTTCCATTGATCCAGTAAATGCCAGCGCTGCCGGCCCCGCAAGGACATGATTGCCATCAGCGATTTGCACAAAAAGATCGCCACCCGGCATTCTGATGGCCGTCCAGGCCTGATTTTCGCCCATCCCGTCATCTGCCGAGATTGCGGCTGCAATGGCGACTGCCCCACTGCCACAGGCTTGGGTCAATCCAACGCCGCGCTCCCACGGAAGGGCGGTCCAAAATGGATCGACCGAGATATTCATGGCTTTTGCAGCTGATTTGACGGCGCGATCATCAATAGCCTCTTCGGCCGCGGCGTGGACATTGATGCCGTCCCAACCGTCAAGATTCTGGATCGATTTTGCAAAGGCTGAGAATGAGCCTTTGTCTGGTGTAAGGCCAAGGAGGACAAGATGGGGATTTCCAACGTCAACCTTGTAAATCCCGTGGGGTTGTTTGATCTGGAATTTTTCCAGTGCGGCGTCTAATTGTTTCCGAATGTTGTGTTTTGGGCCTATGGCCTCAATCGTGGCTGATCCCATGTCGACACCAATAAATCCTTTTGGGCCGAACACCTTGCACCAAAAAGGACGTCCTTGGATCCGGAGCTCGAGGGCTGGCGGCAGGTCGGCTGGCAGCATTCCGCCGGCATCCATTTTTCTTAAAACACTGCGGGCCGCGCAACGAAGTCCGTTGCCGCAGTTTTTAGCCAGGCTTCCGTCTGAGTTGATGATGACCAGTTCTTCTGGAAAAAGTTCGCGGTGATTTTTGGTTATCAAAACCAGGATGCCGTCAGCGGCAATGCCAGATCCGCTGCGATCGCATATTTGTGTGGCTTGCCGCTGGAGGCTTGGGACAACGAGATCCTTGTCTGTGACTTGGATCCAGGTCACCAAAAAATCGTTTTTACATCCGTGCCATTTTTCAAATTCAAGGTGCAAGAACGTAACCCCTTCCTCGAATGCTTTTCAGGTAGCGCGGATTGGCTGGATTGGCCTCAATAAGGCGGCGCAGGCGCACCACGAAATTATCGACCGTGCGCGTTTCTACGCCTTCGCTCACCCCCCAGACTTTGGCCAATAGGTGTTGGCGGCTCAGGACGCGGTCGGGGTTTAAAAAGAATTCCTTGAGCATGTCAGCCTCAAGCCGGGTCAGGACCGACTGGCCCGCGGGGGTCTTGATTTCCAGTTTTTCGGAATCAAGTTCAAACGGTCCCCAAATCAGGGTCCCCGTGGAAACGGCCTCTTCCGCCTCAAACATGGCGCATCGTGCCAAAGTTCTCTTGACCTTGAGCAGAAGCTCGGCCAGGCGAAATGGTTTTGTGATGTAGTCGTCCGCTCCTAGTGACAGGCCTCGCACCGAGTCGGACTCGGCAGCCCTTGCGGTCAAGAAAATGATTCCGGCCCGCTGGTTTTTTTCCCGGATCACTTTTGCGATTTCAAATCCGCTGCGACCGGGAAGATTGACGTCCAGCAGGTACAAGTCAAAGCCGCAAGCAGCGTTACGAATCAATTTTTCGGCAGCATCGCCATCCATGCAAACGGTTACCTGATATCCTTCGGCCTTCAGGTTCAAATCGAGACTAAAGGCGAGGTTCGGTTCGTCTTCAACGAGCAATATCGAACCAGAGGGTTTCGGGTGAATCTTATTTGTTTCCAGTACGCTCATTTTTTTCCCGTATCCGCCGGCAATTCAATGATGAAGTCAGCTCCCTGATCAACACCCGCAGATTCAACCCGCACGCGTCCGCCCATGATACGAGTCATCGATTCCACAATATAAAGTCCAAGCCCAGTGCCGGGAATTGCTTTTTTTACTGCGCGGTCGCCTCGCCTGAAGATGCGAAAGACCTGTTTGATTTCTTGCTGGTCCAGGCCCATGCCGTGGTCGCTCACCATGATGCGAACCTTGCTGCCATCATCCCGAAATTCAGCCTTGACCCGAACAGGGGAACCAACCGGCGAATATTTGATCGCGTTTTGGATCAGGTTTTCAAGCACAAGGCGCAGGGCCTGGCTCGGAGCCAGCAACCGGGTTCCGGCAGCCACCTCAACCTCGATTTTCGGCTTGTCTGGACTTACGTTACTGCCCACTGTGTCGGCGGCAACTGCTGGCAGCCATTCCACCAAGTCGATGTTTTCAGGCCCTTCAGCGAATAGCGTGATGCCGCGGTCCAATCGGGCAGCAATCAGGATTTGATCCACCAGTCGTGTCATGCGCGCAATATCCTGTTGGGCTCCGGCAATCAGGCGGTCGCGGATTCCGGGATCGAGTTCTCGGCGACCGAGTGTTTCCACGGCTAGTTGGATGCTGGCAAGAGGAGAACGGACCTCATGAGTCACGCTGGACAGGAAGTTGCGTTGTTGTTTGATGATTGAACTTTGGCGGAGTCCATCCAGAAACCAGACGACGGTCAGGACTAAAATCGCGCCAAGGAGAATACAGCCGATGACAAGTATGGCTACCGTCGTGCCGCTCTCGACATTGGCCCATTGGCTGGAACCGACGAGATTTTTTAAACGGTCTTCCTGGCGGGTGAACCAAACAACCCAGAGAACGATGGTCGTGACCGAAAGGGTCTGCAGCCCAACAAACAACGATATTGGATTCAATAAAAAACGAAGTTTGGACGCTGCCTTTACCGCCAGTCGCCCAGTGTGAATACCAAGATTCATCAGAATCCCGCCTTGTATGCTTCAGTCCGCCGGGCCTTCACTTGAAAAATCGCTGTGCCATATTTGGTGGTGCCCGAAGTTATCCGCAGGTGGCCTTCGATCCAAACTGGCTTCCAATCGACCGAGGCAGATTCGTCACCGACCATCTGGACCAGAACCTGCTGGTTTGGAGGGGGCGGCGGATAGTGGATGCAGGCTTGTGGATCCGGGACCAAAAGAAATTCTTTGACCAGTTTCATATTGTCCTCTAGCGGGACCATGAAGCCTGGCAGGCGGATCAGGCGACCGTCCAATTCTTTCAATAAATCTGATGGCTTGCCAGATTTCAGGTCATACTGGGCGAGGGTTGGCCATTCAATCGTTTTGACGTCGCCGGAACCAGTTTGTGCTGAGGGCGTGTTTGCATCTCGGGACGTCCACCAGGAATGCAGCATCATCCCGCCGATCGGGGCTGCAACAAGTGATGCAATCAATAGGATCTGTTTAAGTTTCATGACTTCCAGTTCATATCCGTATTGTCAGTCCATCCACAAGGGCATTGCGGCAGGCACGCCATGCTGGCAGGGCCGCCATCGCCAATCCAATCGTGAACATGAGCCCCAGTCGCACCCATTCTTCCCCTGACAGGCTCGTTATGGGCAACGATATTCCGAAGTTGGCTGTGATCAGTCCAGTCGCACCGGCCAAGGCCGCATATGTCAGGGCAATGCTGGTTGCGACGGCGATTCCAGTTAAAAGTCCCGCTTCGACCAGAAGAATGGCCGTAATCATCCAGGGGCGAGCCCCAAGGGCTCGCAAGATGGCCATTTCACGGCGGCGTTCGTTGAGTGAATTATAGAGGGCAACAATCATGCTCAGCAGCCCGACCACGATGACCAGCATCGACACCGCGCGAAGGGCCTCTTCGGCGTAGGACAACGCACTCCAAAGTTGGGCGAGGGTCAGTCCAGGCAGGGCTGCCGTCATTGGTTCAGCCTCGTAGGTTTGAATTTCGCGCTGAAGTGCCAGAGCATCCGTTCGGGCTTTTGTTCCGATGAAAATCGCAGACAAACCCGGAAGATGATCGTGCTCATCGAGACTGTGCTGATGTTCAGCCACCGCGCCGCCGCCACCTCCGTCGCCACCTCCGCCGTCAGCGCCGTGCATCTGCGCCATCGCCGGCAGCGAAATAAAAAGGCTCCGGTCAAATGGGGTCCCGGTTGCCTTTAGAATGCCGCTGACAAAAAATGGATGATTTTCATGTTTGACGAATGATTCTGCGGCCAGGCCGTGCGCCAAAACAATTTTTGTCCCCGCGGTGTAACCAAGCTCCCTCGCAACGCGCGCGCCGACTACTACGCTGTGGTCGTCGGGCAATGCTTTTCCCGAAGAAAATTCCAGGCGATGGTCGCGTTGATAATGATAGTGCGCAAAAAAATCTCCGTTGGT
>Ga0214919_10003147_pt1 | contig 25241 bp, 13 predicted proteins | sample LL1503_MetaG_FD_177994 | JGI IMG/M metagenome (GOLD analysis project Ga0214919, IMG submission 177994) | Freshwater microbial communities from Lake Lanier, Atlanta, Georgia, United States - LL-1503 | ecosystem: Environmental > Aquatic > Freshwater > Lake | place: USA: Georgia | collected... | reverse complement strand
GTATAAAACGAGGATGTCAGATACGAAAATCCGCCAGACGATTCGGTGGGGCCAGGAGCTTCTGGGTATTCTGCCGACCGACCTCTCTGTAATCACGCCCGAGCGGAAGGCGGAGGAGGTAACGGCCGCGCGCATCGCCAAAATCCCGAAAGGCTGGGTGGAAGAAATGGAGCCGAGGACGGGCGCATTTTATTATATTAATGAGACGACGGGTGTAAAGGTGTTGAGCTTGGAGGAGGCGATTGCGAAGACACCTAGAACGGTTTGAAACATTAAGTCACGGCGGTACGCACATTCCCAGACGTAAGCGACATCAAACCAGGCCGCTGTCTAATAACTGGAATCGACGGCGCATAGGCGATAAGCCCCTTCTCCTTAATGGCGAAACTGTAGAGCCAGTCTGCAGGAAGCGCATATCCATCTTTCAAGCTCTGTGTATAGACCTCGAAAATGGCCGTCATCGCCTTGCGACCAACAATGACCGCATGAGTTCCCCAGAAACGCTCAACCCGATGAATCCCTGGATTCACGCTCGGCTCTCCATCGACAATCTCGTTTACGCCTAGGAAGATAAGGTCGGCGGCGGGTAACAGCCCCACCTCCGCGAGATAGGGCTTCACTGCGCCAACAACCTCTGCGTCGTCTTCAAAGATACAGCAGTATTCATAGCCGCTGCGAAGCGCTGCCTCCAAGATATCAATATGACTGGCGGTACATCCAATGTTTCCTGGGCTGGTCGGATTCGGGCCACGAGGATGCTTAGTTGGGAATCCCTGCTCGATAAGATAGTCACCCGAAATTGCTTCAAATCGCTGGAGCTGTCGTCCTAGAGCTGTCTCCAAATAAAAAATAGATGGTGCTCTTTCTTTGTCTTGTTCTCTATGAATAACGAGGCATGGGATTTTCTCCAAATCCATTCTTCTTTTTATGTGTGTTTTGTTTTTAGACCTATTCTACAACAACCGCATCATCGTCGGCGTAATCGCCGGCCTCAAAGCGATTCACTTGAGGGCGCAGAGCCTCCTCGGCCGTAGCACGAATTCTTGCGTGAACAACGGCGAGCCGCGCTGTCTCTGCGTCAATAAGCTGTTGCCGACGCTCCGCAGTCATGTTCAGTGCAGTTTCGCGAACAGGAACATGGGTCACAGGTGCAGGTGCAGGTGCAGGTGCAACAGGAGCAGCAGCAATAGGCAACCCCTCCTTGCGCGGCCCCACATAATTCCAGCGACCATCCACCTGCGGAATCGCACAGCCCATCCGCTTCCCCAGCTCCACCAGACTCTTATTCGTGTAGAGCCGCAGATCCTCAACCTGCCGACCAATCCTCTCATTCCACATCTTGGCAATCAGCGCCATTCTTGGCTCACCTGTCACCCCAGCGTGGTTCGTCAGGGTCCGAAGCATCTCTGCGCCCACATGCGCAAACGTCGTGAGAATCTGCCCAATCTCCCTCTTCCGCTCAAACTTCGTCTCCCTCTGCTCCAGCTGCTTCTGCCAATCCGCCTCCTCCATCTCGTTCATGAGATAGCGGATATTGATATCCTTATTCACATTCGCAGGGAGGCGCGCAGGATACTCAGGCAGCCGCATATCCGCCATATCGCTTAGACAGCGGTGGACAGACAGGATTAGATTCTTCTGCTCAATCGGCAACAAGGTCGCAGGAATTGCCAGAATCTCGCGGCTGAAGAGCCAGACAGCCGGCAGACCGCCACAAGGAATGTCACCCGCCTCGCGCGGCATCTCACCACCGTTCCTGTGGCGGAGATACTCGTAGTAGTGTGGATTGTGGATGTTGCCAGTGACGATGTGTCCCGTGTTCCAGGAGAAGGCAGTGTGACACGTCTCCTGCGTACAGAACATCTGGTCACATCCATCAATCTTGTAAATGCGCACGCCGCACTTGGGACACGGCTTCGTCTCACGGCGAATCAAGGAGGTAGATGCCTTCGCCTCCTCGGCACACGTGTGCTCAGCATCTCGGTTATCACCCTTCACCGTAAGACACTCGTTACAAGTATACTTGGAGCAGACGCCACACTTGTAGGCTGTGGAGAGGTAACCGCGACACCCTTCGCCAGGACACCGCTGAATGAACTCGCGAACCTCGGCCGCCCGAGTGTCATCTGCCGCGCGACCCTCCAGAATATTGTGCCACTGGGTAATCTGGCGATTCAGCGTCTCCTGGTCAAAGCGAATCCGCATCAGTCGGCCCTCATTCACGCCATACACCTTACAGTTGGTGTCAAGCTCATCAATCGCCTTCTTGCTCTCCTCCTCATTCGCGGCAGCACGAATCTTCACGCGCAGAGCGTCGCGCTGGCGAAGAATCTCCACGCGCTTCATGTCATACTTGCGCATAGAGGCCATAACCTCGGTCAACTCGACGCCTGTGGTCCGCAGCCCCTTCGTCGCCTCTACGAAGATTTGCATGGCAGGCAGCATCGCCTTCTCGCGGTCCATCAGCGTCTTGGCGCGATGCTTTCGGAGAGGCCCGTTGCGGAAAGTCTTCGTGAGATGGAGGTCGATGAACTCACGGTTCCACCCCCTCTTACATCCCATACAGTGAGGGTCCTCGTGAGTTGTGAGCAGGTATCGCTGCACACAGCCTCGGCACGCGTTAGAAGGACAGTAGGGGCATGTTACCTTGAGACGGAGCTCCTTTGTGTAGGTTTCGAGACAGATGAGGCAGGTCATTTTTGGATAACAATATTTTATCGGCGGCGTAGTTCAATTTTTATCATATTGTTACCAATCTAAATATCACAGTAGTTTAGATGGCTACAGCTGATAGAAAGTTTGCTGATTTATTAGGTAAAGGGGTATCTGAGATACGCACAATTATTGCTGCTTTTAATAGTCAGGCTCCTGATATTTCTGATCGTTTCTTTACTTTAGCAACTTCCATGCAGAGTGTAGATTTTATCGATAATGGCGCCCAAATAACTGTTTCCGGCTCTAAAAAAAATATTGTCGGATCTCCTATGGCAGTAACTGCGGCGGGAATTATGTATAGAAGTAAATTAACAAATGAAATTTATAAAAAAATACGTATTGATGTAGACGAAGTCGACGATTTAATAAATTTCTTTTTAGAGGCATTTGTTGCTGTGATTCTCTCTACACACCCTACAGTGGGTGAAAATATTTGTGTGCCTACGCGAGCATTTAGAAGTGTAGGCATCGCGCGTAAATCAGGTCGTGTCGCAGATTCAGGTGCCTCGGCACAGCCACTTGCCGCGCCATCGCTTTATCTTCTTATGGATGTAATACCTTACAACTACATGAGCTGGGGGAGGCGCCGCCCAGCGGGCACATCTATATTACAATGCTATCTACCGATCATTCGCCAAATTGCAACGGTCTTAGCTCCTTTAGAGAACGACTTCCGATTTTGCCACAATGATTTACATGTGGAAAACTTTTTGATTACGGAAGGGGGGGAAGTTAAACTGATTGATTTTGGCAGAAGTTCTGTCAGATTTAATGGTAATTATTATGGTAATATAAGAGATAATTTTACTCAGCCCAGTTTTGAGTTTTCATGTGATATGCTTACGTTTTTAGTTAATATGCATGCATCAATTGGAAATCCTGAATTGCGGGCCTTTATTAAGGCTCTTTTTGTTCATCCCGTGGATGGTTTAAATCTTTTAGATATGATTCAAGGACTAAGTGATTCTCAACCGCCTGATTCTCAAGGGCGGCCCGTCCCGTTACATTGGTTATGTTATCCTTATGAAGTTTGGGGGTATGAAAACAGATATGGAGGATGGAGTGAGGAGCTTAAACAGCGGTTAAGAGAAACACCGAATTGTTGTAGACCCGCGAATCTAGCACAAGTTCTGGCAATGGGTCCATTCGCTGCTCCTCGTGCTCGTGCTGCTGTTCGTCTTAATGAAGAAAGACTACCACTTGTAGAGGGAAAGTCCTGTTGGCAGTGTATTAAAAATGGATTTATGAGCATGTGTTGCGGAACCCGAAGAAGGAAGGGCGGTCGCCGGCATTTTAAGAGAACAACTAGACGCAAGGCCAAGAAGTTAAGCAAGCATATCTAGAGCGCTCACGGCCTTCACATACTTAATAAGCCCCACCGAGCTTGACATGTTCATTGAACTCTTCAGTGGTAGCTCATCCGCCTCATCCAAGAAGACCGGCGGCTTCGGAAAGCCATTGAACTCGCTCGCCGTCACCGTCGTATAGGCACCCATGTGCGGAAACCAGAGCCAGTCGCCGACCTCCAGCTCCTCCATATCATCCGAGCGCGCAATGACATCCAAGCTGTCACATGTGCGACCGAACAGAATGCCCGAACTCTTCTTTCCTACAGCACCCTCCTTCTGAGGAATCCGCACCCACCGAGGCTGCTGGTGGTCAAACAAGATATTCGTGAACTGGCCATAGAGACTCTCATCCAGAGTGTAGCGCCAACCAGTAGCGTTAAGAGCACCAGTCGCAGGTTTCTTCCCAATCACCTGGACAAACAAGTCCTGTGCCTCCGTCGCAAAGAAGCGGCCAGGCTCCGCAATGAACCGAAGCCCAGCCTTCCGCTTCATGAAGATCGCCTCGCGAATTGCCGCCGCCTGCATCCCAAACAAATCCTTGTCTGGCATGAATCCGCCACCGATATCAATAATGGTGGCCATGTGTCCCGCGCTCAGCAACTTCTTGCATTGCTCTCCAGCCAGCTCAATTGCCATCTTATGTGCGTCAGGATCCCGCGATTCCGAGCCTACGTGGAAACTGATTCCCCGCAGACCTATATTCTTCTTCTTGGCATAGTCCGCTATGGCAGACACAGCAGACACCTCCGCCCCGAACTTCGCACCAAATGGCATCTTACTTCCCTTATCATCCACCTTGATTCGGACAAGAGCGCCGCCTGTATATGAGGCGGCATCAAGCTTGTCAACTTCTTCACATGAATCAATCACCGTAAGCGGTGAACCACGTTCCTTCGCATATGCGATGTCGCGGTCCGACTTGCACGGATTCGCATAGACGACGAGATTACCCTTCTCCATAAGGGACAGTTCGCGCTGGCTGGCGCAATCAAAGCCGAACCCATACTCTCGCAGAATACCGATAAGTTTCGGGTCGGGATTACATTTCACTGCGTAGTAAGGATTTACTGCGGGGAGGTTGAAAGCCCACATACTCTGTAGACGTTCAATACGAGCTGGAGACATGACGTAGAAAGAGCCGCGAGAAGATGGGTGCGAGCCATAGGTGGCGATAATAGAGCGTAAGTTCCGCAGTGTTACCAAGTGATTAGTTCTTAGATATAAATACTTAAGCCACCGCCACGTTTAATTTTTAGGAACCGATGACTTTGCACATTGAAGTGCTGGCAGGCATGGGTAACAGACTGCGAGCGATGATTTCAGCCATCTGCTGGGCGGAGGATCGGGGTCTCTCCCTTCATGTAATCTGGAGCGCTAACGACCCCGCGTGTATGGCGAGGTTCGAGACACTCTTCGAACGGTCCTCTCTTCCCCGATGGGTTACCGTAGATATGGGGCCGATGGAGGGACAGGCATCTACAGTTTTGAGCCCGGAAGACATGGAGAAGCACGCGGATGCGACACAGATTCGCTCGTATGGACACTTTTATCAGAAGGATCCTGTGAGATGGCTACGGTATTTCCGTGCGCTGAGACCTGTTGCGAGCCTCGTGCCGAAGCATGCATTCTTAGAGCAGACGCCGAAGCCGGTTGGCGTCCATGTTCGTAGAGGCGACCACACGAAGTCTATCAAGATGTCGCCAATCTCCGCCTTTGCGAAGGCGATGGATGCGGAGCCGCCAAACACCGTCTTCGTCATCGCAACCGACTCTAAAACGGAGCGTCACGCGCTGGAGGACTGGTATACTGAGCGCACATGGTTTCCCGCGACCAGTCTCTCCCGCATGACACAGAATGGTATGGCCGACGCGGTGCGCGACTTCATAGCGTTGTCTCGCTGCAAGAAGATTATGGGCTCTTACAATTCGTCCTTCTCAGAGATGGCCGCGCTATATGGGGATATTCCGTTAGAAGTGGTTACAGAATAAGATGGGCCCGGTAATAGATGAGCTGGTATAGGGTATACGAAATAGATGTCTTACGAGTGGGACAACTATTTATTCAGCAAAACATAGATTCTATTTACCCGAGTGCTGGCACTGTCCTCTATACGGATGGAAGTGGCGGCACGTTCTGGTCTACAGGTGGCTCAGGGGGAGGCGGCGTAGATCCAGGCCCCAGTTCAGGTCTCACACAGCTCCAGCTCATATCCACGGTGGATGGTCTCGGACAGATATACACGAGCACTTCAGCGGCGGGCGTCACAGGTGACCAGCTGTATTCGACGGTGCGAAATCTGGGCACGGCTGGATATATTTCCTCAGCCCAGCTTACCTCCACTGTGAGAAATCTCGGAACCGCTGGATATATTTCCAGCACACAACTCCGCTCCACAGTTGCTGGTCTAGGGGCCGCTGGATATATATCAAGTTCACAACTCACTTCTACAGTAAGAGGGTTATCAGGATCAGCTGGTGGAGAGGGTGTTTCCTCTTTATTCGGTGTTGTCTCCTCGGGACTCTCCACAGTCGCGCTCTTTACAAGCAACACGAGCAACTTCTACGCACCAATCCTCTCCAACAACTATTCTACAAATCTCCAGAGCACAGTCATAGGTCTCGGAACTGCTGGCTACATCTCGTCTTTTGCGAGTGCCGGTCCAGGTGTCTCTTCTTTGTTTGGAGTCGTCTCTTCAGGTCTCTCCACAGTAGCCCAATTCACCAGCAACACGAGTAATTACTTTCTCCCAGCCCTTTCCAACAACTATTCCACAAACCTTGAAAGCACAGTCATAGGTCTCGGAACGGCTGGCTATATTTCAACGTCCCAGCTCTTCTCAACCGTCGCTGGAATAGGCACGGGTGGAGGTGGTGGAATCACGCCAAACCAGCTCATCTCAACGACAGAGGGTCTCGGTACCGCAGGCTACGTCTCCTCTCTTATCAATGTTCCTCTTATCTCTACTCTCAATCTCAACGTCTGCACCATCAATGGCCAAACCTTTGGAGCCCCTATCAACTCCACTGTTATCGGCCTCGGCACCGCCGGTTACGTCTCTACAAGCCAGCTCGTAGCATACGTCTCCAGCCAGATCCAGCTCAATCCAACTGGAACATATGGCGAACTCTTCTATCTGAACTACAGCGTTACGACTGGAACATATAAGGCGCTAGAGACTGCCGTTACGGGTGCCCCACTCCAGACCGTCATTACAAATATCAATGGAAATGTGACCAATGACCTCGTTGCGGGATTCCAGACGAACTCCACTTTGCCGACCTTCATCCCAGCCGGCTTCTGGACTGTCACCCTCTTCTCACAGGCATCTGCCGCCGGCCTAACCATGTATGCGGCCCTCTATTCGCGCACGACAGGTGGTGCAGAGACACTCATTGCGTCCAATACTCCTGTCACTGTTCCGACGTTTCTCACACAGTCGCAGTCATATCTCACAGTCCCCTACACAAATATAAGTCCAGGCGACGGTCTCGTCGTGAAGATATTAGTAAACAACACGCAAAGCTCACCTCGCGCCCTCTCCAATTATTTTGAAGCCACCCTTTACTCCTATGTGAATACAACCTTCGGAACGATTATTCCAGAGGCGGGCCTCACCTCCACAGTAAGAGGACTTGGCACAGCTGGCTACATCTCGGCACCTCAGCTCTATTCCACGCTCAATACCGCTCTCGCCTCTACAACGCAAGGCCTTGGTACCGCAGGCTACATCTCAGCTTCTCAGCTTTATTCAACTGTCTTTGGCCAGCAATCAACCCTCACCACAGCTCTCGCATCCACCGCGGTTGGCCTCGGCACCCTTGGGTATATCTCAAGTACCCAGCTCTACTCAACAGTCTTTGGCCAACAATCCAGCTTCGCCACCGCTCTCACATCAACCGCAATCGGCCTCGGCACCCTCGGATATATCTCAGCCCCCCAGCTCTACTCCACACTCAACACCGCCCTCGCCTCCACTGTTAGAGGCCTCGGAACCGCCGGTTATATCTCGGCCTCCCAGCTCTTTTCCACCGTGTTTGGCCAACAATCCACGCTCGCAACCGCCTTCGCATCCACAACACAAGGCCTCGGCACGGCGGGATATATCTCGGCCTCCCAGCTCTTCTCTACCACGCGAGGCCTCGAGAACTATATTTCAACTGTCGTTACAACCCCAGGAAACACAACGGGAACAGTGCTCTATCTTAACTATAGTGTTACAGCAACCCCTTACAAGGCCCTAGAATATGTAACAACGACCGCTGCTGCCACGAATCTATCCACAAGTGTTCCAGGTAATACAAGTAATGTTCCAGTCGCACAATTTCAGACAGATTTCTCACTCCCTTCCTTCATTCCAGCAGGTATTTGGGACTTGAATTTGTTCGCATATGCAAGCGATATAGCCCATATATTTTTATATGCATCTCTATACACCCGAAATGGTGGCGGCACAGAAACACTCATAGTAAGATCGTCGGATGAACCTATTATAACAACTGATCAAGATCAGTATGTAATCAGTTTAACAGTTCCTTACAAACCCATTCTAGCAAATACAACTCTCGTTCTGAAGCTCTTCGCAAATAATACTCGCAATCAAACTGATACACTTAACACCCTCTATGAAGGTCAAAGCTATACTCACATGCACACAACCTTCGGAACTATTATTCCAGCTGACGTCTTTGCGTCCACCGTCGCGGGTCTCGGCACAGCCGGCTATATCTCCAGCAGCCAGCTCTTCTCCACCGTCGCAGGAATCGGCACGGGAGGTGGCACAGGTGGCATCACCACAGTCCAGCTCACAAGCACAGCCATCGGCCTCGCCACCTTCGGTTATATCTCGAGCTCCCAGCTCTTCTCCACTGTCGCAGGAATCGGCACTGGCGGCACCGGCGGCGGCATCACCACGAACCAGCTCCAAAGTACAACCGCAGGTCTCGGCACGGCCTCCTATGCGTCCACTTCCACGCTCTACAACCCGATTATCGGTACCGCCGTCAGATTCCCGCCAATCAACGTAGAAACCATCCTCATCCAAGACTGGTCAACACCTGTCTCGACTGTCGCGCTCTTCACAAGTAACACCAGCAATTACTACAAAAATGCCTTGGTAAACTTCTCCACACCCCTCTTCTCCACTGTCGCAGGACTCGGCACAGCCAGCTACGCCTCCACAACCCTCGTCTACTTCCCCAATATTTCCACACAGGCTGTTCTTCCCTTTCCAACCATCGGCATTAACCCCCTCTCCACTGTCTCCGCCGCCTTCGGAACCTTCTCCACCCTCACAACAACAAACACATTCATAGGTAACTCCCTCTATTTCTATGGGTTCAACGGAACATATGATCGCACGGTTCTCGCTGAGCGTCTAATCTCAACGCAAACCCAGGAGTTTTTCATCTTCAAGGGTTCCAATGCGGGCGAAAATATTCGTCTCCAGGCTTCTGGTAATATCATCTTTGAAACTGCCGTTCAACCTAGCGTCTATCTTGATGCAACCACACAGTCAACACCCACCTTCTTAATTACCCCTTCAAGAACAGTGGGTATCAACTGTAATGCGCCGGCCTACACGCTCGATATCTCTGGCTCTGCGAATATCACAGGCACTGCGTCAGTAGGCGGCGCCGCCAGCATCACAGGTGCAACAACCGTATCAGGCGTTCTCACATCCCGTGTCCGCGTGGTCGCACCCACCATCACAACAAACCAGACACTTCTCCCCTCAGATACGTCAACTTATTTCTTCTACACCACGTTTTCACCGTCGCTGAACATAAACGTGCCAACACCTGCCGCGGCCGGCTCTGGCTGGACAGTCACTATACAGAATGCACCCGCCAGTGATCAGGTCATCTTCGTTCAGACAACCCCTGTACAAACATTATCAAGAGGAAACACAGTTCGCATCTTCACAGACGGGATATCCTGGTATTTTATTTAGACAGTAGAAAAAGATGAGTTACTATAGACTCTTGCAAGTAGATATAATTCAAACAAGTCAGCTCTATCTCGGAGGCGGCGTGAATGCGCCTTTACCGTCGAGCGGCAACGTCCTCTATTCAGACGGCAGCGGCGGCACATTCTGGTCAACATCGTCCGGTGGAACTGTGTCAAACGCAACGCTTACGAGTACTGTCAATGGCCTCGGCACACTTGGATATATTTCAACACAGCAACTCCTCTCCACAGTCCAAGGCATGGGTAATATTTTCATCAGCACAGGCACACCAGGATATGGAGATGTGACTAACGCACAACTCATCTCTACGACAATAGGCCTCGGCAATATTTATCTAAGCACAACGGACGTTGGCCAAGTGTTGAGCACCCAGCTCTTTTCTACAACCGCTGGCCTCGGCCAGATCTATTTGAGTACTCCCTCTCTTACATCCACTGTGAGAGGTCTTGGTAACCTAGGATATATATCGGGCCCAGCTCTCACTTCCACCGTCCAAGGCCTCGGCCAAATTTATCAGAGTTCGCCAGACGTTGTTCTTGCCCGCCATATTAGCACAGGTGTTAGCACGAACTTTCTCCAGGTAGGCTCCATCTTCGCAGTCACCGAGACTGTAAATTCAATTTATACTGGAACCATACTCGCCAGCACATCACTCTCGGTAGAAAACGGCCCCCTCACTCTCAACTATACAGGCACAGTTCCCGCTATCCCTCTCTCAATTACGGGTCCTACGACGAGCGCTGTGAACTTTCGCATGTCGGCCGGCGGCAATAATTCACTTACCCTCACAGTCGACGGGGCGCAGAATGCAATTATTACAAGCGAGGTTCCCAGCGTGTCCAAAAATCCCCTCCTTTTCAACGCGTCTTATGCGCAGACGAACGCAATCTCCAATATTTTCACGCCGACGCTTCTTCCCACCCCCAATAACACGCAAATCATTGGATCCACTGTATCCACCTCCGTTGTCCTAGGTAACCAGGCCATCTTCTCCTCCTTTGTGGGCGATGGCTCCCAGCTCTACAATCTCAGTTTCGTCTCCACCGCGACAATGACCTCAACAATCGCAGGCTCTCTGCTTACACTCAATGTCGTCAGCACACCGACCCTCGCCTCCACAGTCCAGGGCCTCCCCATCTATCTCGGCTATCTCAGCTCAGCAGGTATTGGCCCCGTTATGTCGACCGCACTTGTGACTGCGTCCACCGCCGTCCTCGCATCCCAACTCCAGACGCCGGCCATCTATATGTCCACCACCGTCACCAGCTCCAATCTCTGGGTCGCAGCAGGTGCCGCTGCAACCCCTCTCGCCACTCTAGAGGTGAGTTATGACGGTGTGAGCTGGACCAACGCAACGAGCGGTGGTTTCTCCGTCCAGGCGAATGGAGTTGCATGGAACGGCCAGCGCTGGGTCGCCCTCGGCACAGACGCCACCGCCGCCAATCGCATTCAATACAGCGCAGACGGTCGAACATGGCTTGCAGCCGCAGGTGCCCAATTCACAGGCCAAGGAAATGCCGCAGCATGGAACGGCCGCATCTGGGTCGCGGTGGGTAATGACGCCACTGCCGCGAACACGATTAAATACAGCGCGGACGGTATCACCTGGACTAACAGCAGCGGCACAGGATTCTCCACAGGCGGAAATGCTGTTGCGTGGAATGGCTCTATCTGGGTCGCTGTCGGCACAGACGCAACGTCCGCCGTCCGCTATTCATTGGACGGTATCACGTGGCAGGTAGCATCAGGTTCTTTCGCCCTAACCCAGAACGCTGTCGCATGGAATGGTGCTTACTGGCTCATAGGTGGCACAGTGAATACGAGCGGTAATGGAATTTATTACAGTAAGACGGGCATAACATGGACATCGACGAATGCCCCTTTTCAAGCCTCCGTGAACGGCCTCACCTGGAACGGCACTTTCTGGGTAGCATCCGCAACGGACAACACGGTTACGAATAGCCGCTACAGTTACGATGGTATCACATGGACTTCAGGTTCAGGCACAACATTCTCGGCGGGCGGCATGGCCGCCGGCTGGAGTGGCAGACGCTGGGTTCAGGGCGGCGCCGACGCAACTCAGACATCCCTCTTGAAATACAGTGACAACGGCTTGTCATGGGCTAACTCCGCAGCAAATAACTTCACTGCGGTGGCAGCGGTCGCCTTCTCAGCCAACTTGGTTCCGTTCTATGAACAAGAAAACTTCCGCATTCTGTCGCAGAACAATCCGCTCTTTTTGAATAGCACCAATACACTCTTCTTCAGCCCCAGTGCAGCCATTCTGAATTACACCCTCTACGCAGACAACAAGACAAATCGCATTGGTATTAACTGTAATGCGCCGTCCTACGACCTAGATGTGTATGGCTCGGCGAATGTATCCTCTGCCATCTTCGCCTCCTCCTTCGTAGGCGACGGCTCCAGGCTGACAGGCCTCACGTATGTTTCAAGTGGCTCTCTCATATCCACTGTCGTGGGACTTGGAAACATCTACCTGTCCAGTGGAAACTTCAGCTCCGCCCTCTTCTCCTCCTTCGTGAGCACGACAACTCTTGACGCTGTTATGGCATCCACTACAACAAACCTCATAACCCGTATTCAGACCGCGGCCCCAGTCTATGCGAGCACAAACTTCTCATCTATCGTTGCGAATACACTCGCAATCAGTAGTATTAATGCGAGCACAATCTTCGCAAGCACAGCCGTCTTCAGCACGATGATTACTCAGCTCGCAGTCGTTAGCTCCCTCCAGTTTTACCAAGGCGATGGCTTCTTCAGAATCCAGGATCTCCAAACGTCCAACTTGAGTACAGTCGGCTTCTGGGCTAGCAGCGTCCAAACAAATGCCGTCGTTACACCGAACATCTTTCTTGGTAACAGCTCAAATCAGACCGACCTCCTCTTCTATGGCCGCAATGGAAACTACGCACATAGCGTTCTCGCCGAGCAATCCACAGGAACTACGAGCCAGGAATTCCTCATCTTCAGAGGGTCCTCCGCAGCCGACCAAATCCGTCTCCAGACAACAGGCCAGTTTGTCCTAGAAACAGGTGTGTCCGCGCGCCTCTGGCCCACAACGACGCCACAAGCGACGCCCTCGCTCCTCATTGACATCAACAATAACATGAATCTCGGTGGCAAATTCTATTTTGACTCCATCAATAACCGCCTCGGCGTAAACTGCAACGCGCCTGGTGTAACCCTCGATGTGAATGGAATCATCCGTGGAAACGGCTCCCTTCTTTTTGGACTCCCAGCCCTCTCTACACCCCCTCTCACACTCAGCACATCCAGTATGCTTGTCAGCTCCATTATTACAAATACAGCAATTGTTGACAGGGAGTTCTTGAGTTCTCTGACTGTGAGCAGCATCATAGCAACGACAGAAAGCACCGTTACCCTCTTTGTAAATCAATCTTTTACGAGCAGCCTCAACGCAAATGCGCTCTTTACAAGCACTCTCTCAGCCAATACATTCTACGCAAACACGGGCTTCTTCAGCACATTTATTACAAGCTCCTTCTCAACCGCTTTCATTAACATACAAGCTGCCACAGTAAGTAGCATACAGTTCTACCAAGGCGATGGCTTCACTCGCATTCAGGACCTCCAGTCGTCCAATGTGAGCACGGTCGGTCTGTGGGCGAGCACCCTTCTCGCAAACACGGTTGTCGCATCCAATCTCTACCTTGGCCAGATTCCAGCGCAGACATCAATCCAATTCTATGGGCTCCGTGGAAACTATACAAACACGGCCATCGCGGAGCAGTCAACTGGCATCTCAACACAGGAGCTACTTCTTTTCAAGGGCTCCTCGCCATCAGACCAAGTCCGCATCCAAACAACTGGTGTCTTCCGCCTAGAAACAGGCGTTTCGGGCCGCCTCTGGCCTGTAGCACCTCAGGAGGCGATTCCGCGTCTACTTGTGGATACGCAAGGAAACTTCAACTTCAACGGCGCCGATTTATATATAGATAACGTAAACAACCGTGTTGGCATAAACTGCAATGCGCCCCTCTTTGACCTTGATGTAACGGGAACTGTAAGAGCGCAGAGTTCCATCTTCCAGAGCACCTTCACCAGCAGCTTAATCGCAAACTTCGCCTTTATCAGCAGTCTTACTGTATCAAGTATTGCGTTCGTGAATGCCAGCACGGTAACGGCTCAGCTCGTCCAGACAAATACGCTCAACTTCAGCACAATCAATGGAACCAATATGAATTTGAGCACGGGCTTCGTGAGCAGTTTACTAGTCGTAAGCAGTCTCTCAGCGACGATCGCCTATGTCAGCACATTCTCGGCGCACGCAGCCAGCACACTCCGTCTCTCCACAGGCACCCTCTTCGCCGCTGAAACATCCATGAGCACGCTCCGCGCCAGCACGATGATTGGTGCTAATATAACAACACAAGACCTTGTGACAAGTTCAATTGAATTATATAACGGACCAGGATACTTTTTTGTAACTGATATTCAAACCTCCAATCTAAGCACAATAGCGGCATACACGAGCTCTCTCACGGCGAATAACATCGTGGCATACTCGGGTATAAGCACACAGCAAATCCTCACGAGCAGTCTCATAAGCAGAACAATCACGCTAAATAACAGCACGCCCATTTTCACTCTAGAAGTGAATGGCAACGCGCGCATTAGCTCTCTCACAGTGGACGCAGGTGCAGGCGTCACCTCCACAAACACAACCTTCTCTCTCGCAGTGTGGGGCGCTGGTGGCGTGGCCCGCGTGGGCGGCACCACGTGGACGCAGATTTCCGACGAGCGAATCAAGGCGAATATTGTGGAGGCCGACTATGACCGGTGCTACGAGGATATCAAGGCTATTCCTCTCCGCCGATTCACCTATATCTCTACCCTCTTTGACCGAGTCCCTCTTGTAGACAGGAATGTCCTCGGATTTATCGCGCAAGAGGTGAGCACGATTCAGCCCAAGTCTGTTACGACGTCTGAGGCGTTTGGTATTGACAACCTCTTCTGGCTGAACATAGACCAGATGAACATGGCACTCTACGGGGCGGTCAAGAAGCTCATGCAGACGAATGAAGCGTTGACATCGTCGTTTATAACTCTTCAAGGGCGGGTCAGCACGCTGGAATCAGGGCGGTAGAAGCACTAAATAAAACTCTTCCTACATCCTAGTAAAAATGTCGTATATGTCGGGCGTACCTTTAAATCCACAGAGTATTATCCCCGTGGATATAAACATAAGCACATTATCTTACGTTGCCAACATAACACCCCCCTACCAAAACGTTTCTTCTGGATCCTACACTCTCTTCATTAACTCTCAGTCTGATGTGAACTTGCTCTCTTATGACCGCGGCACCTTCAGCAATATCGGATATTACAACTATTCGACGGTCGCCGACACCCTTCTAGGAAGCAGCAACAACCAGTTCATGTTCCAGAACAAGAACGATTTTAGCTATTTTCCTCTTGTTACACGCACAACACCATTTATCACGACAGGCCAGGCTGTCGGCTATAACGGAAGCATTTATGTTGCGGCAGGTTCAGGGTCCAACTCAATAGCCACGAGTGTTGACGGCATTTCGTGGGTTCCTCGTGGTCTGGCTGTCATAACGACGGCTGCCTACACGGTCACATGGAATGGCTCTCTCTGGCTTGTGGGTGGCACGTCAGGTGGCGCCGTGACAACGAACAACTTGGCCACGAGTCCTGATGGAGTCACATGGACGGGTATCACGAACTATAACGTCAGCTCCACTACACCTTCAAAGGGGGTATGGAGTTCTTCGCTCGCCCTCGCTCTTTTTGGTCAGAATGCCAATGACAACTTCTATTACACTAGCCCAACGGGTTCTATCTGGACCCGCCGCACCGGTCCTTTTGGAAATTATGCATACAACATTGCCTGGAACGGATATATTTTTATTATGACAGGAGGTATAAGTCAGAGTAGTGCAAATGTTAACATAAGCACAAATGGTATTAACTGGACTGCATATACCGTTTTTCCCTCTGGGGCAGTTTATACTACAGGAATCATCTGGTCACCCCAAGTTGGACTCTGGATCTGTTGTGGGTATAATGTTACTGGTGGAGTTGCGCAAATTCTAGCCTATTCCTACAACGGCCAAACATGGACTTTAGCTGGCCCTTCTCTTGCCAACGGTAACATTTATTATGATGTGGCCTGGAACGGAACCTATTTTTTGGCTGCCGGCCTCCCATCAGCAACCCCCTACTACAGTCTAGATGGCAGGACCTGGACAACAACCGGCTTCGCCCCTGCGTCTACGATTTACGCACTCGCCTGGAACGGCACAGTCTGGGTCGCAGGCGGAACCGTTTCAACCGTCTCCATGTATTACAATACAAGCCCTAACGCCACTCTCGCATGGACAAACTCCACGAATATATTCACAACCCAGTGCTACGATATCAAATACAACGGCTCCGTTCTCGTGGCAGTAGGCACAGGAACAAACGCCATCGCATACAGCACAAGCGGCACATCCTGGACAGGTCTCGGTCTCACCGCTTCCACTTTCACAACAGGCGGCTATGGTGTTTTGTGGGCCCAGGAACTCGGTCTCTGGATGGCTATAGGTGCTGGTGTCAACCGCGTCATCACAAGCCCCAACGGCTTAACCTGGACAGCACGTGATGGTCAGTCGGTAACAACAGGTGTCTATGGTAGCGCATTTAGCCCTCTCCTGAACCAATGGGCGATTGTGGGAACTGGCACAGCATTCATCGGAACCTCAAGTGACCTCCTCGGCTGGTTCAACAATAACACGGTCTTCACAACACGAGGCTGGTCCGTCATTTGGTCGTCCGTTCACAACCTCTGGATTGCTGGCGGCGAAGGTACAAATACGCTGGCAACCAGCACTGACGGTATTGGCTGGACGGCACGTTCCTCTCCTATAACGACGGCCGTCTATGGTCTCGGATTCAACGGCTCTATCTATGTGGCGGTCGGCACAGGCACTAACGTCTTCGCCTCCAGCACAGACGGCATCACATGGACGGCGCGTGGATCTTCAGGCATCACGACGACTGGCCGTGCCGTTGCGTGGGCTCCGTCGCTCGCCCTCTGGGTCGCCGTGGGCACAGGCACGAATTCCATCGCCACAAGCCCCGATGGCACAACCTGGTCAGGCATAACGACAACGACCGTCTTCGCAACCACTGGATTCGGCGTGAACTGGAGCGCCACCCTCGCCCAATTCATTGCGGCTGGCCAGGGAACGAACACGCTGGCGACGAGTAAGGATGGTGTGAACTGGCTCGGATTCACAGGTATGGGCTCAGTTCTCAGAAACGTATACGCAATAGCTTGGAACGGAATCCTCTGGGTTGCGGGTGGCACGTCGGGATTAACAGGCGCTTTTACAATTGCCTCAAGCCCTGATGGAATTAACTGGACAGGTCGTTCAACTGGTGTGATTGGCACGGTCTTTGGCGTTGCATGGAGCGGCTCTCTCTGGGTTGCAGTAGGTCAGACAACGAACGTGTTCGCATCGAGTACAGACGGTCAGACATGGGTCGGCCGTGGCTCAACGGGTATTGCCTCAGTAGGACGTGGTGTGATCTGGTATCCCTATTCTTCTCTCTGGGTCGCCGTCGGCCAGGGCACAAATTCCATTGCTACGAGCCCCGACGGAACCACATGGACAGGTCGCACAGGAATCACTATTTTTGGAACTTCGGGTTACGGCATCGCCGCATTCAGAAACTTGATTGTGGCGACAGGCCAGACAACCAACGTCTTCGCAAGCAGCGTTGACGGAATCAACTGGACGGGTCGTGGTTCAACAGGTATTACCACCATCGGAACTTCAGTTGCATACAGTCCCATCCTCTCAAGATGGGTTGCGGTCGGCTCAGGCACAAACAGTATCGCATATAGCGATAACGGCACAACTTGGACCGGCACCACCTTACTAACGATCTTCAGCACATCTGGATATAGCGTCATCTGGAACGGCACCTACTTCGTCGCCACAGGCACAGGCACGAACGTCCTCGCCACGAGTGCTGACGGTATAACCTGGAAGGGAACTGTTCCAAACAACGCTACGACTGCGCTAACCTCTCTAGGCTACAAGGCTCCCATCATGATTGCCGGTGGTCAAGGCACCAATACCCTTTGTTACAGCACGGACAATGGTAACACCTGGACACAATCTACCTCAGGCACTGCAGCAATTACAACATCTGTACGTGCAGTCGCATGGAATGGAAACATCTGGGTCGCCGTCGGATCAGGAACGAACTCAATCGCTACGAGCCCTGACGGTATCACGTGGACAGGCCGCACCACAACAACCATTTTCTCCACAAGCGGCTTTGATATCCTCTGGGCGGATTCTCTGAAACTCTGGATAGCGGCTGGAACCGGCACAAATTGTATAGCCACAAGCCCCGACGGTGTCAACTGGACAGCCCGTGTTTTGGTGGACGCAGGAGCATTCAACACAGGCGCATATCGTATAGGCTGGAACGGAAATCAACTTGTTGTCACCGGTAACGGTGGCGCAAATAACTCGGTGGCAGTCAGCACAAACGGAACAGCGTGGACATTTATTGGACTCCCTATCACAAACTCAACATTAGGATATGGCGGCGTTGTGTGGAACGGCAACATCTGGGCCGCAGTCTCCGATGCCGCAACGAACATCTGGACGAGTCCAAACGGCATCACCTGGACATCCCGTGCGACCCTTACAGCCGGCAACTGTACTTCGATTGCGTGGAACGGCCGCCAGTTCCTCGTCATAGGAGCCTCCACATACTGCGCAACCAGTCCTGACGGTTTCACATGGACGATGCTCAACACGCAGCCGGTCACAACCCTTGTAAAGGTAACATGGAATCACGTAAATACCCAGTGGGTGGCAGTTGCCACGGCCGCCGCCACTATGATCTACACGACGCCTGACGCCACCACCTGGACACTCCGCCAAAACGCGATGATTACGAATACGACGACGCAGGGCTTCGCATGGGCACCGTCGCTCGGCCTCTGGGCCCTCGTTGGAGGCACGTCAACCAACCTCGCCACCGCCTCCGACGGAGCAGGCGCCTGGATTTCGCGCTTGACCACGCAAATGGGAACGGCCTACTGCGTGGCCTGGAACGGCTCTCTCTTCGTGGCGGGCGGTGGCACAACTGTCCAGATTTACACAAGCCCTGACGGCGTGAACTGGACCTCGCAAACAACGGGCGGCGTGGCGTGGACTATCGTGTATGGTATCGCATGGTCATCCTCTCTCAGTATTTGGGTAGCAGCCGGCCAAAACGGCGCATCCTCAGGTGTTCTCGCATCCAGTGTCAACGGCACGGCCTGGACCTCTCGTTCTACGATCACATTTGGCGCAGGTGGGGCAGCCTTCGACGTGGCAGTCAACACGGCGGGCAATCTTTTCGTGGCGGTCGGCACCGTCACCAATACGTTCGCATATAGCTCCAACGGAACAACCTGGAACAACGGCGTGGCTGGAACCAGTATCACCACCGCAGCCCGCGGCGTTGTGTGGGTGAATTCACTCTCTCTCTGGGTCGCCGTCGGCAACGGCACGAACAGCATCGCCACAAGCACAGACGGTATCAACTGGACGGGTCGCACGGGTCTCAGCACATTCGGAACGCAAGGAAATAAGGTCGCTACAAATAACAGTGTTATCGTCGCAACCGGCTCTGGAACAAACACGTATGCCTACAGCTACGACGGGACTAACTGGAGTCCAGGCGGCGCAACCCTCTTCAGTTCAACGGCTCAGGGAATTGCCTGGAACTCGACAACCGGTCAGTGGCTCATGGGCAACGGCGTGGCCGCATACCCCTATTATGCGAGCAGTCCAGACGGCGTCAACTGGACGGGCCGCCAGACGTTTACGACGTCCGCCTTCAGCGTAGGTAACCAACTCCAGCGCGAGAAGAACTTCAACATTACGAACACGAACTGGACTGGACGCAGCACGCAGCAAAACTTCCGTATTGTGTCATCTTAATAGATGACGACACCCATACCAAAACTCAAAGCCTCCCCGCCGATGGTGGGAGGCCAAACCACAGCCCTTGTCCCGACCGCCTACCAGACAACGGGCTCAGGCGCCGCCCTCCAGACACAGACCACAAAAACCCAGAGAGAACGTATCGTCCGTATTGAAATTAACAGCAACGACCGCGATTTCAGTGCCTATGCAAACCCCGCCGACTTCCAGTGGGTAAGCCCATATCCTCTCAAGAATGTGACGTCCATGGTCATCGTAGGCGGAACGGTCCCTGTCCCTCTCTACACGATTGACACCCCCTTCAACTCCTTCGTGTTTGACACAGGAACCGAGCAAAAAACCATCACGTTCCCGCCTGGCCTCTACACACCTCTCCTCTTCGCACCCGCCTTCAAGAGGCTCTTGGACACCGCCGACGGAACGAACACCTACTATGTGAATGTAGACCCCATCACGCAGATTCTTACGACCAAGTCAAGCGGCACGAACACCTTCGGCTTCCTCTTCGGAAGCGGATCTAACTTTCTGAATCTGTATAATCCCGCTCTGCAAAAAAGAAATAACCCCGCCACGATGCTCGGATTCAAGGACGCCGACGTGTATTGTGACAACACGTATACACTCAAGGCACCGTATGCCGTCAACCTGAATCCGATTCAGAGAATCTATGTGTATTTTAACTACGATGCTACGATGGATCTTCGCTCAGTTGTGCTGGGAGGTGGGCGACCTGGTCCTTCGGCGATCCTCTATTGCACCGACGCAGACACCGTCTCCTACTTCACCAAATCTCTCAATAAAGACACCTACGAAAATGTTATCTCACCAGGTCTCATTGTCCCCCGTATCCGCAGCATCCAAGTCTCGCTCCGAGACGAGTTTGGTAATATATTGAATACGAATAATCGGCCGGTCAGCATGCTATTGGAGGTTACTGTTTTGGAGTGACCCTAATTCTTTTTCTCGTGCTTCTTCGCCGTCTCCGTAACCCACTTTCGAAACGCATGCGTCCTCTCTACAAAATACGACGAGCCAAGACTCTTGCTCATCATATCTTGTAGCGCTTTGTTCCGCTCATCAAGTGATGCGAGGAACTCCTTCCCCTTCTCCGTAATCGGATGCGGATCCTGTAGCTTGAATGTCTCGGGCTCCATTTGTCTACCTTACCTCGAGAACCACTCGCTTCCAATTTTACCGCCACCCTTAATAAATGGCAGTAGATGCCATGCTTCAAGAACTCAAAACAAAGGGTCGCCCCCTCTCGTCTTTCCACAAGGGCGATACAATCCGCGTCTCCAACAAGATGGTAAAAGGCTATACCTACACACTCGAAGAAGAACCTGGCACGAACTTCGCCGCCGACTTCAAGCCCTACACCTCTCCAGGTGAGATTCTTGCACTCGGTGCCTTCGATGGTAAGTATCTGAATGACTGTTACCTTGAGTTCCCCGCCGAGTGGTTCATTCACGCAGCCGGCCTCGGAAAACTCCGCCCCGAAGGGGCCGATATCGCCGTGAATCTATTTCAAATTAAGTCCCGTCTTCCCCTCTCAGAATGGCATAAGAAGGGGTGGGCGCCTCCGCCGCCAGGTGTTAGACGGCATATCGCCGCGCAGTATAAAAATCTATCAGACCCCGCTCTAAACCCTGATGAGCGTGGATGGTATCAGTGGTTTTGCCGATACTGGATGGGTCGTCGTATCCCAGAGCTTGATGCTATACAAATCAAGCGCTGGAAAGCATTTGTTCGCCATGCGGGCGCTATCAAGGCCAATTGCGCCGCTGGAGATCTCACCTGCCGCCCTAAGCAGCGTCAGGCCCTCTTACACTGGGCTCACAACCCCTTTATCTGATCGAGAACATAGTGAACAATCGTAAAAAGCACGCCTCCCCACAGAGAGTCGGCAACTGCAAACCGCCAATCGTAGTTTGCAAGTGTCGCCAGGTTCGTGAAGTCGTAGACCGCGTAGACGCAGAGGCCCAGCAAGAAGGCCTCCAGCGACGTCTTGGGTAGAAGCGCCAGATACGCGAGCGCGAAATACACGACGACAGCCGGACCCGCTTTCAGTTCAATGTCCTTACCCTGAATCTTGCGGACCATGGATGAGACAAACGTGTTAGAGACCATAAGCCATGGAACGTCTAGCGCGGCTATGAGAGCCGCAACAGTCATATACTTCACAAGGCCGTTCATCTACAGTATAGTATAAAATAAACTCTAAATAGGATGGGCGCTACACGCCGAAAACAAAGGGGCGGCCTCGTAAATATAAATGTGAAACAACAGGCTCCCGCAAAAAGTATTATAAGCGCTTGTCTAGATAATATTCCAATAACAACGGGATTTTATATTCTTGAACACGACAACGACACGTTGGCAGAGTTGGACACCAATCCTAAACTCGCAAAGATGTTAAATGAACTTTCAGCCGAACTTGACATTAATATTAAAGTGAGAGTATCCGAATCAAATCTGTGTAATCCGAATCACTGGAAAGAGGACGAAGCCGCCGGCGGCAAGCCTCTCGTCGTCATTCTTATCTCATGCAGAAGTTACGAGAATGTCGTCTTGAATAATTTTGGACCGACCCCTCCAAGAACGCCGAAAGGCAAACTGGCATTCGAAGAGGGCGTCGCATATGAAGGCGGTGTTTTCAAAAACGTCTATTATTTCGGATTTAATAACTATCTTCATCTTCACAATGGCGAAATATATTCATGTAAGGATGATCACGCCGAGGAAGCAGTTCCAAACCAAACCTGCGACCCTTTCGCTGGAGACCAGAAAGAAATGTGCTGTACGGCCAAGAAGGAGCATTTCGGATCGATGTTTGTAAATGGCCTGAAAACCCGTCACTGTATGAAGTTCACAAAGGAGTCGCTCGGTAGAAAATTCGCTGACCTGAAAACCCGTCTTGCGCGCATTGCCGCCTCAAAGCAAAAGATGCAGACGCTCATAAAGGAGTTATCAGTCGGCAAATTCTTCTTACTTGACGGTGATGATGCGACAGCTCTATCATGTAATGGTCACGGTAATCCGTGTGGCATTGTAGATACGCAAGCTAACTCGGTCGTCAGCAGCGAACTATTTAATAGACGTTCAGCCATGAAATATAGTATAAAAGAGGAGGTGGAAGAGGAGTTCCACAAGAGAGAGAAAAGAAGAGAAACCCGCGAATTGGAAGCGGCCATTGATGCTGGTCTCATTGCCGAACCACTCTCCGCATTATTGGAGAAGGCGGTGTGGGATGATAATACAAGTATGGTTGTAATGTTACTGGAAAAGGGAGCAAAAATACTCAAGAGGCTGATAAAATCTATATTAGTAGTCAAGTGGGCGACGGCACAGTCACCCTACAGGCAAGTTATCTATAAGTTTTTTACTCTTAACCCTCTCATGATAAACCAACCTCTTGAAGATAGGATGACACCCCTCTCAATCGGCCTTGACAATAAGGATTTGGAGTTTGTGCGATTTGCGCTAGATTTGGGCGCGGATCCTAGTCTAGAACTGTCTAGTGAAAAGTATAACGGAATGTCTCCTATTCATATTGCCACAACGCTTGGATTTGTAGAGGCAATTCAGCCGCTCCTAGACCGCGGCGCCGATATTAATAAGATGTCGGTGAGCTCTAAAAAGCCTATTAACTATGCGTGCGAGGCTAAAGACGCCAGAATCGTCGATTTTCTGGTGGCCGCTGGCGCCGAAATTACAGAAAGAGACCGCGAATCATGTGGGCTTTTACAACGAGGCGGCCACCACATGCGTAAAAAGAAACTAAACAAACACACACGAAAGCGTAGATGAGCGATACTGTAAGATTAGAAGGATTCGCCGCCCCGCTCAAAGGACAACGGCTGTGGATCTGTGGCCCCGCCGAAACGCTCGGTCAACAAGTCCAGAGTCGCCTGACCGTCTTGGAAGAGGAACTTGTTAATAGAGGTCGCAAAGTCCTTGTTATCCAGAACGCGAAAGATGTTCCGATGATGTGGACCAACAAGATCCAGTGGGACGCGAGCTTCCGCATCAAGGAGACACAGGACCTGCGGCTGGCGCTCACGTATATACAAAATGCGGTGAAGCCAGTGCGCGTCGTGTGGGTGGGTGAGGAGCCGCCGGCCGCCGTGTTGGCCGCGGTAAATTCCCACGAGATCACATTCATCGGAGCCGGCACCACGAGCCCGAAACTCCAGTGGACCGCCATTTTCTGGCACACGACGGCGGAGCAGGCAAAAATAGAGGAGGCGCTGACGCCCCGCCTAGGTGCCCAGGCGCTTCATGCGCTGAATCTCCACTCCGTGCTTCGCGAGCTGAAGGCGTCGCAGGTCGGTCTTGTCTGGTCCTCCATCGGAGAGTCAGATAAGACGGGGTCTGTGTATTGGTATGATTCGGAAGAGGCGACGCCGACCACCGCAATGACGACCGCCGATATGAGTGCCCTCTTACACGAGATTGGAGACTGGATGACGCATGCTAGATACTAATCACTTCCAGACACTGACAGTGACAATAATATTCCCATTTGCATCTTGTTTTGCGGTTGAGGATACAGTCGGCTTCATAACAATCGGATTCATAACACGGATATCACCCTTCGGATAATTCGGAGGTGGCGGCATCGTAACCTTCCTCTTTGTTTGTATATACAAAGCGAAGCTAATCGTCATCAGAACAATCGCGACGATATATCCGACACCCCACGGCTCTCCAAAGACAAGAATGTTCGCGATGGATCCCACGAGAGAACCGGCCGACTGCGCAAACTCAAAGAAGAAAGCGCTGGAGTTCTTAATCGTGGCATATTTTGTGTTTCGGACAAGAAGCTTTAACACAGGAAGCGTGCAGCTCACGCAAATGACAAGAACAAGTCCATAGCGTGACCCAGTCGCCGACGTGATTTCTGGAGCCCACGTCGTAATTTCCTTCGTGAAGGCTCCATAGATGATTGTGAGCACAGAAGCAATGAGACTCGATACAAGTGTCATTTCAACAATGCGGACATTGTAGTTATCCCATGTCGGCTGAATATACTCTTGGCTCACGCTCATGACTGCAATGAAGAATGCCGCCGCGATCGCGGTTGTAATACCGAGCTTGTAATCGGCCCCCCCGATGTCCTCTTGGTTCGTGAAGAGACTGGCGATTCCAATACTGAAGGCGGATGCGAGGCAGAAGGCTGCCGCACCGAGATGCCAGTATGTA
>Ga0214919_10003145_pt1 | contig 25249 bp, 18 predicted proteins | sample LL1503_MetaG_FD_177994 | JGI IMG/M metagenome (GOLD analysis project Ga0214919, IMG submission 177994) | Freshwater microbial communities from Lake Lanier, Atlanta, Georgia, United States - LL-1503 | ecosystem: Environmental > Aquatic > Freshwater > Lake | place: USA: Georgia | collected... | reverse complement strand
GACCTGGTTTAAAATACAAAGCATTTCCAATATTCGCTTCACGCATCGCATCAGGAGTACTCAGCACTGTTTCACTATTATCACCAAACATATAGCGAGACATTACCTCCATTGACATTGGAGCAGATTTATACTCGCCATTGTTAAAATCATCATCCGCCAAGGAATTAATAAAAGTATTGAATCCTTCATCCATCCAACCATATTTGCGTTCATTGCTGCCCACAATCATTGGAAACCAAGTGTGTCCAAATTCATGATCTGTTACACCAAAAAGTCCATCTGTTTTTGCACTACTACCACAAAATACGATACCAGGGTATTCCATACCACCTACATTACTAGCTACATTGGTTGCAACAGGATAAGGATATACATACCACCTTTTGCTGTAATTTTCTAGGCTACCCTTTATGTATTCGGTAGATCTACCCCAAGCTTTATCGCCATTGCTTTCAGCAGGATAAACACTCATAGCAAGAGCAGTTTTATTTTCTGGTAAATTAATTTTAGCAGCATCCCAGATAAATGATTTAGAAGAGGCCCAGGAAACATCTCTTGCATTGTTTATTTTATAATGCCAGGTTAGTGAAGGCTTATTGGGTCTAGATGTAGGATCTGTTACTTCTTTTTCAGTACGAATCATTACTGTCTGATTGCTTTTTTTAGCAGCCTCCATTCTCGTTAACTGAGTTGGAGTCAAAACTTCAGCAGCATTCATTAATTCACCACTAGCTACTACGATATGTGATGCTGGTGCGGTAATCGTAAAATCAAAATTTCCATATTCAAGATAAAATTCGCTCGGTCCCAAATAAGGAAGTGTATTCCAACCTTCTACATCATCAAATACACACATTCTTGGGTACCACTGAGCTACTGCAAAAATATCGCCATTTTTTGTTGGTAAAATACCACAACGATCAGCACCATAATCTGGAATTACAAAGGAATATTCCAACTTAACAGTAACCACATCACCCGATGCAGTCATTGGTTTTGGTAATCGAATTTGCATTCTAGTATCAGTAATAACATAGTCAGATAAGGCGATGTCATTCACTTTAACAGCACTGATTGTATATCCGCCATTAAAATTACTTTTGGCATCCCCATAACGGCTCTTCGCGTTTACTGGCATTCTTGCTTGACCACGACTGCTCTGATTAAAGAAATTTTGATCTAGTTGCAACCATAAAAAAGGCAAACTAAATGGACTGTTGTTTTTGTAGGTTATGACAACTGATCCTTTTACTAAATGACTATTTTCATTAAGGGTAGCAGCTATTTGATAATCTGCCCTGTTTTGCCAATAACCTTTATTAGGCTCACCGGTAGCAGCACGAGTATTGCTTTCTCCTGTGGAATAAAAATTTGGAGAAAACAAAGCGTGGGGATCGTAAGCCGACATTATGTTTGGCTCATTTTGAACTTGCGAAAAAGCAATACTTTGTAGAAATAGACAAACCAATGATAATAAAAATTTCATAGTGTTTTAATTTAGTGAAATAAAGTTACTGGTAATTTAATGAATGATTGATACTATTGAAGAGATATAACTGTGAATATTGTACTAAAGATAATTAAACCTTTCTACCTAACGGATTGGTAAGTCACCCCTACTTCGCCCACAAAATTTTCAATTGGAGGCGATAACTTTTTGATGGTGATACTAACTGAAGATATTTTTTTATCTAACGAATGGATGGACTGAGACAATTCCTGAACGATGGTTTCTAACAAAGGGGTAGCTTGAAGCATCCTTTGATGGATGATTTGGAATACTTCCACATAATTAACCGTTTGTTGCAAATCAGTAATCATTCCATCGTTGTCCATTTCAATATCAACATTGACAACAAAGTTATTTCCATTTCTTTGCTCTTCTTCATATAGACCATGAAAAGCATGAAACATTAAATTATGTAAATGAATAGTCAATGAAATAATAGTTGATCAATTAAATGAAAAATTACTAAGGGTAAATTTAATGTCCCTTCGCTCCTAAGTATCTTTCTGCGTCCAATGCAGCTATACATCCACTACCAGCAGCAGTTACAGCCTGACGATATATTTTATCTTGTACATCACCTGATGCAAAAACACCTTCAATATTAGTTTTGGACGTTCCAGGTTCTGTGATCAAATATCCTGCATCATCTGTATTTAACCAACCCTTAAAAATATCGCTATTGGGATGATGGCCTATTGCAACAAAGAATGCACTCACCGGTATTTCTTTTTTTTCTTGTGTCAGAGTATCTTTAATACGTACTGCTTCTACTTTTTTGTCACCTAAAATTTCATCTGTCTCGCTATTCCAATACATCGTTATATTCGGTGTATTGATCACTCTTTCCTGCATCACTTTACTTGCACGCATTTCTGCTTTTCTAACGATCATGTGTACCTGAGAACATATTTTTGAAAGATACAGTGCTTCTTCAGCAGCCGTATCTCCAGCACCTACAATGGCTACTTCTTTTCCTTTAAAAAAAAATCCATCACACACTGCACATGCACTTACTCCATATCCATTGAGCCTTTGTTCACTTTCCAAACCCAACCATTTTGCAGAAGCTCCGGTAGAAATAATTACCGCATCGGCTTCTATCCATTTTTCTTCATCAATTTCAATTTTATAGGGCTGTGCAGAAAAGTCAACCTTCGTAGCAAGACCATATCTAATATCAGTCCCCATCCGTCTAGCTTGCTTTTCAAAATGTTCCATCATTTCAGGACCTTGAATTCCATCAGGGTATCCAGGATAGTTTTCTACTTCGGTGGTAATGGTTAATTGACCTCCTGGCTGAATCCCTTGATACAAAACAGGATTTAGGCCTGCCCTACTTGCATAAATCGCAGCGGTATAACCTGCAGGTCCAGAACCTATAATTAAACAATGAATTTTTTCTAAAGAGGAATTTTCCATTTCTATAAATTTTTGAGCTAAATTAATGCAAATAATTGTAAGCTTTTCGTTGATTGAACCTAATCGACTAAAACTTATTTGAACAAATTGTCTTGTTTAAATTAATAAACTCATATTGTAAAAATATCAGTCAGATTTATTTAAAATTTTACTTCGGAATTACCAAAGTTTTGTAAATAGCTCCATAGCCATAAAATGCGCCTAAAGCCCCATTACTGACATTTCCCATCACTTTATTGGGTTGTGAAAAGGGATTACCTATGCTATTAAAGGCAAACTCCCAGGTACTAAAAAAATTATAAGCGTCCTTGTCTATATTGCAAACTTTTAGAGTGACTACATCTCCTTTTTTAAAGGATGGATTTTCTTTGGGCTTAGGTAGGTTCCGATCTACACCAGGTTCGAGTTGAAGGCGATAGGTAATATCATTAATAACTTGGTCATCTGCTACAGAATTGCGACCAGGCAAAAAAGGCTCATTGTTAATTTTGGTAAAATATCGTATATAATTTCCCAAACCTGGGGGATCCGTAACTTGTATCATCACCGCTACATCATTGACCTCTTTTGGAAAAGGGGTGGCAGCCCACCACATAGAATCTAACTTTTTTGCCAACGAAGGAATGAAGGTAGTTGCCTCATAATCCTTCCCCGCTGATTTTATATGTAAGGTGTAACGGGTATTAATTTGTCCTAAAAATGCGGTTGCCAAATTGCTAGAATCAATTGAATAACGATATGCCTTGTAGCCGTTGGGCAATAAAATACTGTACTCTTTTAACTGATGGGTGGTATTGCCATTAGAAACGGTTACCAAAGCATTGTGAACAAATGAATTGGCCAATTGGTCTGCACTGAGCGTATTGAAGAAATCTAGACTTTGGGTAAGCATCACCTCGGGGGGCCTTCCATTTTCAATATTACCATCCACCACTAAGACATCGGGTGCATTGTTTAAATTGAAAGTAATGTCTTTTTCACAACTTAATAATGATAACAATATGAAAATCAAAACCGCATATTTTTTCATGGCACAAATTTACTGAATTACAACAAAAAAGAAAGCGTTTGGTTGAAGAGACTTGTTAATCTATTTAAAATTAAATTTTAATTAAAAGGTTGGGTAATTAAAGAAAGTAGTATGTTTTTATTCCGAAATAGGAAATAGCCAGAATTGGTATGCTTACATCCTATTTGACGCCCTCGAATAAAAAGTGCTAGAAATTTTAACTATCAGCCGTTAAAAAAGCAACCCTATTCCGGATAGGATTTCAAACCTAAATAGTAAATTTATTTTACTAAAAGCAAGATGAATTGGAGGACTATTAATCTTCCCGAAGCACTTTTGTTCAATCACATTAAAGGAACAATTTTGTAAAATTACTTACGACTTTTTCTAGGTCGACTAAATAGCTAGGCACGACAACTATTTTTGCTTGAAGTAAAAAGTAAAAGCATAAAATGTAATCCTAAACAATTCATAAGATACCCAACGAAAAAATTGTTTGAAAATATTTTTTGACTGAAGATGACCTTCTTTTGTAATCAAAGTACATCCGGTACTAATAATTCCTTGAAACATGCTTTGGACCTGCGTTGCAAAATGATCATTTTGAATATCTAGATTTAATTCTACACTCGCATAGGCACTAATATCATTTACATTGTAAGAACCAATGGTAACCCATTTGCTATCGCAAACAGCCATTTTTCCATGTAGTATATTGTTTTGATACTCGTAAATACCAATATTATTTCTGAGAAGCCAATCGTACAAGAATTTTTCTGCATTTTTAGCCACCAGTAAATCTGATTTTCCAGTTACAATAACTTTTACAATAACCCCTCTGCTAGCAGCTTTTTTGAGATGTCTTCTCATAACAGTTCCAGGCAAAAAATAACTGCACAAAATGATTACCTGCGACTCAGCATTGGTCATCATTTCGATATATGTTTTTGAAATTTGATACTTTCTAAGAACCCAATCATTTCTTCTAATCCTAACATTGGCCATTTCATTTAAATTTAAATCAATGTTAGGAGCTTTAATGATACAGGGCGATTTGCGATAACCAGCTTGGTTTCCATTCCATGTTTTCCAGCAGATGGTACAGAGCTCATTTACAACTTCACCCCGCACAACTATTGCAAAATCAAGCCAGGCAGTTTTTCCAGGCAGGTCATTGTAATGATTACTAATGTTAACACCTCCTACCAATGCAATGCTACTGTCTACTACCACTACCTTGTGGTGAAGCCTTCTACCAAAATAAAAATTACTATACTTGAAAAGAGGTGAGAAAAAACGAAAATGAATACCCGCAACCGTTAGTTGTTGTATCAATGCACCAGAAATTGATTGAGAGGCATAACCATCTACTAGTAAATAAACCTTTACCTTTCGATTTGCTGCAGAAAGTAGGGCTTGCACAATTCGATGACCTGTTTCATCCTCTTCAAAAATATATACCTGCAAATGAATAGTCTCCTTTGATTCAGCAATAATTTTTTCAAGCAAATCAAAGTAAGCCTTTCCACCCTGGAGAAGGGTAACTTGGTTATTAGAAGTGTATAAAGAAGATGTTTTAATGTAATTGCCAATAAGCATCCTACCAAACTACTCAAAAAAAATTATACTTTAATACAATTAAGTCGATAGTTTGGTAGGATGAAAATCAATATAAAAAGATCAAAAAATTAGATAGACCATTCCTTGCGCATCTTTCTAGTCAGCAAAGCATTGGCTTCTGCATCATTTTTAAAGCGTTCTTTTACTGGATCCCATTTCAACGCACGATTCAATCGATAAGCAATATTTCCAATATTGCAAACAGAAGCAGTACGGTGACCAATTTCTACATCACAAACTGGTTTGGTACGCGTACGCATTGCATTTAGGAAGTCTTTGTAATGATCTTCACTCTTGTAAACATGCTTTTCTGAATCGGTAATAATTCTTCGCGCAAGATCGCTAGGAGTAGTCTCAATCTTTTTTCTTTGTACTTTAATCTCTCCTGTAGTACCGATAAAATGAATACCATTGCTCCACTCCCATGTTTCATGGGTCATTTTTATACCATTGGCATAATGATACGTTAGGAAAGGGTGATCCTTTCCATCAGGTGCAATTACTTCAATTGGACCTGTATCGTCCATTCCCAATGCCCATTGTACAATGTCAAACATATGCGCTCCCCAATCCGTTACCATACCTCCCCCAAATTCTCTAAATCCTCGCCAGTTTGGAAATACATCTTTGGTAAGCGGTGGAGCTAATTCTGAATTAAAAGCAACTGCTTCATTTGGTCCAAGCCATTTATCCCAATCTAATCCAGCTGGCACTGGTTCTGCAGGCAAATTGTAAGCAACAGGTGGTGGTCCTACATTTACTTTTACACTTTTAATTTCACCTATATATCCATTTCTAATTAGCTCAACTGCCTGTCTAAATTCAGGCCAAGAACGTTGCATACTTCCTGTTTGAAAAACTCGGTTGTATTTACGAGTTGCATTGACCATCGCCCTTCCCTCTTTTACTTTGAGTGAAAGCGGTTTTTCGCAGTAGATATCCTTTCCTGCAGCAGCAGCTTTTACAGCCATTGAAGCATGCCAATGATCAGGTGTTGCGATTACTACCGCATCTACATCTTTGCGCGTAAGCAATTCCCTAAAATCATTGTAAACCGGTATAGTGGCGAAAGTACCCAAGGATGAATTCATTTTATAGGTATCCTTAATGGTTTCAATCGTTCGCAATGCCTTTCCCTCATACACTTCACTGATTGCTACAATACGGGTTTGGCCAGTATTCAAAAATGATTTAGTTAGTCCACGACCTTGTTTGCCCACACCAATAAAACCTAAGTTGATTAAATCACTAGGTGCCCTATAAGGCACTCCTGCTTGACTCTTACCTCCCATTACAAAACGAGGGATAATTAAAAAACCCGTGATCGCTTTTGCAGTAGTACCTACAAAACCTCTCCGAGTTAGGGAATTTGTTTTTTCTTTTTTCATATAGAATTAGGTTAAGGTGATGTTGAAATTTTATTACCTAAATATAATTGAATTTATTAAATATTATATTCCTGTTTAGTAAAAATTTTATACAAAAAACCAAGGAAGTTAATAACATACAATCTTATAAGAAACCAACCAATCAAAAAGCTAGCCTTCTATTTAGGCTCATTCAAAAGCCTTAAATATGATTGATTGAATATTTTCAAACTGTTAGTTTATAAAATTCAAAATTAAAAAAGGGAATGTTTATATAAAATAAACATTCCCTTATAGCAAATTATTTCTATGGGCAGTCTTACCAACTGCTTCTAGTTTTAAAAATTTATGGTAATGGTCTAACCATGATATCCTTAAAATAGGCTATGCTTTTTGGATCATGTGCTTGAAAAGCAAAAGTTCCAGTAGCAATAACACGCTGAGGATGTCCTCTAACAGGAACAAAACCTTCTGGTTGAGTCCAATCAGTAACAACGGTATCATTGATTTTAACGATAACGTGCTTACCTTCTACACGGATATATTCAGTATACCAAACATCATCTGTAACAAAAGTTTCTCTGGTATCTTTGATATCATACAAGCCACCTGTTCTTTTCCAATCTGTATGAGAATTGTTTACCTGAACTTCAAATCCTTTATTTGGAAAATCTTTATCCTGATATTCGGTGTGGAAATAAATACCTGAATTAGAACCTTTTCTAGTCATTACCTGTGCCTTAAATTCAAAATTGGTAAAATTATGATTCATTACTGGTCCATCATAAAAAAGGTGAGAACGAACACCAGCAACTTTGATACTACCATCTTCAATGGTAAATGAACCTGGCTTTTCACTTGCTTTCCAGCCATTGAATGATTTGCCATCAAATAGACTAATCCATCCGTTGCCATTTTTCATCTTATTACTGTGCGCGCAGGATGATAGTAAGAATACCACTGCGATAAATAGAATGTTTTTTTTCATAATGCAATTTTCGTTTTTAAATTATTATCTAAATGATAATAACATTGTTAAGTAATATGCAAACCGTTTTTTAGAGAAATTATGTAAAATCCTTTTCCTTAGAATTTAAAAAAGCAATTAGACTTGCCAATTGCTTTTTTAAATATATACTTTTAAAATTTAAACTTCACTTAGATTGTATTGCTTCAATACATCTTTTGGAACTCCTTCCCATATATTAGGAGCGTTTCCAACATAACCCAAATCTTTTATACCAATTTCACTTGTATAAAAACCTGTACCAACTAGGTCACGCATTCTAGAAAAGAATACTTCTCCTTGTTGCATCTCAGGTTTGGTTTTACCTGGGTAAGCAATTTGCTCCAAAACTTCTATCTGTTGTGCATTCGTACAATCAACAAAAGTTTTTTCGTAGGTATTTAAGCAATGTAAATCGAGCCACTTTAATCCACCACGCATTGGAAGTTGGTGAGTAGGAATATCTTTTACAATAAACTCTATAAAATCAACCACCTTAGCATCAGATGCACTTCCAGATACTGCATCCTTAGGGATAATTAGATCTGCAAGTACTATCATTGTACTTTTTTCGTGTGCATTAAAAAATGCAGGTTGAGCATATAATTGTTTTAAACGCTCCACTTCAAACTCTTCCAATCCAACTGCTGTATCAACATTTGAAACATCAACTTTTTTGGTACTAGTTTTGCAGGACTCCACCAACAATCCTACACCAAGAGTGGATATACTTAAGGCTTTTAATGACTGTCTTCTGTTCATAATTAAATATTTTGTTTTTTCCTTTGTTCAAGAATATATTCAGTTGTTCGCATTGATAATGCAAGAATTGTCCAAGTAGCATTTTTATCTCCCTGTTGTACAAAAGGAGCAGCATCTACTACAAACAAATTTTTACAATCATGTGCCTGACACCATTTGTTAAGAGCAGAAGTTTTAGGATCATCACCCATACGAATAGTACCTACTTCATGGATAATTTTTCCTGGAGCTTCCAAACCATAACTTGTATCAGCACCTGGAATTTTAGTAGTGATTACAGCACCCATTTCATGCATGATAGACTGGAAAGTCTCTTGCATGTGTTTCGCCTGATTCACTTCTTCATTACTCCAAGTATAGTTAAAACGTAATACTGGAATACCAAATTTATCTACCACGCTTGGATCGATTTCACAATAGTTCTCTTTGCGTGCAATAGCGGTACCACGACCAGCCATGCTTACTTGAGTACCATAAAAACGACGATAATCATCTTTTAAAGTAGCTCCGAAACCACCGGAATCTTTGGTTTTACCATCTCTATCAGGAACTAAACCATTCATTTTAGGGGTACCTGCACCAAAACCGTAGTTAGGCATTCTCATACCACCACCATATTCAATGTGATAACCTCTAGAAAAATCAAGTTTTTTATTATCTAACCACCAAGGTGAATAAATATGTACACTACCAACTCCATCTTCGTTGTAACGCTTACGATCCATCAATTGAGGAAGGAAACCGCCCAAACTTGCACCTGTAGAATCGTGAAGGTATTTACCTACCACTCCACTACTGTTAGCAAGACCACCAGGATGTTGTGCAGACTTAGAATTTAATAAGATACGAGCTGATTCACCAGTACTCGCACCAAGGATAACAATTTTAGCATTCAATTGATATTCCTGTCCATCAGTTTTATCTACATAAGAAACGCCTGTAGCCTTACCTTCTTTATCTGTCAAAATTTGACGAACCATTGCATTGGTGATCACCTTTAAGTTTCCTGTTTTAATAGCAGGAATAACAAGACAAGAAGACGCAGAGAAATCGCCATAAACCTTACAGCTTCTTCCACACTGACCGCAATAGAAACAAGCTCCACGATCTTTGTTACCTGGTAATGCTTCTGTTAATACAGAACCTCTACCTGGTATAACTTTCACACCAGCTTTGGCAGCACCGTTTTTTATAAATATTTCGTTGAGTCTAGGTTTTGGAGGAGTAAGGAAAATACCATCGGGTTCGTTTCTCAATCCTTCATTGGTACCATATACTCCAATCATTTTATCTACCCTATCATAAAAAGGCTTTACATCATCGTAAGTAATTGGCCAACGATCAGTAAGTCCATCGGTAGGTTGGAAATCTTCTGGTCCCATACGCAAAGAGATTCTACCCCAGTGATTGGTTCTACCTCCAAGCATTTGGGCTCTAAACCAACTAAATTCAGTTTTATCTTTTGTAGTGTAGGGTTGACCTTCAATTTGCCATCCACCATAAGCAGCATCAAAATCTCCAAAAGCACGAGTGGTAGAAGCACCACGACGTGGAGATTCATAAGGCCATTGAAGTTGCTTTGATTGCTTAGCAGGATCAAAGAAAGGACCAGCCTCTAGCATTAATACTTTAATTCCAGCATTGGCTAATACATAACCAGCCATACCGCCTCCAGCACCAGAGCCAACAACAATTGCATCGTATTGCTCTGTAGATTTTTTAATTTGGATTTTGTCTCCCACAGTTATTAAATTATAGTTTAAACAATATTATTTAAGACCTTAAAAATAGACGAAATTATTGTAACCCATTGTCAATTTAACAAATCCTTATTTATTAAAAAAATTAAACAACTCAGTAATATAAATGGTTCAATAATTAAAGAAGAAAATATTTTTTCTTCACCAAATAAAATTTTAAATAAATAAAAATAGTATCTATTTAAAAAGCTTTAATTCCTTGTATGAAGTTATGAAAATAACATCGATAAATTCCATACTAGGTGAAAGAGCTATACTGAAGAATTTATTAGATTTCGGAAGGGTAAATTTGAACAAAGTCAAATTAGGTGATTAAAATAAAAACATTGCCACTAAAAAAGATTTTAGTGGCAATGTTTTTAATATAACAATAGCGATTATTTTAAAATAGCTAATTGAGCATAAGTATTTCCGATCTTGTACTCATAAGCAACTGAAGTACCAGGAACCACGCTAGTTATTTTTAAAATACCGTAGTAAGTGGTAGCACCATTTACGATTTTAAAAATATTAACAGGTACGCCTGCAATAGGATCAATAGTTGCAGATGCTGTACCAGCATCAAAAAGAGCCTTAATTGCTTCTGATTTATTAGCATCATATACAGCAGTTGTTGAAGGTACAAAAGAAATGCTATTGCCACTTACAGCAGCCCAAGCAGCACCTGCAGTAATTTGTAATGAAGCAGCAGTAACACCGATAATTGCTTTGTCACTAGTAGACGCAGCAACAGCTGAATTATCTAACATATTCACTCCACCAGTAGTAGCACCTAAAGCCATAGTTCCAGACTTAGTAAGTTGGAATAATGGATCATTCGCAAATACAGTCATTTTAACAGTATCACTATAGTTACCAACCTTAGAAACAAAAGCATAATACATCGTATCTTTTCCTACTGCATAGTCATCTCCAGAAATTGGAACTTGAGTTCCATAAGCATAACTAGCAGAAGACCAAGAAAGCGCAATACCATTTTTCTTTAAAACAGTAACAGTACCAGTATAAGCAGCAGCTTTTGGAGAAACTGTTACATCAAAATAAGCTGCACCAGCATTGCGGAAAATATTTACCGCTTTTGTAGCATACAAAGGTCCTTTAACACTTGTAGCTTTAGTAAGCGCAATTGAAGTTAAAGCAGACTCTGTTTTACCAGCATAAGTAACTGTTACTACATCATTTGGATTAACTAAAAGTGCCTGAGCTCTTGTATAAGTTACAGAAGCTTTTAAATCAGATCCAACAGTAACTGTTTTTTGAGTACCAGTAATTGGAAGCAACTGATAAGCAGATCCACCAGCTGGAATTTGCTGAGCTAGTAATTCAGTAGTCATTACATCTCCCGCTTTCGCATTAGGAAGAGTAGCCGTTACTGAAAAACCATCATCCAATGTGGTGATACCTGTATTGGTTGTACTTGCAACCGTTGTAATTAACGCAGACCCATCCGCGTTTTTCGGAATATTTACATACTCCTGTTTGCTGCAACTTTGCAACAAAGAGATTATTGTTACGAGGGTTAACCCTATTTTATTTTTCATTTTGTTCTGTATAAATTAGTTAATAATGTCGTTTACAAATATATTATTGACCTACTTGTTTTGGTAAATAGTTAAAATTCTGTAAACAATTTGCATTATTGGCAATCTCAGGAGCTGAAATTGGAGCCAACAAATTCATCGCACCAAATTTGAAATTGAATTCAACTGGCTGATGGCCAATGAAATTTTCAATTGCAAAAGCACCAGAACCATCAATTAGACATTTACGGCTACGACGTTGATCCCAAATCATCTTATTTTCAAACATCAATTCCCAGGCTCTTTCACTAAAGATAGTAAGGTTATTGATATCGTTGATACCATAAGCAGAAAGTTTAGCCCTAGATCTGATCGCATTGATACCTTTCAAAATATCGGCATCTGCAACAGATACTCCGTTTTGTTTTAAAGCCCAATTCACTTCAGTTAACATTAACAAAATATCAGAATAACGATAAATCGTAAAGTTCAAAGTAGTATGACCTCCAGAACCTTTTACACCAGCCTCATCGTAATATTTGAAGCAATAAGGTTGATCAAAACGAATTAGCGGAGTACTTGGGTCGTATCTAGTCAACATTTTATCATTAGAATATAAAAATTGACGATCCTGGCCACGTAAATCAGCTGAAGCAAATGTATTAGCATAAGCACGAGTTGGGATTAAGGTACCATACTCAGTAAAATCAGCACATTTTGCAGCTGGAGGAAGTGTAGCTCCAATAAAACCAGTCATTTCAGAGATACCATATTCAAACTGAACTTGATAGATATTTTCTCCTTTGTTATCAAAAGCTGGATCACGTAGCTGGCTATAAGATGAAGCTAGCGTGTATTTACCATACAAATCATCCAACTGAGTCTTAGCTTTTGCTAAGAAACCAGCTGCACTAGCAGAAACTACTGGATAAGTTTGTTGTGAAAAACCACCCGCTGTACACCAAGCCTTGGTTGGATCAGTAGCTACCTCTTGATAAGGATAACCAGCACAAGTAAGGTATACATCAGCTAATATTGCTTTAGCTGCATATTTACTCATAGAACCATTCGCTTGTGTATTTGCTAAAGTACTATTTACTGCAAATTCAAGATCAGGAATAATTAATTCGTCATAGATTTTTTTAAGAGAAACACGTGGTTTTTGTGCATCCTTAAATGTGCTCAAGGCTGTATCATATACTACATCACCAAAGTAACGAACTAGGTTGAAGTAATATAATCCACGAAGTGCACGAACCTCGCCCATTTTCTTTGACTTATCGTCTGCTGTATACTCTTTAATACCGTTGATTTTTTGAATTGCATTGTTACAATCCTTCACACCAGCATAGTTATTGTTCCAGTAGTTTTCAAAATCATTCAACAAACTTCCAGCTAGCTGGTTAGTTTGAAAATTGATCACCATTGGATGGGAATCAGAAGACCATGCCTTTCCTGTCCAATACTCAAGTACTGCTGGTAAGAAGTTACCATAATCACCGGCACCACCGGTATATACAGCTGGCAAAGCCCTGTAACCAGCTACCACTAAAGCATTTCCTTCAGCAGCTGTAGTAAATGTATACTCTGATGTAAGGTTAGCTGTGGGAGTTTCTTCTAGGAATTTCGTGCAACTAACAAGCATCGATACCATCACCAAAAATGGCAATATGTATTGAATGACTTTTTTGTTTGTTTTCGTTATATTAAATTTCATGTTGTAATTTTTTAAATTTATGAACTGCTAAAAATTATAAACTTACGTTCAATCCAAAAGTATAAACACCTGGTGTTGGATACTGATATTTATCAGTGTTTGGTACCAGTGAAATATTTTTATCAAGTGAACTTCCTTCTGGATCGTATCCAGCAGCTTTTGTTCTTAAGAAGAAGTTAGCTGCACTTGCGTAAATTCTGATTTTTTGCATATGCAATTTTTTTACAAAATTATCAGATAAGCTATATCCAATAGAAGCATTCTGACCTCTGATGAAAGAACCATCATATATCATATGGGTATCAGGGAAAGAGAAGTAGTATGCACCACCATTACCTGGACGCAATTGAGCAACCTGAGAATTTTGTGCATCTGGACGCCAAGCCTGTAAAGTAGTGTTCAAACCACCTGATACCAACTGACGATCTTCTGCTGATTCATGAACAAACGCTTTTTTAACTCCTTGTACAATTTGAATATCTAAATTGAAGTCAAGGTTTTTGTAAGTAATTGAGTTGTGTAAACCATAAATTTGATCAGGAAATGCATTTCCAATGATGATACCATCGGTAATCAAATCGATTTTACCATCGTCGTTTTTATCCAAGAATTTCAAATCACCTGGTCTTCTACCGTATTTAGCAGCTAAAGAAGCTTCTTGAGTACTGTAAGTACCTAAACGGTTAAGTCCAAAGAATGAACCAATTGGTTGACCAATCATCAACACTGAAGTACCATTACCAGCACCAGTTTGACTGTAAATTGGAGCTCCTGTAGGTCCTAATTGTTTAACTTTATTTCTGTTGATGGTGATAATCAAATCAGTAGTCCATCTGAAATCCTTATTAGAAACATTCACAGTATTGAAAGTGAATTCCCAACCAGCATTTTCAACTTTACCGTAGTTTCTTAATACACTACCAGTAGTAGTTGACAAAGGAAGAGGTACACTCAACAACATGTCGCTAGTTAATTTATTGTAGTAATCAACTGCAACGTTGAAACGATCTTTGAATAAACCAACTTCTAAACCTAAATCTTTTTGAGTTGTAGTTTCCCATTTCAAATCTGGGTTAGCAACTGAAGATGGTACTAGACCAGTTTGAGCTGCACCATATTGTAAAATACTTGTAGTACTGATAAATGGTTGAGTCTGGTAACTACCAATTTCTTGGTTACCAGTTTGTCCCCAACTTCCACGGATTTTCAAATTAGATACCGCAGATACATTTTTCATGAAATCTTCGTTGCTAATTTTCCAACCAGCACCCACTGAAGGGAAGAAACCATATTTATTGTTTTTACCAAAACGAGAAGATCCATCCTCACGAGCAGTAACAGTCAATAAATACTTGTCTTTGTAAGAATAGTTAACCCTAGAGAAATATGAATTCAAAGAGTTATTACCATCAGCACTTCCAGAACCTGGTCTTGCTGCAGCACCTGCACCAAGGTTAGAGTATCCGTAGAAGTTAGAAAGGAATACTGAGTTAGAAGTACTCATATTTTGGTAAGCATTTCTTGACCAAGAAAGACCCAAAATAGCATTGATTGTATGATTACCTATTTGTTTGTTATAGTTCAAATAGTTTTCATTTTGCCAGAAGTAACCTTCATTGGCACTCATTGAAGCACTACCATCACCTCCGTACAATTTACCACTGTAGCTATTGTTCTTGTATTTGTTATAATCGATAGAGAAATCGGTCTTAAAGCTTAAATCTTTGGTAATTTGTGCAGTTGCATTGAAGCTACCAGTTACCTGACCAACGTTATTTTGTTGATAGATCTGAGATCTTCTGAACATTACGTTGTACCATTGCTCACCAGTTTTAAAGTCATAGTTAGTTCCCCAACGACCAGCAAATGCTGCAGGAGCATCAGTAGGATAAGTAATTGGCAAAATTGACCAAACCTCTGTAGCAGAACGAGTGATACCGTCATCACCAGTAGCTCTAGTCTTGTTGAAACCAATAGAAGTAGAAACTTTTAACCATTTCAAAGCAGTGATATCACCAGTGATTTTTCCAGTAATACGTTTGAAAGAAGATTGTAGCATCAAACCACGCTCATCATTCGCACCCAATGAAATAGAAAACTTAGCAGCTTCGCTACCACCACGGATAGAAACATAATGAGCTTGAGAAGTTGAACTAGGGAACATTAAGCTTTCCCAGTTAGTATCATATAAAGGTTTGTAGTATTGACCATCCGCACCTAATAATGGAACTGAATAACTTCCTTGAGGAACTGCTTTAAATAAATGAAGCATTGAAGAGAAAGTGTTGGTAGCTTGGTTACCTTGACCACCTGCAGCAGCTGCACGGAAATCATTACCTGGAACTACAGAACCATATTTAGTAGCATTGTTCATAGCTTGAATGTACAAGTATGAAAGTTGTTCAGCATTTAAAGCATAAACATGTCTTTGTAAAATGTTTCTAGAAACATTTGTACCTAAAGTGATTTGAGCTTTTCCACCCACACCACGCTTAGAAGTAATAAGAATAACACCATTAGCACCACGAGCACCATAGATCGCAGTTGCAGATGCATCTTTCAATACGTCAATAGATTGAATATCGTTTGGATTTAAAGTAGCTAAAGGATTCGCTACACCTACTACTCCATCCAATACATATAACGGATCGTTACCTGCAGTGATAGAGTTGGTACCACGAATACGAATCATTGGGTTTTGTCCTGGAACACCACCACCCATAGAAACTACTTGTACACCCGCAATTTTATTTTGTAGGGCTTGTCCAAGGTTAACAACTTGTTTTTCCAATAATCTTTTAGAAGAGATGTTAGAAACAGATCCAGTAACATCCTTTTTCTTGGCTGTACCATATCCGATAACTACCACATCATTCAAACCAGAAATATCGTCCTCAAGAGAAACGTTGATTTCAGTTTGACTTCCAACTTTCACAGTTTTGGATTTAAATCCAACACTTGAAATTACAAGAGAAGCTGTGTTGCTAGGAACAGTTAAAGAATAACGACCTTCGTTATCCGTTGTAGTTCCCACTTGAGATCCAGCAATTAATACAGAAACATTCTGTACAGGTTCGCCTTTTTGATTTGTGATTTTACCGCGAACTTGGATGGGAGGATTAGATACCCCATTTGCATTCACCTGTGTGCAGGTAAAGAATAGCATAAGCATTGCTAACTTAATAATACGCAGCATTGAAATCGTTAATAGGCTCCTTGAATTTCCTGGAGGCTTGCTAAGATGTTTAAATTGCATAAATTTAATTTGTTTTGGTTAAATAATTAAATAGTCAATCATTCGGATTTGTAAATAGATATAAGCAATCATTTAGTCAATCTTGGGATAAACCGATACATAAAGATATCTAGTTTTATGATATAGCCAAATATTTCTTAAAATTTTTTATTAACATCCAAAGGAGATTTTTTTTTTAGCCCAAAACCAATAGAGTGATTTTGTCTATTTAATAAATATATATAATTTATACATAAATTATAAAATGTTGATTTTAAATATATTATAACAATAAATTCAAGAATTTACTTGTCTTACATTCGATTTTAATTTGTGTTTGAAACATTCTGTCAGAAATTTAATACCCGATCTAAATTTAAATTTTTTAAAAAGAATAAGAAAATTCATTAAAAAACTAGTAAAAATCAAAGTTCTAGATTAAAATCATTGTTTAATTTCAACAAAAAATGTTTCTCAAACCGCCTAAACAAGGCTTAAAAAATAGATCAAAATCTATAAAATTATTAATTATGATAAAAACAATCCACCTAAAAAAAATTTTAACAATCATCCTTTCAGCCTCGATTTTGGCCGCTTGTAACAATGCAAGTTCTAAAACCAATAAAGCGGATGTGCTTGCTGTAAATATGGACACCACCCTTAAAGCTGGTGAAGATATTTTCCTATATGCAAATGGTGGATGGATTAAAAACAATCCCATTCCTGCAGAGGAAAGTCAATGGGGCATTGGTAACCTAGTGATAGAAGAAAACACCAAGCGATTAAGAGAAATTAGCGAAAACGCAGCCAAAGAGAACGCTTCAAAAGGAACTCCCTCTCAAAAAATTGGTGACTTTTGGCATGCCGCCATGGATACATTGCAAATTGAAAAGCAAGGATCAGCGCCGCTTAACAGCTATTTAACTAAAATTACAGCCATCAACGATACCAAATCCCTTTTATCAGTATTGGCTCAATTAGACCAAATTGGTGTTAATGGACCTATTCAATTTTTTGTAGCGCAAGATGCAAAACATAGTGATCTAAATGCACTTCAGCTTTGGCAAACAGGTATTGGCTTACCTGAAAGAGAATACTATTTTAAAAATGATTCTTCTACCCTAGGCATTAGAACAGCCTATGTAAAAAATATTATTCAAACGCTGATAATGATTGGGGAGGATAGTGCAAAAGCAGCAAAAGCAGCAACCGAAATTTTGTCTCTAGAAACAAGTCTTGCAAAGGCGCACAAAAAAATGGAAGACCTCAGAGATCCTTATGCAAATTATAATAAAATAAAATTTGCAAACCTCAACAATCTTTGTCCATCTGTAAATTGGGATAGCTATCTAAAAGAAAATGGTATTGGAAAATCTGATTCAGTCATTGTTGGTCAACCAGTCTATTATCAAGCACTCAATAAATTATTAAATCCTTCCAACTTAGATACCTGGAAATCAATGATGCGGTATCGATTGACCAAAAGATTTTCGGAAGTACTACCAGATAAATTTGGACAACTTGCATTTGATTTTAGCAAATTATTTTCTGGCGCAAAACAACGAAAGCCAAGATGGAAAAGAGTGATACGTTATGAAGAAATTGCAATGGGTGAGTTACTAGGTCAATTATATGTGAAAGAATTTTTTAATGAAAAAGCAAAACAGCGATATGAAAAAATGGTAGACGATGTAAAACTTGCTTACAGTGAAAGAATTAAAAATCTTACCTGGATGACCGATACCACCAAGCAGAAAGCCTTAACGAAATTAGCCGCTGTTAAAATGAAAGTAGGCTATCCAAATAAATGGAAAGATTTTTCATCCATGGAAATTGTGAAAGAAAGTTATTTTCAAAATGTAGTAAATTCCACTAAGTGGTGGCACCAATATCAAATGAATAAACTAGGAAAACCAGTTGATAGAGATGAATGGGATATGACTCCACAAACCTACAATGCCTATTACAATCCAAGCAACAACGAAATCGTTTTACCTGCGGGAATTTTCACCGTACCAGGTTACAAAGATGAAGAGCTAGATGATGCAACCGTTTACGGATATGCAGGTGCAAGTACCATTGGTCATGAGATAACGCATGGGTTTGATGATGAAGGCAGACAGTACGATGAGAAAGGAAATTTAAAAAGTTGGTGGACCAAAAATGATGAGAAAGAATTTAATAAAAGAGCTGCAGTGATGATCAATCAATTCAATTCTTTTGAACCCTTACCGGGTAGTCATATCAATGGAAAAGCTACCCTTGGTGAAAACATAGCTGACCTAGGTGGAATACTAATTGCATTGGATGCATTTAAAAAAACAGAGCAATTTAAAAACAATCAACCCATCGCTGGCTTAAGTCCAATGAAACGTTATTTCTTAGGCTATGCCTTGGGATGGATGGGCTATCCAACAGAACAATCATTGAAGAGTCAATTAATGACTGATGTTCACTCGCCTGCAAAATATAGAGTGAATGGACCCTTTGTAAATGTGAAAGAATTTTATAGTGCCTTTGATATTAAAGCAAAAGATAAAATTTATTTACCTGATAGTGCAAGGGTAAATATATGGTAGGGAGGATTTTTTAATCAAAGTCGTAATCGAATAATCGATTACGACTTTGATTAAAATGAATTGATAATAACTACTAACTTTCTAGTAAATAAAAGTTAGGTAAATTAGATTTAAATTCCTCTTGAAATAGAGTCCTTTTACTTTTTTGCCTTGATGCAAAAAAGTAACAAAAAAAATCAATCCGCCGCGGCGGACTAAAAATCAAGGAACTCGCGGGTAGAGTAAGTTACTTTAATGAGCGTACTCGCTCAAACAGCCTTGATTTTTTAACGGCAGATATGTAAAATTTCTAGCACTTTTTATTCAAGGGCGTTTAAATAACTATTATTTCAAATTACTTAACTAAAATTTTTTGAGGGTCAATTATTTTTGATGTCTACTGATTAAGACATCTTGTATTTCACCAAGGGAATGTCCCTTTGCTTGCAATAAAATTAAATAATGAAATAACAAATCGGCTGCTTCATTTTTAAATAAATTGGCATCGTTGTCTTTTGCTTCAATTACTAGTTCAACTGCCTCCTCTCCTACTTTTTGAGCAATTTTATTAATTCCTTTTTCGAAAAGAGAGCTGGTATAAGATTTTTCTGAAGGATTGTTTTTTCTATCAACAATTATTTTTTCCAACTCAAATAAAAAATTTGAATTTATATTTTTTTCGCTCCAACAGGTATCCGCCCCCGTATGACAAACCGGTCCAACTGGATCTACCTTAATCAACAAACTATCATCATCACAATCTGCAGAGATTGATTTTAATAAAAGAAAATTTCCACTCTCCTCTCCTTTGGTCCACAAGCGATTTTTACTTCTACTAAAAAAAGTTACTTTTTTTAATTCCTGTGTTTTGGCAAGTGCTGCCTCATTCATAAAACCTAGCATCAATACTTTGCTTGTAGCATCATCTTGAATGATCGCCGGAACAAGTCCATCGCTGTACTTACTAAAATCAACTTTCATCTCTTATATATTTTCTTTTATTAAAGAATAATTTTTCAAAATTAAAACGATGCCATTACAAGCGCACTCTAATATTATTGACAGATAAATATTTTTTCAAAGCCAGTATTTCAATTTCTTTATAATGAAAAACACTCGCTGCTAAAGCGGCATCCGCTTTTCCTGCACCAAAAACTTCTTTAAAATCTTCCATACAGCCTGCGCCTCCCGAAGCGATTACTGGCACTGGCAAAGTACTAGAAAGTGCTGCAGTAATGTCTAAAGCAAAACCATTTTTAGTGCCATCGTTGTTCATGGAAGTAAGTAGTATTTCACCTGCACCCAATTCAACCGCCTCTTTTGCCCACTGTATAGTTTTAGTTTCAGTTTTTGTTCTTCCTCCATTCAAATAAACATACCATTCACCATCCGCCTCTTTTTTTGTATCAATTGCTAATACTACACATTGACTTCCAAACGCATTGCTTAATTGTTTTAGCAAAGATGAATTTTTGAATGCGGCTGTATTAACAGAAACTTTATCGGCTCCATTTTGTAATAGCAAAGCAACATCTTCTACAGAACTAATTCCACCACCCACTGTAAAAGGAATATTGATATTGGCTGCAATTCTTTTAACCAATTCAACCAGGGTTTTTCTTTTTTCAATGGTAGCGGTAATGTCTAAAAAAACCAGTTCATCTGCTCCGTTCTCTGAATACAAAATTGCCAATTCTACCGGATCACCCGCATCACGAATCGATTCAAAATTAATTCCCTTAACCGTTCTACCATCTTTTATATCTAGACACGGAATAATTCTTTTAGCCAAACCACGTCCGCTCCCATTGAAAGGATTTGAAAACGCTGGATCATTCGACTCATTAATAATTTCTAGACTCATAGACTAAGATACTTTTTAGTATCAGTTAAAATAAATGTATGATTCAGTCAAATCCTTTAGTGGATTTAACGGAACTTTTCCTTCATAAATAGCTTTCCCAACAATAGCACCTGCGCAACCCAATGCATCTAAAACAAGCAAATCATTTAATTCACTTACACCACCACTGGCAATTAATTTAATTTCAGGATACTGCTCCAATATCGTTTGATACAAATCAACTGAAGGACCCTCCATCACTCCATCTTTAGAGATATCGGTGCAGAAAATATTAGTAACCCCTAGACTGAGCATTTTACCAATAAAATCAAAAATGTTAATGCCTCCATCTTCCAACCATCCGCTTATTTTAATATTTCCCTCTAATACATCTGCTCCAATTAAAAAACGATTGGTTCCAAATTCTATCAACCACTCTTCTAGTAATGCAGGTTGCTTTACTGCAAGACTTCCAATGGTAACCATTGAAGCGCCTGCATTAAATATATTACTAACATCTTGAATTGTTTTAACACCTCCTCCAAAATCAATGATCAATTCAGTGGAAGATGCTACTTCTTCAAGCACTTTTAGATTAACAATGCTACCTGCTTTTGCACCATCTAAATCCACCATGTGTAATCTTGAAATGCCTGCTGCTTCAAACTGTTTAGCTACTTCCACAGGATTGTCATTGTACACAATTTTTTGATCATAGTCTCCTTTGGTAAGGCGAACACATTTACCCTGAATGATGTCTATTGCTGGAATAATAATCATGAGATACTGATAAAATTTTTTAAAATTTGTTCCCCCACCTTCCCTGATTTTTCAGGATGAAATTGTACTGCATAAAAATTATCTTTTTCAAGCGCCGCACTATAAGGAATAATATAATCAGTGGTAGCAATGGTTGCAGCTCCCATTGCAGCATAATAACTATGAACAGTGTAAACAAATTCATTTTCATTAATCCCAGAAAATAAAATGGAATGATAGTCATAAATATTATTCCAACCAATCTGTGGAATTTTTTGATCCGCAGACAATGAAGTTGGAAAAAGTTTAACCTGTTCATTAAATATTCCTAAACAATTGGTATCTCCTTCTTCAGAATGTTTACACATCAATTGAAGGCCGAGGCAAATGCCTAGTACTGGTTGTTTTAAAGAAACAATCAATTGGTCCAACTGTCTTTCTCTCAAATATTGCATGGCAGCATTGGCATGCCCTACACCTGGAAAAATAATTTTATCAGCTCCTTCAATTTTAGCCTTGTCATCGGTAACAATAGAATCTACTCCTATTCTTTGCAATGCATATTGAACACTTTGAACATTGCCCGCATTGTATTTTATGATTGCTACCATTTTTTCTATTCAATTTATTCTACCAAGAAATTTCTAAAGTACCCCTTTTGTACTAGGCAATGAATCATTGTTGATTTCCTTTTTCACTGCCATTTTAATTGCCTTAGCAAAAGCCTTGAAAATAGATTCAATTTTATGATGCTCATTGTCACCAGAAGCCTTTATATTCAGATTGCACTTTGCAGCATCACTAAAAGATTTAAAGAAATGAAAAAACATTTCAGTTGGCATATCTCCAATTTTTTCTCTTTTAAAATCGGCCTCCCACACAATCCAATTTCGTCCACCAAAGTCAATGGCTACCTGAGCCAAACAATCATCCATTGGTAGCAAAAAACCATACCGTTCAATACCTCGCTTATCACCTAAGGCTTTTACAATTGCCTCACCCAAAGCTAAACCTGTATCTTCAATCGTATGGTGTTCATCAATATGAAGATCACCCTTACATTCAATGGCCAAATCAATATTTCCATGTCTCGCTAACTGATCCAACATGTGATCAAAAAATGGAAGTCCAGTTGAAATAGAAGAATTACCTTTTCCATCTAAATTAATATTTACTTTAATTTTTGTTTCATTGGTAATCCGATCGTGCTGAACTTTTCTATCAGGTGATTTCAAATATTCATAAATATCTTTCCAATTGGGTGATTCCAAAACAATCACTTCTTTTCTTAAATCTTCAATCGAATTTTTAATTTGATTGGCACCTAAATTTACATCTGTATTCAACCAGAACCCTTTAGAACCTAAATTTTTTGCTAATTGCATGTCCGTAAATCGATCACCAATAACAAATGAATTAACAAGATCATAGTCAGGGTTATTTATATATTTGGTAAGCATGGCTATTCCAGGTTTACGAGTAGCTGCATGTTGCTCAGGTAGCGTTCTGTCAATATATACTTCCGAAAAATGTATACCCTCATTTGCTAAACTTTGAATTAACAAATTTTGAATAGGCCAAAAAGTATTTTCAGGAAAACTAGCAGTACCTAAACCATCTTGATTGGTAACCATTACCAATTCAAAATTAAATTCAGCAGCAATCTTTCCTAAGTATTTAAAAACATTTGGATAAAATTCTAATTTATCAAATGAATCAAGTTGATAAGTTGGGGGCGCCTCATTAATCAATACTCCATCCCGATCAATGAATAAAATTCTACGTCCTTTATTTATTTTATCGGATGAAATAATTTCTTGATTAGTTGACTGATGGTTGTTCATACTGTTTTAATAAATTTAGTAATTGAGTATTTTCTTCTGGAGTACCAATGGTTATTCGCAAACAATTTTCGCACAAAACATCCTTACTTCTATTTCTAACTACTATTTCATTTTGAGCAAGATAGTTATATAAGTTATTGGCATCTTTTACTTTCACTAGAATAAAATTCGCATCACTTTGAAAAACTTTTTCGACAAATAAGAAATTTAATAATTGATTGGTCAGTAACACCTTTTCATTCACCAATTCTTTGATCCAAGTATTAACTTGGTCAGTATGTTGCAATGCCTCTAATGCCAAGCCCTGTGATGCTTCATTGATATTATAAGGAGGTTTCACTTTATTAAATAGCGCAAGAATATCAAGTGATGTATAACATAATCCTAGCCTCAAAGCAGCGAGTCCCCATGCCTTAGACAGTGTTTGCATTACAATCAAGTTAGGATACTCTGTTAGTTCTTGTATGAATGATTTTTGATTTGAATAATTAATATATGCTTCATCAATGACTACAATTCCAGGGAAATTATTTAAGAGAAATTCAATGTCATTTCTATTTAAATTATTTCCTGTTGGGTTATTAGGAGAACATAAAAATAACAACTTAGTATTTTCATCAACTGCAGATAAAATCCCTTCGATATCTAATTGAAATTCCGGTAATAAATTCACCTTTTTAATTCCAACATTGTTAATATTTCCACTCACCTCATACATTCCATAAGTGGGCGGACAAATAATTACATTGTCTTTTTCTGGATCACAAAAAATACGATATGCCAAATCGATTACTTCGTCACTTCCGTTTCCAATAAAAATATGTTCTGCTGGAACTCCCTTAATAGATGCAATTGATAATTTTAACTGCCATTGCAATGGATCTGGATAACGATTAAAGGGATCGGTCAAGGTAGAACCATATGGATTTTCATTCGCATCTAATAAAACGGAGGCTTTGCCTGTAAACTCGTGCCGAGCTGAAGAATAAGGTGTTAGCTTTTTAATATTATCCCTAACCAATGCACTCAAATCAAAGGGAGCCCTTAGATCTGAAATTTTGGAAAAATTTTCTAGATTATTAATATCGCTCATCATTCAACATTTTTTAAATTTTATAAAAGTAAAATATTAATTCACTCTTACTGAATCCTTACTGTCACTGCATTTTTGTGTGCATCCAATCCTTCAGCAGCTGCCATTGTTTCAACTGAGGGACCAATATTTTTTAATCCTTCTTTCTCTAAATGTTGAAAAGTTATTTTTTTAACAAAGCTATCTAATGAAACACCACTATATGCCTTTGCATAACCATTCGT
>Ga0214919_10003144_pt1 | contig 25253 bp, 25 predicted proteins | sample LL1503_MetaG_FD_177994 | JGI IMG/M metagenome (GOLD analysis project Ga0214919, IMG submission 177994) | Freshwater microbial communities from Lake Lanier, Atlanta, Georgia, United States - LL-1503 | ecosystem: Environmental > Aquatic > Freshwater > Lake | place: USA: Georgia | collected... | reverse complement strand
GACCACACATCGGCGATGCGCCATCCATGCGGATATGAATCATCACATGTCCACCATCGTCGACCACGGCGATACTGACCTGACAGTTTTGGCGCACGGCTTCGAATTCTCCCGCGGTCACCAGTTGGCGACACTGTTCTAAGGAAAGGAGGGGTTTTGTTTTCATCATGATGTGATTCCGATTGCCTACAAAGGCATTGATTTTTGTATGAGCAAAGGTTGAACCTTAAAGAAAAATCAAGATACTGTCAAGCAAGTAAATTCGACAAAGGGGCCCCAGACATAAGCTAATACCGACGATCAGCGCGGTGCGACCGGCGAACTGAGCCGGCGGTTTCTCGGTTGCACCGGCAAGCACGCAGGCAAAGCTCAGCAGGGCAAGCAGGATGCTTTTCTTGGAAAAATATCCGTTTTCGATGCCGGGCGGGATGTGGCCCATTGTTGGGGTGAGCTTACGCCGATTGAACCGGCACAAAAACCCAGATTTTTATATACCCCCGGAGGGTCTGCAATCAAAAAGCAAGGGGCCCTTTGAGCAGAACAGTGTGTAGTCGGGCGGCGGAGTCCCAGTTTGGATTCAGGGGGTGGGAGTACGGTGGGGTCGGTTGCCCGTCCGCTCCCATATCTTGAGCGTATTGGTCTCAAAACGCTCGAGCAGCGCGGGCATCCTGCCGGGCAGAGCGCGGTAAATACGCAGTTCGTAAATCATCTGTTTTTCACTTGTAAGAAATTTCCGGGTCGCATCAAGCGGGGGGTATCCATGGCCTGCCGGTCTGACCGATGTTCAACGGGCCGTGTATCCGCCGTCGATGACCAATTCCGAACCCGTCACGAAGCTCGATTCGTCCGACGCCAGGTACACCACGCCATAGGCAATGTCATCGGGCACTCCCAGACGCCCGACTGGCGCCAGGGCGTCGTACACCCGGCGACCTTCTTCGCGGTCCTCGAAGCGGCGGCTGATCCCCATTTGCAGCAACGGCGTATCCACGAAACCGGGGTGGATGGTGTTGACGCGGACCGCCAGGCGCTTCTCCGCACATGAAAGCGCCACCGACTTGCTGTACAGACACACGCCACCCTTGGACGCGTTGTAGGCCGCAATGCCGGGCGCTCCGATCAGCCCCATGATCGACGAGATGTTGATGATCGAGCCGTTGACCGGGTCACTTTGCTGCATCGCCACGAGCGAATGTTTGGTGCCCAGAAACACGCCATCGAGATTGATCGACATCAACCGGCGCCAGTCTTCCAGTGTGGTGTCTGTCGGGAAGGAAGGCGCGATATTCGTACCGGCGCAATTGACCGTGATATTGAGTCGTCCGAAGCGCTGACGGATGGTCGCCATCGCGCGGATCCAGTCCGCTTCCTGCGCGATATCGAGCGCGATGGCCACACCCGCGCCACCCGCTGCTTCGATCTCACCAAGAACCCGTTCCGCACCAACCGTATCCAGGTCGGCCAGCACCACCGTCGCCCCTTCGCGCGCAAGCATTCTTGCGCTGGCAGCGCCGAGTCCGCTGGCAGCACCTGTCACCAAAGCCACTTTTTCCGCTACACGTCCCATAAGGTTCTCCTTCAGGCCACGCGTTTGCGCGGCATCATTTCGGTGGCCGTACGCACGATCCCGTCGATTGACGGATAGGCCAGCTTCTCGAGCCCTGGCGTGGACGGTTTGGGTACAAACGGCGAACCAATGCGGCGCACTGGCCCGTCGAGCGAATTGAAACGCTTCTCGCCAATCGTGGCCGCGATCTCAGATGCCACCGAACAGGTCAGCGTGGCTTCGTTGACGATCAGCGCCCGGCCGGTCTTGTCGACCGACGCGAAGATGGTGTCCCAGTCGATCGGCGACACCGTGCGCGGATCGATGATCTCGGCCGATATGCCGGCCTGCTCTAATTGCGTCGCGGCCTCCAGCGCGCGCGACACCATCAGCCCGGTGGCAACGATCGTGAGGTCGGCGCCCTCCCGGACCACCGCCGCGCTGCCGAACGGAACCAGCCAGTCGGCCCCTTCGGGCACCGGGCCCTTGGTGCCGTAGAGCAGCTTGTGCTCCATGAACACCACCGGGTCCTCGCCACGCAGCGCGAACTTGAGCAGCCCTTTGGCATCCGCAGGGGTGGTGGGCATCACGACCCGCAGCCCGGGCACATGCGCGAACCAGGCCTCGATAGACTGCGAATGTTGTGCCGCAATGCCCTTGGTCATACCGCACGGCGTGCGAATTACCAGCGGCACGCGTGCCTGCCCGCCGGTCATGTAGCGGATTTTTGCAGCCTGATTGACGATCTCGTCCATACACACGGTCAGGAAGTCCGAATACATGATTTCGGCTACCGCCGGGCCACCGGTCAGGGCTGCGCCAAGTGCGGTGCCGATAATCGCGGCCTCGGATATCGGGGCTTCGAACATACGTCCCCGAAAACGCTCACCGAACCCCTGGTGGATACCGAAGGTACCGCCGCCGGGCAGGATGTCTTCACCAATGATGATCATCGATGGCTGACGCTCCATCTCTTCTGACAGCGCCTCCCGGATGGCATCTCTGAAAGTTATTTCGCGCATTTTTACCTCCGCCTAGGCGTACACATCTTGGGTCAACTCTTCGTCAGCCGGGTAAGGGCTGGCTAGCGCAAACCGAACTGCCTGCGCCACTTCGGCTTCGATCTCGGCCACCAGGGCAGCCCGGTTGCCGAGCAAACCGGCGGCTACCAGCTCGGCCTCGAATCGCGCGATCGGGTCCCGCGTGCGGCGCAGTTCTTCCACCGTGGCCTTGGTGCGGTAGACCTGCGGGTCGCCCGAAGAGTGGCCGTTGAAGCGCTGGGTTTTCAGCTCTATCAGGGTCGGGCCGTCGCCGGCGCGCGCGCGCTGTGCTGCTGCTTTTACCGTGTTGTGGACCAGCCGGATGTCGTTGCCGTCCAGCCGCACACCGTCCATGTGGTAGTTGCCCGCCAGCGCTGCGATGTTGTCGAACACCATCGTGTCGGACCAATGCATGTACTGCGCGTATTCGTTGTTCTCGCACACCAGCAGCAACGGAAGTTTCCACAACGAGGCCATGTTCATCACTTCGTGAAAAGTGCCGCGCGTGATGGCACCATCGCCGAAAAAGACCACCGCCACGCGGCCGTTTTTCGTGACCTTCGCATTCAGCGCCGCGCCGGCGGCGATCGCATATCCGGCACCCACAATCCCGTTCGCGCCAAGCATGCCGACACCCAGGTCGGCGATGTGCAGCGAGCCGCCCTTGCCCCGGCAGTAACCGTCCACCCGGCCGAACAGCTCGGCCATCATCCGGTCCATCCGTGCTCCCATCGCCAGGGTATGGCCGTGGCCGCGATGGGTCGAGGCCGCATAGTCGCCTTTTTCCAACGCCGAACAGACACCGACACAACACGACTCCTGGCCTTCGCAGCTATGCAGCGCGCCATAAATCTTGCCGATCGAGGACTGGTACGCGGCGGCCTGCTCGAACCCGCGGATGCGCAACATGTCGCGCCAGAACGACACCAGTTGGTCGGCCGAAAAATCTTGTTCACTCATTGGTTTAGCTCCATACGAACCGGTTGTTCCAAATAACTGACGATCTCCGCCAGCAGTTTCGCCGCCGCGACGCCGTCGTTCGCGCGGTGATCGAACACCAGCGTGAGCGTCAATTCACTGGCGAATCTCACGCCGCCATCCGGTGCTTCGCGCGCAACGCGGACGACCCGCCCGACACCCAGGATGGCGACCTGCGGCGCCGGGATGATCGGCGCGAACGCATCTACGCCCCAGCGGCCGAGCGAACTGATGGAGAAAGACGCGCCGGTCATTTTTGCGCCATCCAGACGACCCGTGCGGGCGGTCTCTGCCATCTGCGCGATCTCTTGCGCCAGCACTGCCATCGACTTGGTTTCGGCCGCGCTGACCACAGCCGAAACCAGCCCGTCCGGTATCGAGATCACCAGTCCGATGTCCGCCGTGCGGGACGGCCTGAAGCCTTGTTCGACCAGCCAGCCGTTGAACGCGCCATGTTCGCCGAGCGCCAGCGCACACGCCCGGGTAATGGCGGCGGTCAATCCAACCTTTTGGGCGCCGACCAGTTCTGTCACATCAGCGTGGGACTGCAGCGGCACATGCGGGATGGCCTGCCAGGAGCGCGCAGTGGCTTCGGCAATCGCGCGGCGCATCGGGGACGGCGCTTGCACCTTGTCGGCAGACGCTGCCGCCGCGTGGGCACGCACATCGTCGCGGGTGATCATGCCGTCGTCGCCGCTGCCTTCGATGGCATCCACATCCACGCCAAGTTCCTCGGCCAACGCCCGGGCGACCGGAGATATCCGTGCCCGGAGCACACGCACGGCTGGCGGTGTTGCGGCAGTTGCGGTTGCGGTCGTGGCGGCAGCGCTCGGCTGCTCGTGCGCTGCCGGCACAGCTGGCGGCGGCACGGTCTCGGTGGTTTCACCGGCTTCGCCGACCAGCCCGATCGCATCACCCACCGGCACCACCGCGCCTGCCAGCGCCAGTATCGCGATCAGTGTCCCATCGGCCGGCGCCTCGATGTCGAAACTGGCCTTGTCGGTTTCGACCACGGCTATACATTCACCCTTGCTCACTGTGTCGCCGACCCGCTTCAGCCACTGCGACACCGTGCCCTCCTCCATCGTATGGCCGAGGTTCGGCATGCCTATTTTCCAGCTCATATGGGATGGCTCTCTTGGGTTGATTTTGTGTTGCCGGAACCGGGGTCGATCAGGTCTTCCCGGGCCAGACCGGTTTTGCGACCGCAATCGCCGGTGGATAAACCGCGACCGGTTGGCCGCCGCGCCATTGTGCGATCACCAGACCGGCCCTGACGCAGCGACCACGTTCGTCCCATTTCAGGGGGTGATGACACGGATGACCCCGAAGATCATGCCCAGGCCAGTACACAGCAGACCGTAGATGCTGCCGACCAGCACACCGGTCCCGATACGCTGCAACAGCTTTTCAACCAGCACCGGATCCATCACGATGGCTCAGTGTCGCGAGCCCTGGAGCGCTGGCTCCCCGCCAGCGTCACCGTGGCCCATATAGGCCCGCTGGACCTGGGGGTCGCGGATCAATTCGGTCGCGGTTCCCGACAGCAGCACCTCGCCGGACTCCAGCACGTACCCATGGTCAGAAATTCCGAGCGCCATGTTGGCGTTTTGCTCGACCAGAAGGATCGCCGTACCGTCGTCGCGGATGCGCTGGATGATGCCGAAAATTTCCTCCACGATGAGGGGTGCCAGGCCAAGCGACGGCTCGTCCAGAATCAGCAATTTCGGGCGCGACATCAAACTCCTGGCGACCGCCAGCATTTGCTGTTGTCCACCGCTCAGCGTGCCGGCGTCATGCCCGCGCTTTTGTTTCAGGATCGGAAACTGCACATAGGCCTTTTCGATGTCCTCTTGTACGCCCGCTTTGTCGCGGCGCGAATAAGCGCCCAGTTCCAGATTCTCTTCAACCGTCAACTCCGAAAACAACAAACGCCCCTGCGGCACCAGCGCGATACCGAGACTGACCATCCGGTCCGGCTTCAGGCGTTCGATGCTTCTTCCATCGAACGTGATGGTCCCGCCGGTAGCGGGGGTCAAGCCCGCAATGGTTCGTACCGTGGTCGTTTTGCCTGCACCATTCGAGCCGAGCAATGTCACGATGCTGCGGTCCGGCACCTCGAAAGAAACGCCCTTGAGCGCCCGGATGCTACCGTAGAAAGTTTCGACTTTTTCAAGCTTTAGCAACTGCGCGCTCCTTGCCCAGATAGGCTTCGATGACCTTGAGGTCGCCCTGAATCTCCTGCGGTGTGCCCTCGGCGATCATGACGCCGTGATCCAGCACCGAAATCCGGTCGGCCAGGCCCATCACGAAATTCATGTTGTGTTCGATCAGCAGAATCGACACGCCAAGCTGGTCCCGGATGGTGCGCAAAATACCCAGCAACTCCTCGATTTCATGTTTGCTCAGGCCCGAGGCGGGCTCGTCGAGCAGCAACAAAACCGGATCGGCTGCCAGCGCCCGGGCGAGCTCCAGGCGCCGCTGCTGGCCAAAGGCCAGCGACGACGCGTTGGTATCGGCGAGCTGGTCCAGCCCCACGTAAGCCAGCAAGGCCAGTGCTTTTTCGCGCGCCGCCCGCGTCTGCGCCACATTGTGGGGCAGACGAAGCGCCGCGCCGAGAAATCCCTCGCGCAGGTGCGCGTGCATACCCACCAAGACGTTCTCCACCAGGCTCATCTTGCCGAACAGGCGGATGGTCTGGAAGGTTCGCACCAGGCCCAGCGCCACCAGGTCATGAGCCTTGAGGTCGAGCAGCGGTTTGCCGCGAAAGCGCATAGCGCCGGCGTCGGGCACGTAGACCCGGCTGAGCGAATTGAGGAAGGTTGTCTTGCCCGCTCCGTTCGGACCGATCAGAGCCCGGATTTGGCCGGCCTTGACCGACAGGCTGGCGCCCTGCAGCGCTTTCAAGCCACCAAACGACAGGTGAAGACCCTCCACCTCCAGCACCATTTCGTTTTCTGCGGTTGGGGCGTGGCGCGATTGAAGGCGCGTTGCGGACCGGGCCTGATTTCGCAGAGTCGCCGATTTTTCCACGGCCGGAAGTTGGCCGGCGGCCGCCTGGCGGCGCAGCACTGTTCGGCGCCAGAACTCCTGCAGTTTTCCGGCCATACCCTGCGGCATGTAGATCAGCGTAAGCAACAACACGAAGGCGAAAATCAGCTCGCGGTATTCCGCGAAAGGCCGCAGCAATTCGGGTAAGGCCACCAATACCAGCGGACCGAGAACCGAGCCCATCACGGACCCCAAGCCGCCCACTACGATATACAGCAGGTGCCAGATCGATGGCCAAAGACCAAACTCATACGGATCAAGGAAACGCACCAGGCCGGCCTGCAGTCCACCCGCGATGGCACAGTAAAAGGCGTTGACCGCAAAGGCCATCGTCTTGTATTTGGCCAGGTTCACGCCCATCACCTCCGCAGCGTTCTCGTTGTCCCGAATCGCCATGAAGGCGCGGCCGATCTTGGAGTCGATGATGCGTAGCGCCAGCACCACCATGGCGATGGTGACGGCCAGAATCACGAAGTAGTAACTTTTGTCGTCCTGCAGATAGGCGATTCCGAGCCCGCTGCGCGAGGTGCTGAAGCCGGGTGAGCCACCGGTCACCGACACCCAGTCGACCAGTACCACCTGAACCGTCCAGACAAATGCCAGCGTGGCGAGCGCCAGATAGTGGCTGCTGACGCGCAAGGCCGGCAGGCCGACGACGAAGCCGAGCCCGGCGGTCAGCACCGCGACAACCGGCACGGCGAGCCAGAACGGAACCCCGTAGCGGTTGCCCAGGATCGCCACCGCATAGGCGCCAATACCGAAGAACGCTGCGTTGGCGAGGGACACCTGCCCGGCGTAACCCATCAATAGATTGAGCCCAAGCGCCAGAATCACCGCGATGCCCATGGTCGAGAGGATGTGTACCGCGTACGACGAGGCGACGAACGGAAGCGCTATCAGGACCAGCAGCAACAGTCCGTAGATCGCTGGCTGCCCCACTATCTTTTTCTGCACCGTGGTGGTGACTGAGAGATCCGTCATACCTGCTTTCGTACCGGTTTGCCGAACAATCCCGACGGCCGGATCATCAACACCGCAATCAGTATCACGAAGGACACGACGCGCTTGAAGCTGGACGACACGTAGACGCCCGCGAAGTTCTCGAACACTCCGACCATGATGCCGCCCACGATGGCCCCTGGAATGCTGGTGAAGCCGCCCACAATCGCGGCCACGAAGCCCGGGATCAACACACCGCCCAATTCGGTGTTGATGCCGATCAAAGGCGCGATCAGGACTCCGGCGATGCCTCCCAGGGCCGAGCCCAGGGCCCAAGTCTTGGAAAAGATGCCGGACACGCTGATACCCATCAGCGAGGCCGCTTCCTGGCTCTGCGCGGTGGCGCGCATCGCCTTGCCGAGCTTGGTAAAGCGGAAGAAGAGCATCAGGGCCGTCACAACCACCGCCACCGTGACGATGATCGCCAGCCGCTCGGGCGTGATCAGCACGCCCGCAAACTCAAGCGGCGTGGCACTCAGCGCACCGTTGATGGTGCGGGGCGTGTCCTGCCAGACCAGTCGGATCGCGTTCTTGATGATCAAGCCGACCGCCAGCGTGGCCAGAATGACGGTGAAAGGCGGTGAATGGATCAAGGGGCGGTAAGCCACCCGCTCCACCACTATCCCCACCAGCGCCGAGGCCGCCATCACGGCGGCGATCGCCGGGAAATAAGGCATGTGAAATTCGGTCACGAAGAGCCAGCCCATATAGGCGCCCACCGTGACCGACTCACCCTGCGCAAAGTTGACGATCTCGGTCGCCTTGTAGATCAGCACCAGCCCGATGGCAACCAGCGCATACAGCGCCCCCGCCGCGATGCCGCTGACAATCAGTTGTGGAATTAGCTCCATGACGGGGGCTCCAATGTTACGACCGCGGTGCCGCTACCACTTCAGCGTGGCGTTGGCCGGGAACTTGGTCGTCGGCACCGGGGGCTTGAAGTCGGCGATCGGCTGGAACGTGCCGTTGGCCACCCTGTGGAAGCTCAGCCGGCGATTGCCGTTGTGCGCCTCGTTAAAGCTCAGTGGCTGGATGATGTGCACGGCATTGGGCCAGCTGTCCGAGGCCTTGAATTCCTTGAGCGTCTCCAACGCCTCGACCAGGCCTTTTTGCGTCATGTTCGGGCCGGCCCGTTTCATGCCTTCGGCCAGCGCGTACATGGTGCCGTAGTTGTACACGTCCACATAGTTTGGCCGGTCCACCGGATAGGACGGAAATTTCTTCTTGTAGCGGGCTTCGAACTCGACCATGTCTTTGGCCTTGTTGCCGTTGAAGTACAGCGGGACGTATTCGACGGTGAGGCCTTCGGCAGCCGGTCCGGCAACGGTCAGCAGGCCGCTGTTCATCATCGAGGTGTCGCCCATGAACGGCGTGCGGATGCCCAGTTCACGCGCCTGGCGGATGGCGCGCGCCGCTTCCACATACAAGCCGAACAGGAGCACATGGTCCGGATTGGTCTGCTTCACCGCCAGCAACTGCGAGCTGAAGTCGGTATCGCCCGGGTTGTACTTCTGCTGTGTCGTCACATCGACGCCGTATTTCTCCTTGATCCCCTTGATGACGTCGTTCGCCAGAGTTTGGGAGAACTCGTCGGTGGCGTTCATCACCGCGACCTTCTTGGCCTTGAGGTATTCGCCGATGAAGATGACTTCATTCTGCGAAATGTCACGGATATCGATCGTGGCACCGGAGAAAATCCAGCGGCTCTGGATGTCCATGATCTTGGGGCTGGCGGCCGTGCCGTTCATGTACGGGACCTTGGCCCGGTGCGCCTCTTCACCGACAACGATACCGACATTGCTGACACCGCCGCCGAGAATGGCGAACACCTTGTCGCTCTCAATCATCTTCTTGGATACCGCCTCGGCTTCGGAGGGCTTTGCGCCGTCGTCATACGAGATCATCTTGATCTTGCGGCCATTGACGCCGCCGGCTGCATTGATCTCGTCAATCGCCAGCAGTGCGCCGTCCCGGCCCCCCAGGCCGACCCAGCTCGCCGGCCCGGTCATCGGGCCGTGGTAACCAATCAATATGTCCTGCTGCGCGTGCGCCATAGACGTCATCACCAGGGCGGCCGCCAGAGCGCCCGCCCGTTTTCCCAGACTCGAAAGTAAGTTCATATCATGACCTTTCAGAAAACATTGAACCGCAAGCTACCGCCGGTTACTGCCACTTACCCCACGCCCCGCACTGGACGAAGCCTTGAGGACCCGCTTGACCACCGGTGCTCGGCGCAGCAGTCGCCTCTCCACCAACCGCGCCAGCAGCTCTAATTCGGACGCGACTGCTACCATTTAAGCGTTGCGTTGGCGGGATACTTGCTCGTAGGGACCGGGGCCTTGAAGTCTGCAATCGGCAGAAAGGTACCGCTCGTGACCCTGAAGTAGCTCAGTCGTCGATTTCCGTTGTGGCCCTCGGTAAAGGTAAGAGGCTGAATTACGTGAACGGCTTTGGGCCAGGAATCCGGGGCCTTGAAGTCCTTCAGTGTCTCCATGGCTTCGACCACGCCTTTGCGCGTCATCTCCTTGCCGGCCCGCTTCATGCCCTCCGCCAGCGCGTACATGCTGCCGTAGCCGAAGGCATCGACATAGTTCGGGCGATCCACCGGGTAGGTGGGGTACATCTTCTTGTACCGGGCCTCGAAATCCACCATGTCCTTGATCGGGTTGCCGTTGAAGTAGGGGGGAACGTAGGCGAGGATCGTACCCTCGGCCGCGGCACCGGCAATCGTCAGAAAGCCGCTGTTCATTGAGGACGTATCGCCCTTGAAAGGCGTCTTGATGCCCAGTTCACGGGCCTGCCGGATAATGCGGGCCGCTTCGACATAGAAACTGACCATCAGTATGTACTCGGGATTGGACTGCTTGATCGCCAGTAGCTGCGAACTGAAATCCGTCTCTCCGTTGTTGAACTTCTGCTGGGTCAGAACCTCGACACCGTAGCGCTCCTTGATCAACTTGATAACCTGCTCGGCGAGAGACTGTGAAGCTTCGTCGGCCCCGTGAATGAACGCGACCTTCTTCACCTTCAGATGCTCTCCAACGAAGGTCGCGTAGTTGTCGGCATTGTCGCGGCCGTCGATCGTCGCGCCCCTGAACACCCATCGACTCTGCGCGTCCATAACCCTTGGGCTGCCAGCACTGCTGTTCATGTACGGCACCTTCGCCCGGTGGGCTTCGTCGCCAACAACAATCGCAACATTGCTGATACCACCGCCGATGATCGCAAACACCTTGTCGCTCTCGATCATCTTCTTGGCCACTGCCTCGGCCTCCGAGGGTTTGCCGGCATCGTCGTACGCGACCATTCTGACCTTGCGCCCGTTGACTCCGCCGGCCGCGTTGATCTCGTCGATCGCCATCAACGCGCCGTCCCGGCCACCCAGGCCGACCCAGCTCGCCGGGCCTGTGAGCGGGCCGTGATACCCAATCAGTATTTCCTGCGCGTGCGCGAGGGACGTCATTACCAGGGCAGCCGCCAGAGCCGCTACCCGTTTTCCAAAACCCGAAAACTTGTTCATGTGATTCACCTTTTAAAAGCCGTTGACCTGCCAGCTACCACTTCAACGTGGCGTTGGCGGGAAACTTGGTTATGGGCACCGGGGCCTTGAAGTCGGTAATCGGCTGGAAGGCACCGCCTGTGACCTTGAAGTAGCTCAGCCGCCGGTTTCCGTTGTGGCTCTCGGTAAATGTGAGCGGCTGAATCACATGCACCGCCTGGGGCCAGGCTTCAGATGCCTTGAAGTCTTTCAGCGTCTCCAAAGCTTCAACCAGGCCCTTGCGCGTCATGTCCTTACCGGCCCGTTTCATGCCCTCTGCCAGCGCGTACATATTGCCGTAGTTGTAGACGTCGACATAGTTCGGGCGGTCCACCGGATAGGAGGGAAACATCTTCTTGTAACGGGCTTCGAAATCCACCATGTCCTTGACCGGGTTGCCATTGAAGTAGGGGGGAACATAGGCAACCATCACACCTTCGGCCGCCGGGCCGGCAACCGTCAGAAACCCCCTGTTCATCATCGAGGCGTCACCTTTTATAGGTGTCTTGATGCCCAGCTCGCGGGCCTGCCGGATGGCGCGTGCGGCTTCGACATAGAAACCGAACATCACAATGTATTCAGGATTTACCTGCTTGATGGCCAGCAACTGAGAACTGAAATCGGTGTCGCCAGGGTTGTATTTCTGCTGCGTCAGTACCTCGACACCATATTTTTCCTTTATGATTTTGATGACCGTGTCGGCCAGCGACTGAGAATTTTCGTCAGCGCCGTTCAGGACCGCAATCTTTTTCACCTTCAGGTACTCGCCGATGAAGGTGGCTTCGTTCTGGGCACTGTCGCGAACATCGATCGAGGCGCCCGTGAACACCCAACGACTCTGCGCGTCCATGATTCGCGGACTGGAACCCGTGCCGTTGAAGAACGGTACCTTCGCCCGGTGCGCCTCCTCCCCGACAACGATCGCCACACTGCTGATGCCACCGCCGAGAATGGCGAACACCTTGTCGCTCTCGATCATCTTCTTGGCCACTGCCTCGGCTTCCGAGGGCTTGCCACCATCGTCGTAGGCGACCATTCTGATCAGGCGGCCGTTGACTCCGCCGGCCGCGTTGATTTCGCTGATCGCCAGCAGCGCGCCGTCCCGGCCACCCAGGCCGACCCAGCTCGCCGGGCCTGTGAGTGGGCCGTGGTAGCCAATCAGTATTTCCTGCGCGTGCGCGAGGGACGTCATCACCAGGGCAGCCGCCAGAGCCGCTACTTGTTTTCCCAAACCCGAAAACCTGTTCATATGATTCACCTTTTAAAAGCCGTTTACCTGCCAGCTACCACTTCAACGTGGCGTTAGCGGGAAACTTGCTCGTGGGAACCGGGACCTTGAAGTCCACAATCGGCTGAAAGGTGCCGCCCGTGACCCTGAAGTAGCTCAGCCGCCGGTTGCCGTTGTGGCTCTCGGTAAAGGTAAGCGGCTGAACGATGTGGACGGCCTTGGGCCAGGAGTCGGAGGCCTTGAATTCCTTGAGCGTCTCCAACGCCTCCACCAGACCCTTGCGCGTCAGATCCTTGCCGGCACGCTTCATGCCTTCGGCCAGCGCGTACATGCTGCCGTAGTTGTAGACGTCGACATAATTCGGACGGTCCACCGGATAGCTGGGATACATCTTCTTGTAACGGGCCTCGAACTCCACCATGTCCTTGGCCGAGTTGCCGTTGAAGTACAGCGGAATATACGCAACCGCGACGCCTTCAGCCGCAGGACCCGCAATGGTCAGAAAACCGCTGTTCATCATGGCGGAGTCACCCTTGATGGGCGTCTTGATGCCCAGTTCACGCGCCTGTCGAATAGCGCGTGCCGCTTCGACATAGAAGCCGAACATCAGGATGTACTCGGGATTGGTCTGCTTGATCGCCAACAACTGCGAACTGAAATCGGTGTCGCCCAAATTGAACTTCTGCTGGGTCAGTACCTCGACACCGTAACGCTCCTTGATCAATTTGATAGCCGTGTCGGCAAGCGTCTGTGAGAGTTCGTCGGCGCCGTTCATGACGGCAACCTTCTTCACCTTCAGGTACTCGCCGACAAAGGTCGCGTCGTTCAGGGAAATATCGCGAGAATCGATTGCGGCACCGGTAAAGACCCAGCGACTCTGCGCGTCCATAATTTTGGGGCTGGCCGCCACGCCGTTGAAATAGGGCACCTTCGCCCGATGGGCTTCCTCGCCGACAACGATCGCCACATTGCTGATACCACCACCGAGAATGGCGAACACCTTGTCGCTCTCGATCATTTTCTTGGTCACGGCCTCGGCTTCCGAGGGCTTGCCGCCATCGTCGTAGGAGATCATCTTGATCGGGCGACCGTTGACACCCCCGGCCGCATTGATTTCGCTGATCGCCAGCAGCGCGCCGTCCCGGCCACCCAGGCCGACCCAGCTCGCCGGGCCGGTCATCGGGCCGTGATAACCAATCAATATTTCCTGTTGCGCATGCGCAAGGGACGTAATCACCAGGGCGGCCGCCAGAGCACCCGCCAGTTTTGCCAGACCCGAAAAATTTTTCATAGCGTCAACCTTTTTGTAAATTCCCACCATTACCCGCCTCGGCCAGGGCCTCACCGATCCGCCCGGACCACCTGAACACTCAGGAGTTCGCCGCACCGCCATCGATATTGATGGTCTGCCCGGTGATGTAGGACGCACCGTCGCTGCACAAGAACGTCACCACCGATGCGATCTCTTCAGGCTCCCCGAAGCGACCGAGCGGGATGGTGGCCAAGATGGCGTCGCCACGCTGCTGGAATACCGTGTCGGTCATGGCGGTCCGGATCGCGTTGGGCGCCACCGCGTTCACCAGGGTGTGCGGCGCGAACTGGCGTGACAGGCTGCGCGTGAGTCCGACGATGCCGGCTTTCGCCACCGAGTAGGCCACACGCCCTGGAGTGCCGCGGCGAAAGGCGCCCGAGCTGCAATAAACGATGCGACCGACCGCCGCGGTATCGCGCCGGGTCTGGTAGGCGACACCAAGGTCGTAACCGTTGGTCAGACTCGACGCAATGGCGCGGTCGTAGGCGGAATGGTCTTGCGGGTCCAACGGGTCGGGCTCGAACAGGCCGGCCATGTGAATCAGCCCGAAGATCGGTCGTTGCGCTGCATCGAGCGCCGCCGCCGCCTGATTGGCGCTGGCGATGCCGGACACGTGAACGGTCAGGCGATCACCGCCATTCAGACTGGTTTTTACGGCATCAAGACGAGCGGCGTCTACGTCGACCAGCAGCACGCGCGCACCGCCGTCGAGCAACTGCTTCGCGCAAACCCGACCGATCCCGCCGGCGCCGCCAGTAATTACAAACTGTCGTCCCTCGAATGTGTTCGCCATGGCAGTGACTCCCGAGCAGTTGGATGGTCCTGTGTCGACTCTGCGTCGAAATTGTTGATTGATTGTATTGTCAGACCGATGATTTGACTCATTGGTGGAAACCCTTGAAGTTGGCCGTTTTGAAAGCCGCTGCCGCCATGAAACCGTTACTCGGAGCGAAGCTGAGGAGGCTACCGACACTTGCCCATCACATGGCATGGCATGCCATGGCATGGAAGTAGTCTTCTCCATTCGCAGCGTCTTGCTGACCTCTATCACTTGGGAATACCCCACTAGTTTTTAGACGGGGAGTTCTCCCATGCACACTGGGAATACTCCCACTCGTACCGGTACACTATGATTTCAACGACCGTGAATTCTCACAGTCGTACCGGTGCACTACGATTCCAAAAATATGTACTCTGTCAACCCAGCGAGCAGCCTGCTGGCAGCGCCCATGTCGCTCGACTGGCTTTTAGCGACTCCGGTGCTTCGATGCCGACCATGGTGACACCGAGCTTGGCTTCCAATGGCCGGATCTGCGAAACTTCGAGGACCCACCCACTGCGCGGACCTATTCCATGCTGACAATCCACCACCTGGGCATCTCACAGTCCGAACGCATCGTCTGGCTGTGCGAGGAACTGGGACTTGCATATGAACTCAGGCTTTATGAGCGCGACCCGGTGACCCGCCTGGCGCCGCCGCAATATCTGCAACTGCATCCGTCGGGAACCGCGCCGGTGATCGCCGACGGCGACTTGGTGCTGGCCGAGTCGGGCGCGATCATCCAGTACATCCTTGCCAAGTACGGCGGCGGGCGCCTTGCCCCAGCGCCGGATAGTGCGGAGTTTGCGCAGTATCTGTTTTGGTTCCATTACGCCAACGCCAGCCTGCAGCCGATCCTGAGCCGCAATTCGGCCATGCGCCGGCTCGACCCGGCGCCGGACCACCCAGCCCTGGTCTGGGCCCGAGGCCGCATGGAACGCGCGCTGGCAATGATCGAAGCGCGATTGAGCGAGGCAACCTACCTTGCCGGCGACACACTCACTGCGGCAGACATCATGAGCGTCTTTTCGCTGACGACAATGCGGGTTTTCCTGCCGTACGACCTGGGAGCGTACCCACATATCCTGGCGTACCTGCGGCGCATCGGCCAACGCGAGGCCTATCAGAGGGCGATGCACAAGGCAGACCCCGGCTTTACCCCACTCCTGACCTGAGGTACCTTTATATGAAAACCGCACCCATCCTAGACATCGCGCTGCAACGCATTGACGGCAGCGCAACCACGTTGGCCGACTACAGCGGCGAGGTGCTGCTGATCGTCAACGTGGCATCCAAATGCGGACTGACCCCCCAGTATGAAGGCCTGGAAAAGCTGTACCAGCGCCTGCATCCCAAAGGTCTCGAAGTGCTGGGGTTTCCATGCAATGACTTCGGGGCGCAGGAACCGGGCGACGAAGGCGAGATCGCATCTTTTTGTAGCATAAACTACGGCGTTAGCTTCCCGATGTTTTCCAAGATCAACGCCAACAGCAGCCCGCGCCATCCCTTGTACGCAGCATTGATCGATGCGCAGCCCAAGGCACGTGGCTCCGGAGACGACAAGTTGCAGCAAGCGTTGGCCAAACACGGACTTTTGCCAAAAGAGCCGACCGACGTTATGTGGAACTTCGAGAAATTCCTGATAGGCCGCGACGGGCAGGTCGCAGCGCGCTTTGCGCCCGATGTGGCTCCTGACGCGCCCGCGCTCATCGCCGCAATCGAATCCGCACTCGGATGAACGCTCAATCACTGGGAAGCGGATCTTTTTGGTCGTAGTGCCGCAGGGGGCTGGGGGTTGGCGAACCTGCAGGCGCGGGGTCACCAATGGTGTGAGAGCACGAAACCGAACATCCCCCGCTGCTCCTTCCAATCCAGCGGCACCTCCCCCCGGCGGCCAAGAATGGCGTGAAGATTCAGATGCCGCGGCTGCCGCCCGTCCAGGATTGCCCGAATGTTGTCCGGTGCCAGGCGCGTCATGCGCAGCACCTCACAAACCCACCCGACCTCGAGTTTGAGACTGCTCGCCAGTTCGCTGGCATTGCCCACCTCGCCTGTGTCGATCATCCGCTGCCGGACCTATTCAAGTAGTGCCGTGCCAGGGTCTGGGTGACCGAGCCACATCAGTGGATACCGGCAATAGTCCGGCCACGCACCACCGAAGGTGACCATGCTGTCGACCCAAGCGCGAGGCATCCCGGCCTTGCGCCACGCCTGAATGATGGTGAGCACCGCCGCAACGTAACTACCGCGTCGCTGGCGAACCTTATCTACCGGGAAACCTTTGTAGGACATCGTTGCCGGTGTCGCACAGCGCGGGTCGATATGGATCGTCAGCATCCGCTTGATGGTGCCGTGCGGTATCCAGTCGGCGTCATCAAATTCGATGAATGCCAGGCTGGTCAACAGCAGTAAATCCCATTACTTGGCCGCCTCGCTCAGCCTCATGCCTTGGAGCATTCGCCGCATCAACGTCATGCCGCCCCACCCAGTGATCTCGCGGCCCGTGAATCGCACCTCATAGTCGGCTTCTTGGTTCATTGCCAGCTCCAAGATCGTTGGCTAACGCCATAATTCAAATGCGAATTACCAATCGTATTCATTAGAAATCAGTACCAGTAGCCCTGGCAACCAGTAGTCCCGGGAAATCCTAATGGGTTATCTGGGTAAAGTGATTGTCCATCAAACCAATCGATTAGAGATCAATGCCTAACTTGTTTAGTCCCTACACCCTGAAAGGTGTGACGCTTCGCAACCGCATCGCCATGTCACCGATGACCATGCATCGCGCAGTCGATGGCAAAATGGACGACTACCATGTGATGCTGATGGGTTCGCGCGCAGCGGGCGGCTTTGGCTTGGTGTTTGCCGAACAGATCGCCATCACGCCAGATGGCCGCACCGGCACCAGTTGCGCAGGCATTTGGGACGATAGCCAGATCGAAGGCCTAGCCCGCATGTGCCGCATGGTGAAGGAGATGGGCGGCGTACCTGCCATTCAGCTGGGCCATACCGGACGCAAGGGCAGCGAGCAAAAGCCCTGGGAGGGTAGACTTCAGATTGCCCCGGATCATGAAGATGGCTGGCAGGTGCGCGGCCCGTCTGCTATCAGCTATGGCGGTCGCTACACCTACCCGGTGCAGGAGCTGAGCATTCCCGAGATTCATGCGTTGCACCAGGCTTATGCCGACGCCGCGCGGCGGGCGCTGGAAGCGGGGTTCGAATGGCTGGAGATGCACTTCGCCCATGGCTATCTCGGTGGCAGCTTTTTCTCACCGCTGGCCAACCAGCGCACCGACCAGTACGGCGGCAGCCTGGAAAACCGCCTGCGTTTCCTCCGGGAGGCGCTCGATAGCGTGCGCGCCGTGTGGCCGGAACGCCTGCCACTGACCATTCGCCTTGGTTCTGATGACTTCCACCCGGACGGCGTGAAGTTCGATGACTCTGTCTGGGCTGTAGGTGAGCTGAAGCAGCACGGGCTGGACCTGGCTGACCTGAGCCTGGGCATAAACACCGACGACGTGCGCGACCTGCCTTTTTCGCAGGCGGCTTTCATGGTGGAGCGCGGCAACCGTGTGAAGCGGGAGGTCGGTATTCCTGTAGCGGTCAGCTGGAACTTGGGCGCTCCCGCCGTTGCCGACCGAGTGATTCGCGAGGAACTGATCGATCTGGTGTTCCTTGGCCGCCCGGCACTTGCCAACCCGCACTGGCCCATCTGGGCTGCGCGGGAGTTGGCACACCCTGATCCGTTTTCGCTGTTGCCGCAGGACTGGTCTTGGTGGCTGAAAAACCGCGAGGGGTCAGAGAACTCCCTTGGCTGGCCTGCAGCTAAAGCGTGAGCCCTCCGGTAAATTTCCTCATCCAGTCCCGTTATAGCATTTGAGCACGACAGTACCCGCGGTAGTTGCTGACATCCCATCAATCTGAGAATCCAGCCGGCTCAACAACCAAGATTTTTATATACCCCGGGGATCTGCAATCAAAAAGCAAGGGGGTCGTTTGAGCAGAACAGTGTGTAGTCGGGCGGCGGAGTCCCAATTTGGATTCAGGGGGGTGGGGGTACGGTGGGGTCGGTCAGTTGGCCGATTTTGAAAGCCGTGAGAAGATCTGCTCGGCATCGCCCAGGCTAGACACGCCAATGCCACCCTACCCCCGCGCCCTGCTCACAGTTTTGGACTGCAGCAACTGGGCGCGCGTTACGCCATTCTCTGATTACCCGCCGGAGATACGGCGCCAATGCGGAACTCCGCCATATTTGCGCCTCCCTACACGGCCGCTAACACTTGGCCAACATCAGCAAGAAATGGACAATGCCACTGCGTGACTGGAAGGCTGCATTGACCCGGTTTACTATCCAGTTTGAAGAAAGGATGCACAAGACTTAACACTCGCCCCGTTTACACAAAATTCGGGACACCCCCACACCAGAGCGAGTTATGATCTACGTCTAGGATCGACGGGTTCCCTATGCCGCTTAAGACTTCACAGGCCGCAGCAATAGATAAATCGCTCCACCCGCCGAAGAACCCCCAAAAGTATTTTCGTTTGGATGAGACTCCATTCCACTCGAAAGACGCGTTGAAAGCCTCGTAAACACGAGGCTACACCCCTTTAATGGTGATCTTGCACCCCCGTCTATAGCCCGACTTTCCTTTGGCACTATCCCATCTGCTGCGGAGGGTATCACGTTGGCAGACAACTGAGTGTCCACGGGTCGCACGAATATACTTGTTGATCGATCGCTGCAAAATGGAGGAGCACCCTGGTGATTAAGCTTGAATCGAGTCTCGAAGACGCGGTGTCGGACTATCTGGCAGTTGGCACGGCGTCCGGAGTGAATCTGAGGCGCGAACCTTACGACTTTTACGACCGGCTGCGTTCCCAGGCGCCGGTTTACTATTCGAGCAAGCACAAGCTGTGGCTGGTATCGAGCTACGAGCACGTTGTTCAGGCGCTAAAGGACGAGCGGCTGGGGATGGAAACCAACATCGATCGTTTTGATCACCTCAACAGCAACCGGCCGGCACTCCGGGTGTTCATCTCAGGAATGAAGTTCACCGACGGTGCCGCATACCAGCGGATGCGACGGATGTTCATTCATGCGTTCACGCCTGCGGCGGTTCGGCACCTGACCGCACGGATCGATACGATTTCCCGTGAGCTGCTGGCCGAGACCTTGCAGCGCGAAAGTTTCGATCTTCTGGCCGATGTTGCCCTGCGCCTACCCCTGCGCATCACCGGCGAAATGCTCGGTTTGCCGGAAGAACTCATTCCAAAGTTCAAGGTCTGGGGCGCGCGGTTCATCGAAATCCACGAGCCCGGCAACAAGCTTACGGCGGAGGATTGGGCCAGGATCGACGAGGAAGCACTCGAGTGCGAGGAGGTCTTCGGCCGGTTGTTCGCCGATCGCCGGGCCCGCCCGCGCGACGACATCATGTCGGGACTGGTCAACGCTGCGGAGAATGGACAAGGTTTGAGCGACCGCGATCTGATTGGCCAGTGCCTCGTGCTGCACATTGCGGGATACAGCACAACCTCGTCGCTCATCGTAAATGGCTTCATCAATCTCTACAAGCACCCGGACCAGTACGACCTGCTGCGCGCGGATCCGAAGCTGGCTGGGCCGGCCGTCGATGAGTGTCTGCGCTTCGAGACATCGACCCGGACGGGTGGACCGCCACGCCGGGCCCTGGCAGATGTAACGCTGGGCGGACAGCTAATCCCGCGCGGTTCGACGGTAAGCCTGATGCTGCTGGCCGCAAATCGTGATCCACAGGCATTCGCCGAGCCGGCACGCTTCGATATCCGCCGTCCAGACGCTGCCAGGCACCTCGCATTCGGCGGCGGACCCCGCTTCTGTGCCGGCACTCACCTGGCACGGGCTGAAGCGGCGACCATCTATCGCCTGCTGGCCGAGGAATTCCCGCGGCTGCGCCTCATGGCCGATGTCGAATGGCTCGACTCCATCATCCGACGGACTCCGCTGCAGGTGCCCGTGGCGTGGGAGAATTAACCAGGGGCCACGGCCGGAATCAGCTCCGTTAGCACAGGGTTAAACCGAGATTGTCCATTAGGCATTTGACGACAGCGGCGTAAGTCGCACCGGCTCGCCCGCATTTGCCCACAAGCCCTCGAACCACGGTCGTCGTTTGCGGGCCACCGCCAGTCGAAGCATCTGCTTGGTATTCTTAGCGTTATCGTCCCACAGCGCGCCAACAGCCAGCACCTCATGGTGCAGCGTTGAAAGCGTGTGGTGCACCTTGCGGCGCATCACCGCATGGCGAAGCACATTCATCAGGTTGTGTAGCTCATCATCGTAACCCCCAGCGCCGTCTGCGTGGCCCAGAACTCCCGCAGCACGAAACTGCCCAAACCGAAGTCCGCCTTGAGCTCCTTGATTCGGTTCTCGCAATCAGCGCGCCCGCGGTACAAGCGCCACACCTCCAGTGCAGGAATAGTCAAATCGGTGAGCATCGCCCCGTAGCGCCAACCCTGCAGATCCGGGTCCTGGGCAAACAGCGATGACGTCTTGTCTGCCACCGCACCACCCTTGCGTTTGATGTGCTGACGCACCTGGAAAGTCTGTGGCATTGATCCTGCGCCAGCTGACCCAGGCGACCGCTGCAAGCGGCTGTTGGCGATGAACGCCCAAGAGCGCAACGCCTACTTCACGGCGAACATGACGCGCGCCAGCGCCAAGACGGCCTCCAAGCCCGAGCTGGTGCGGGCGCTTGCCCAATGGGCGGACTGCGGCGCACAAGTCGCCCAGCACCGCAGCTTTGCGCGCTAGGGAGCACTGGGCCATCGCCCCTGCGCACGCGGACATCAGGCATGGAACGCCTTTGTATTTTATTTACGGATAAATTTTTTGTCAGTGACACTTGATTCTTTATTCTCTATTCCTTATCTCTTTGGCTACACAATTGCCTCTGCGTAAAGCGGTTTGTTGCCATTCGTTAGAATAACGGTGCAGTGACCTTAGTAGCATCATCGTTGGAGCCGGGTGGGACTGTTACGTGGTGGCGGACCGGCTGGCCGAAACCAATGTGAGCACATTTACCTGCGACAGCGTTGGACCGACTCAAGCACCTAGAACTATCTGGAGCAACCCTCAGTGGACATTGACTATATCGTTGTTGGGGCAGGATCGGCGGGCTGTGTGGTAGCCAGTCGCCTTTCGGAAACAGGCGACCAGATAGTGCTGCTTGAGGCTGGTCCGCCGGACAATTTGCCTTGGATTCACATTCCCGCCGGCGTTCTGAAACTCCTGAGCAATCCCAAGGTCAACTGGTGCTACGGAAGCGAAGGAAGCGAAGGAACCGCTGGGCGGCGCATCCAATGGCCGCGTGGGAAGACACTCGGCGGCTCCAGTTCCATCAACGGAATGCTCCACATCCGCGGCAACCCGGCCGACTTCAATCAATGGGCCCAGCTGGGCTGCACTGGCTGGAAGTTTCAAGACGTGCTGCCCTACTTCCGCAAATCCGAGAACTACCTTCAAGGTGGCGAGCGCGACTTTCGCGGACAGGATGGCCCGCTGAACGTTCAGGACTACCGCACCATTCTTCCGGTGACCCACCAATTCGTTAAAGCTGCCCAGGAAGCGGGATTCGTCTACACCAATGACCTGAATGGCAGCAAACCTGAAGCCGTGGGCTATTCACAGCAAAACAGAAAGGGCAGGCGCCGGGCTTCGGGAGCGCAGACCTATCTTAAGCAGTCGCGCAAGCGCACCAATCTGCGCATCGAGACCGAAGCGCTGGCCAGCCGCCTGCTGTTCGAAGGCAAGCGCTGCGTCGGCGTGACCTTCACGCAGGGCGGTCAGGAAAAGACAATCCGCGCGCGCAAAGAAGTAATTCTGTGCGGTGGGGTCGTGAACTCTCCGCAGCTGTTACAGATCTCCGGCGTTGGACCCGCCCAGCATCTACAGTCTATCGGTGTGCCGGTGCTGCATGACCTGCCGGGTGTTGGCAGCAACCTGCAGGACCACTACGTCGCGCGCATCGCCCATCGCGTCAAGGGTGTAGTTACGATCAACCAACTCTCGCGCGGCGTTCGACTTGCCGCTGAGGTCTTGCGCTATGCGTTCACCGGCCGTGGGGCGCTCACTTTCGGCGTCACTTCCGCGCAGGTGTTTTGCCGCTCAAACCCAGACAAGCCCAGCCCCGACCTCCAGCTACTTTTCACGCCCGGTAGTTACAACTACGACCCTAGCAAGTACGGGGCTTTGGAGGTCGAGCCCGGCGTCACGGTGGCTGTTTGCCCGGTGCAACCGAGCAGCCGTGGCACGATCCTCGCCCGCTCTGCTGACCCGACGATGCATCCCACGATAGCGCCCAATTATTTCTCTCACCCGAACGACGCGCGGGTTCTGCTCTCAGGCATACGGCTGGCGCGCCAAATCCTCTCGGCACCAACCATGGCGGCCATCAGCGTCATCGAGACGCAACCGGGCCCGGACCTGCAGTCCGACGAAGACTTGATCGCCTACACCAAAAAGTTCGGGACCTCCTACATGCATGGCGTTGGTACCTGCCGGATGGGCATTGACGAGACCTGCGTAGTGGATGAGCGTCTTCGCGTGCGGGGCCTCAGCGGTTTGCGCGTGGTGGACGCGTCGATCATGCCCACGCTCACGACGGGCAACACCAACGCAACCACCGTGATGATCGGTGAGAAGGGTGCGGCGATGATCCTTGAGGATCGCAAGGCGCCCTGAGCGGGCCCCCAACGCACGATTCACTGGCCTTCCTCCTTGCCAGACACATTCACATGCGTTTAGACCGCACACACATTTTGGAGATGTTATACATGCCTCCCTGCCCACGGGCAAGGAATTGAGACTGTTGAACGCCACGGGCACGAACAGCCGTCTGCCAGGAAGTGAGTCCTTTAACGATGTTGGCCGTCCCGGCCAGAGAACAGAGTTACCAACGGGGCTTTAAGAGCATCAGGCCAAATGCGTCATTGCAGGCGGCCTGAGCACAGAAGGCTAATATTTATCAACCAACCAGCAAAGGATATGGTCCAGTCTTTATAGGGTAGTGAGACAGTAAAGAGTGCAGTGATGTGAAACAGGTCAGACCGGGGCAAGCTAAACCTGAATGTTGTATCGGACATAAAAAGTCCGCTCCAGGAGATGAGGCGCTTGTCAGCGGATATGTATCGGGGCCAGCGGGCGAGTCTGGGAAACCAGACAGACCACGCAATCAAGGCCGGATATCGGTAGGTAGCCGACTTCTTCGCCACACAACACAAATTCTTTTTGCTACCCGGGAGACATCCATATAAGTACACCATGGATCAAGTTTGGAACCACTACATCAACGGGAAATCCGTCCCTCCGTCTGGCGGACAGTACGCAGACGAGTTCGACCCGCGCACAGGTGAAAAATCATTCAGGGTCGCGCGAGGCAACGCCGCCGATGTCGACGCCGCGGTGGCCAATGCCGCCCAAGCTTGGCCCGCGTGGCGCGACCGCAGGCCCATCCTTCGCGGCCGGATTCTGTCCGCAATTGCGCAGAAGATCCGCGACCATGCCAGCGATTTGGCGGACATTGACCAGCGCGAGACCGGCCGGCCTCGGCCCAACGCGCTAGGTGATATTGAGGGGGCAGCGCAGTACTTCGAGTATTACGCCGGTCTGGTGAACGTCGAACATGGCGAGGTGATCGATCTTGGTGCGGCGTATCACTCGTACGTCCGGCGCGAACCGTACGGCGTCGTTGGGATCATCCTGCCCTGGAACGGCCCTCTGAACCAAGCCGGACGCGGAATCGCGCCGGCGCTCGCGGCAGGCAATACGGTGGTTTCCAAGCCCTCCGAGTTCACTTCCGCCACGTTGGTCGCGATGGCCCGGATCGCGGTCGAGGAATGTGGCCTGCCGTCGGGGGTGCTGAACGTGGTCACCGGCCTAGGCGACGAAGTCGGAGCCGCGCTCGTCGCGCATCCCACGGTCCGCAAGCTATCGTTCACCGGTTCTCAGCGGGTCGGTCAGCTCATTGGCAAGTTGGCCGGCGAGCGCCTGATCCCAGTCGCGCTGGAGCTTGGCGGCAAGTCGGCGAACATCGTGTTCGAAGACGCCGACCTGACGCAGGCCGTGCCAGGAGCAATCAAGGCCTTCGCGTTCAATGCGGGGCAAGCCTGTTCGGCAGGCTCGCGCTGCCTGGTGCAGCGCTCCATCCACGACCAGTTCATCGCCAAACTCAAGACCGAACTGGAGAAGGTCAAGATCGGCGGCGATGACGCTATGTTCGGTCCTATCATCACGCGCGCGCAATTTGACAAAGTGCAGACCTATTGCAAGCTCGCAGAGTCCGAAGGCATTGCATCCTTCGTGGGCGGCACGGTCAACAAGATCCCTGGCGAGGAAAACGGCTGGTATGTGCGGCCTGTGGTTCTGACTGGCGTTAACAACGATATGCGCGTCGCCCGAGAGGAAATCTTCGGGCCGGTACTCTCGGTCATTCCCTTCGACGACGAGCAGGACGCGATTCGCATCGCCAATGACTCGGAGTACGGGTTGGTGGCTGGTCTATGGACCAACAATCTCGGCCGATCGCACCGTGTGGCCGCGCTTCTGGAAGCTGGGCAGGTGTTCGTGAACGAGTACTACGCGGGCGGGGTCGAGACTCCGTTCGGCGGCTACAAAAAGAGTGGCATCGGCCGCGAAAAGGGCGTCGAAGCCTTGGCGCACTACACACAGGTCAAGTGCGTCACTGTCAAGTTGTAGCTCGTGCTGATT
>Ga0214919_10003142_pt1 | contig 25265 bp, 19 predicted proteins | sample LL1503_MetaG_FD_177994 | JGI IMG/M metagenome (GOLD analysis project Ga0214919, IMG submission 177994) | Freshwater microbial communities from Lake Lanier, Atlanta, Georgia, United States - LL-1503 | ecosystem: Environmental > Aquatic > Freshwater > Lake | place: USA: Georgia | collected... | reverse complement strand
ATCGTGAACAAAGATTTAATTATTAATAGCTCCCCAGAAGGAGTTGAAATTGCCTTATTAGAGGAAAAAAAGTTAGTTGAAATACATAACGAAAAACTAGATGCGCGTTGGTCTGTAGGAGACTTGTATTTAGGTAAAGTCAAAAAAATTATTCCAGGACTGAATGCTGCCTTCGTAGATGTGGGCTTTGAAAAAGATGCCTTTTTGCATTATACCGACCTTAGCCCCTATATCAAATCAATTATAAAATATACGCAGCAGGCCACTGCCGATGAAAATAATCAATTTGATTTTTCTAAGTTTCAATCGGCTCCTGAAATTATAAAAACAGGAAAGATTAGCGAAGTACTCAATGGCAAGCCCCATATTTTAGTACAAATTTTAAAAGAACCTATTGCTGCTAAAGGACCAAGGCTTACTTGTGAGATTTCTTTAGCGGGTCGCTTTGTGGTGCTTACTCCCTTTAATGAAATTGTAGCCGTCTCTAAAAAAATTCATTCAGGCGAAGAGCGCAAACGCTTACAAAAAATATTTGAAGGGGTAAGACCTAAGAATTTTGGAGTGATTGTGAGAACGGCTGCGGAAGGAAAGTCCACTGCAGAATTACACGAAGATTTATTAACGCTTACACAGAACTGGAAAAATATTCAATCTAATTTGAAAGGAGCAATGCCTCCCACTAGAATTATGAATGAAGAAAGTAAAACTACAAGTATACTTAGAGATTTATTAAATGAAGACTTTAATAAAATTGTAGTCAATGATAAAAAGATATTCGATATCACTTTAAGTTATTTACAAAGAATAGCGCCTCAAAAAGCGAATATCCTTTCCATGTATACGGGTGACCAAGCTATTTTTGATCAGTACGGTATTACCAAACAAGTAAAATCTTCTTTTGGCAAAACAGTGAATTTAAATAGTGGTGCCTACTTAATTATTGAACATACAGAAGCGCTACACGTAATAGATGTGAACTCTGGTTTTAAAAGTGTGAGCAATAATCAAGAGGAGAATGCCCTTCAAACCAATTTAGAAGCAGCAGAAGAAATCGCTAGACAATTAAGACTAAGAGATATCGGTGGTATTATCGTGGTTGATTTCATTGACATGAAACTTCCTGAAAACCGTAAGAAAGTACATGAAGCCTTAGAAGATTATATGAAGACAGATAGAGCAAGACATACTGTACTTCCTATTTCAAAATTTGGCTTGTTACAAGCAACGCGTCAAAGAATTAGACCTGAAGTAAATATTAATACTTCTGAGGATTGCCCTGCTTGTGCTGGTTCAGGCAAAATTACATCTGCCTTATTATTAGAAGACGAGATGGAGAAGAAAATAGCTTATTTAACAACACATGGCCATAAGTCATTGACTATTCTGGTGCATCCCATTATACATTCACATTTAACCAAGGGTATTTTCACCAGTATCATTAAGCGTTGGAAAAAGAAGTATAAGATTAAGTTAAGCTCCCAGGCTTCTAATACAAGTCATTTAGTAGAATACCGATTCTTGGACGATCAACAAGAAGAGATTAAGTTCTAAGGAAATTTCGGCTTTTACTTGACTTGGTTTTATTTTTGCCATTATCTTTACTGCCATATCTTTAATACATGAGTAAATCTAAATCTGCTTTCTTTTGCAATAATTGTGGATATGAATCCACCAAGTGGGCGGGCAAATGTCCTTCTTGCAATGAGTGGAATACCTTTACCGAAGAATTAATTGATAGCGGGAAGGAAAAAGAAAGTACTTGGGAAGAGTATCATACCAATCAAAAAGGCACTACTGTTATTGCCATCAACGAAGTCAATAGTTTATCAGAGAAAAGAATTGATAGCGGAGACGCTGAATTAAACAGAGTATTAGGAGGCGGAATCGTGCTAGGTTCTATCATACTTGTTGCAGGTGAGCCCGGTATTGGAAAAAGTACTTTGTTTTTACAACAAGGTCTTTTAATGAAGGAGCAAGTGGTTTTATATATCAGCGGTGAAGAAAGTATTCAGCAAATAAAAATGCGCGCCGATAGATTAAATATCAAAAACGATCAATTCTTTTTATTAACTGAAACACATACTGCAGCTATTTTTAAAGCCATTAAAAAATTAAAACCAACGGTGGTCATTGTCGATTCTATACAAACATTGGAATCCAATGTCATTGAAGCGGCTGCGGGCAGCGTCTCTCAAATAAAACAAACGGCTGCAGAGTTTCAACGCTTTGCTAAAGAAACAGGCACCCCCGTTTTTTTAATTGGACATATTACCAAAGAAGGAACTATTGCGGGACCAAAAATATTAGAGCATATGGTAGATACCGTATTGCAATTTGAAGGAGACAGACATTATGCCTATAGAATGTTACGCACTTTAAAAAACAGATTTGGTGGCACCAGTGAATTAGGCATTTATGAAATGACTAGTGAAGGAATGAAAGTAGTGACCAACCCTTCTGCTTTTTTAATCGCCCAAAGAAATGATGCATTAAGTGGTAGCACTATTGCAGCTTCTATGGAAGGCATGCGTCCTTTATTAATAGAAGTGCAGGCCTTGGTTACTCAAAGTGTATATGGCACACCGCAAAGAACGGTTACTGGTTTTGATTTAAGAAGACTACAACTTTTATTAGCCGTCTTAGAAAAAAGAGGTGGCTTTGCTTTTGGCATGAAGGATGTTTTTGTAAATATTGCAGGAGGCTTGAAAATAGAAGACCCTTCCATGGACTTGGCCATTATACTCGCCTTACTTTCTTCTTTCGAAGACCTTCCACTTCCTCAAGGTATTTGCTTTGCTGGCGAAGTGGGACTGAATGGAGAAATTAGAGCAGTGAATAGAATTCAACAAAGAATTGCAGAGGCTGAAAAATTAGGCTTTGAAAAAATTATTATTTCAAGCTTTAATCAAAAAGGAATTGATACTCAAAAGTTAGGTATTAGCGTGGTGGCAGTAGAAACAGTGGAAGAAGCCTATAAGCTCTTCTTCAATGCATAAGTTAACGTATTTCAGATCAACATTCATTAGACTTACATTCATTGGATTCTTATTGAATCGTATCCAAGCCTATAGCACAGGATTTTTACATTTATTTTATCCGCATATTTGTATGCATTGTGGTAGCGAAGAACTTCACGCAAAAAATGTTTTATGTGATGAATGTGAAAAAAATTTACCCTACACCCAGTTTCTATCCATTGAAAAAAATACCATTGAAAAAATATTTTGGGGAAGAGTACCCTTGCATGAAGCGGGTGCTAGTTTATTTTTCACCAAGGATAGTATTGTGCAGTCTTTGATTTTTGCTTTAAAATATAAAAATCAAAAAAAAGTAGGCAGGCTACTGGGCAATATCATTGGACGAGATATGCTTAATAGCCAACGATTTAAAAATATCGATTGCATGATTCCTATTCCCTTATCTAAAAAGAAACAAAGGGCAAGAGGGTATAATCAAGCCCTGGTTATTTGTGAAGGCATTCAAGAAAAACTTCCACATATTCAAATTCTTCCCTTACTGCTGAAGCATAAAAATACTGTCAGTCAAACCAGCAAGGATAGAATTCAAAGAACCCAGCTTAGCCTTCAGCGCTATGCAATCATTGATCCTGCACAAATAGCTGCAAAAAATGTCTTAGTGGTGGATGATGTCATTACTACAGGGGCTACCCTTGAATCTGTTTGTAAATATATACTAAGCGAGGCAAGGCCTCTTTCCCTTAGTGTGGTGGCTGCCGCTTATACGATCTAGTCAACTTTTTCTAAATAATTTTGTTATATTTATTATTCAAAATTGAAACTTTATGAAAATATTATTAAGCATTTTACTTATGGCTACCGTATTAACTACCAACGCACAAAGCATACATAGTTTTACCGTAAAAAGCATTGATGGTAAGAACTTAAACTTAGCCAGTTTTAAAGGCAAAAAAATATTAATTGTAAACACTGCCTCAAAATGTGGTTATACACCTCAATACGAAGGTCTAGAAAAAGTATATGAGCAGTACAAAGATAAATTAGTCATTCTTGGATTTCCTTGTAATCAATTCGGTGGTCAAGAGCCAGGAACCAATGAAGAGATAGTTGCTTTTTGCAAAAAGAATTATGGCGTTAGCTTTCCTTTAGCCGATAAAATTGATGTAAAAGGTGACAATATCGCGCCTATTTACCAATGGCTTACCATGAAATCAAAAAACGGAATTCTAGATGCAAGCATTGGCTGGAATTTTAATAAGTTTTTAATTGATGAAAATGGTAAAATGATGGCTTATTTTCCAAGCAGCGTCAAGCCCGATAGCGAAGCTATTTTATCTTATTTAAAATAAATCCATAGCCTGCTTTTTAGCCCAGCTTTATAAACTATCCATTATCTTCGTTGCATGTTATTCAGCGAAGTCATAGGTCAGGAGGCATTAAAAAAGCAATTGGTTCACTTAGTAGAACAAAAAAGACTAAGTCATGCTTTATTATTTGCAGGCCCAGAAGGCGCAGGGGCCCTACCTTTAGCTATTGCCTTTGCTCAATATATAGTGAGTCTTCCTGCTAATAATGAAGGGTCTGTGGCCGACTTATTTGGAGGCCCTGCAACAGAAGTTCAAACAGATACTTTCTACACACCAGATCAAATAGAAAATTTACCTGCTTATCATAGAGCCAGTAAACTCATGCACCCCGATTTGCATTTTTCATTTCCTTCCATTACAGAAAAGCCAGGTCAAAAAAATCTTAGTGCCAATTATATTGAAGAGTGGAGAGAATTTATACTGGGCTATCCTTATGGAAATGTTTTTGATTGGTTACAATTTATTAAAGCTGAAAACAAGCAAGGTAATATTAGCGCCGATGAGTGCGCTGAAGTGATTAAAAAATTATCTTTTAAAAGTTTTGAAAGTGCTTATAAGGTACTCGTGATGTGGATGCCTGAATACTTAGGCAAGGAGGGCAATAAACTTTTAAAATTAATTGAAGAACCTCCAGACAATACCATTATTATTTTAGTAGCTGCCAGTGAAGAAAATATTTTACCAACTATTTTAAGCAGATGTCAATTTATTAAAGTGCCTCGATTAGCAACTAATGAAATTGAGGCCGCTTTAATGCAGAAAGGGCAAATTGAAAATGAGAAAGCAGCACAAATTGCTTCCATGTCGGATGGTAATTATAGAGAAGCCCTTCATTTATTACAACATAGCGACGCCGACTACCTCAGCCAAATAAGAGAGTGGTTAAATGCCATTTTGAAAAATGGGCCAGTGGCACAGGTAAAATGGGTAGACGAGACCAGCAAAATGGGTAGGGAGCCACAGAAGCAGTTTTTGAAGTATTTTAACCATTTACTCGAGCAAAGTATTCGTTTAAAAATACTGGGCACCGACCTGCCTTTGGACCCCGATTTAAAGGATTTCGCCTTAAGAATCAATAAGATAGCGAGTGTAGGCCAAATGGAGGCTATTATTCAAGAAATTGACAAGGCTACCTACTATATTGAGAGAAATGCCAACCCAAAAATGCTATTTATGGCCTTAGGCATCAAGTTCTATCATATCATTCAGAACAAAACCTTAATTTTGACAGAAGCCTAGCAAGTAAGCGAGAGAATCAGAGAAAAGAAGCAAGGCACGGTATTTATATTCATTAACAGTAGAACTTACATAATATGGGATGTGGATCTTGTGGAACAGGAACACCAAACGGGTGTAAAAGTAATGGAGGCTGTAGTACAGGAGGTTGTAATAGACTAAATGTCCATGATTGGTTACGCAATTTACCTATCGACGATGCCGCTACACAATGTAAAGTAGTAGAAGTTAGCTTCAAACAAGGCAGTAGAAAAGAATTCTTTAGAAACACCACCTCACAACATTTTGAAAAAGGCGACTACGTTACCGTAGAAGGCGTCAATGGATTTGACCTAGGAGAAATTGCCTTGACGGGTGAACTTGTGCGTATACAATTAAAGAAAAGAGGGACGGATGAATTTAGTCCTGAGATGAAAAAGATTTTAAGACCTAGTAACGAAAGAGATTTAGAAACTTACCATATTAGTAAAAGTAGAGAAGCCGCTATGTTGTCACGTAGTCGTGCCGCTGCCAGAGACCTTAGACTGGAAATGAAATTAAGTGAAGTGGAATTGCAGGCCGATGGCAAGAAAGGAACTTTCTTTTATACAGCTGATGACAGAATTGACTTTAGAGAATTAATAAGAACTTTTGCTGGTGAGTTTAAAGTAAAAGTAGAAATGCGTCAAATTGGTATTAGACAAGAAGCTGCCAAAGTGGGTGGTATTGGAAGTTGTGGAAGAGAACTTTGTTGCAGTACTTGGTTACACGATTTCAAAAGCGTGAATACGACTGCTGCGCGTTATCAAAATTTATCCATTAATCAAACAAAATTGAGTGGTCAATGTGGTAGATTAAAATGTTGCTTAAATTTTGAATTAGATACTTATTTAGATGCCTTACAAGGTTTCCCTGATTATGCAGATACACTTCAAACAGTAATGGGTCAGGCCTTTTTAATTAAGAAAGATATTTTCAAAAATTTAATGTGGTATACCCTTCCTAATAATACCAAGCATTATCCTTTAACCATTGACCGTGTTATTGAAATTAAAAAATTAAATAAACAAGGTATTGCAGTAGAGGAATTGCAAGCAGTAGAAATTACAAGTAAAAACAAAGAGGTAGAACCAGAATTTGTAGAATTAGTAGGTCAGATAAGTTTACGTTCTTTAGAAAAGAATGATCGCAGAAGAAGAGACCAACAAAGAAACGATAACCGTCCGAACAACGGACCAAGACCTAACAATGTTCCTCAACAAAGAAACGATCGACCGAACAACGGACCAAATAATAGACCTAATAACGGACCAAGACCCAATAATGGCCCAAGACCGAACAATGGTCCAAGACCTAATAACGGACCAAGGCCTAACAATGGACCTAGCAACGGACCAACTAATCCAAGCGCCAATTAATTAAGCGTATAATTTTTCTAATTCCTGATTTGTAAAATCCATTAATTTTTTTACATAATTGGGTGAGAAATTAAATTCAATGCCTGCTGTTTTATATAATTCAGGCAAGGTTTTAGTACCTCCTAAACTTAAGGCATTCATATAATTTTCTAAAGCCTGCGTTGGATTTTTTTGATACTGCATCCACATACCAATAGCACCTAATTGTGCAATCCCATATTCAATATAATAAAAAGGTACTTCAAATAAATGCAGTTGTCTTTGCCATCCTATGGCTCTATACATATCTAAACCTGAATAGTCAATGCTGTCGGTAGAAAATTCAGCAACAATAGCTTTCCAAGAACTTGTGCGTTCTTCTATGGTATGCATAGGATTTTCATAAACCCAATGTTGAAACTTATCTATAATGGCAATCCATGGGAATATCGTAATGGTTCTTTCTAACTGATGTTCTTTCGCTCTATTTAAATCTTCTTCATTGTCAAAAAAGCTTTGCCAATGATTCATGGTAAATAATTCCATAGACATACTTGCTACTTCAGCCATCTCCATCGGATATTCTTTAAAAGCGCTTAATGAAAGTGGGTGCGCTAAAAATGAATGTATAGCATGACCCCCTTCATGCACCATGGTAGTCACATCGCTCATTTGACCCGCTGCATTCATAAAAATAAAAGGCGCCCCCGATTCTGCTAAAGGACAATTGTATCCACCCGGTGCTTTTCCTTTTCTACTTTCTAAATCAAAATGCTTGAGCTCATCCATTTTGCGTAAGCAATCTGCAAAAAATGGGTTCAATTTTTCAAAACAAGCCACCGACTTATTGTATAAGTCTTTGCCGTCTGTAAAAGGTTTTAATGGGGCTATGCCTGCTGGCTCTGCTTCTGTATCCCAGGGCTTTAAAGTAGTAAGTCCTAATTTATTTTTTTTGCGTGCATAAATTTTATCAATCAGTGGAAGCACATGTAACTTAATAGCTTCATGAAATTGAAAACAATCCTCTTTGGAGTAATCAAATCTTCCCAACTCTTGAAATTTATAATCTCTATAATTGGCAAAGCCTGCATTCAAGGCTACTTGATTTCTTTTTTGAATTAAGCTAGTAAATAAATCATGCATGCTCGTTTGGTCTTGCAAACGACGCTCTTGAATTTTAAGATAGACTTCTTCACGAATAGCTCTATCTGGACTTTCTAAAAACTGTGCAGCTTGTTGTAAGGTATATTCTTGCTCTTTAAATTGAATAGTCATTTTGCCTGCAATGGTTCCATATTGTTGTTGCAGTACACTTAGCTCCGCTTGAATAGGAATATTCTCTTCTCTAAAAAGTTCAATACTTTTTTTAACCGAACGTAAATAAGTAAAATAAGCAGATTGATTCAGTTCAGAAGTATATGGACAGGCAATTAATTTTTTATTAAGTGCATCTGCATAGGGTTGCATTTTAGGTTGAATCTCCATGCAGAAAAAATTGAAGGACTCTTCCAAAGATTTATCGGTGGTATCACAGGTCATTTTGATTTGTCTCCAACAGGCATCCTCGCTAATAAAGGCTTCTAGTTCACTTAGGTTTTGAAGCCATTTTTCAAGGGTGGCTACTGAATCTAAATCTTGGGCTAACAAGGTCTTAAAATAAGGCTCTAGGCCCTCCCAATTGGTTAAAACAGCATCGGCAGGAAGAAACTGATGGCTTAGTTTTTGAATGTCTGCTGTTCTTGTCATTATATGGTATTTTAAGAGGCAAATTTACTACTTTTACACACTTCAAAAGTGACTAAAATTGCCCAATACCATTCATTTACTGCCAGACCACATAGCTAACCAAATTGCGGCAGGCGAGGTTATACAAAGACCTGCCAGTGCGGTAAAGGAATTATTAGAAAATGCAGTAGATGCTGGTGCCACCGAAATCAAATTGTACATCAATGATGCCGGTAAGGCCCTCATTCAAGTCATTGACAATGGAAAAGGTATGAATGCCACAGATGCTAATAATGCATTTGCCCGTCATGCCACTAGTAAAATAAGCACCATTGAGGACCTATTCCAAATTAGAACCATGGGCTTTCGTGGTGAAGCCTTGGCTTCCATTGCAGCTGTTGCCCAAGTAAGTTTAAAAACAAGAAGAGCAGAAGATGAAATGGGGACCGCTGTAGAAATTGAAAATAGCAAGGTAACAGAAACAAGTGCTATAGCTTGTCCCGTGGGCACGAGCATTAGCATGAAAAATTTATTTTTCAATGTGCCTGCTAGAAGAAATTTTTTAAAAAGTAATAGCGCTGAGCTTAAACATATCATTGAAGAATTTACCAGAGTGGCCCTCGCCTTTCCCGAAATTTATTTTAGTTTATCAAGTAATGGACAAGATGTATATCATTGGGAAGGTGGTAGTTTTAAACAAAGAGCCATTCAAGTTTTAGGCAATGCCTATCAAACGAAGCTGGTAACCGTGGGTGAAAAAACCGACTACTTAACTATTACAGGCTTTGTAGGCAAACCCGATACTGCTAAAAAAACAAGAAGCGATCAATACTTTTTTGTAAACCGCCGTTTTATTAAAAGCGCCTACTTGCATCATGCGGTTGCCAATGCCTTTGAAGGTTTAATTGCTAAAGAAAATTTTCCTAGTTATTTATTATACATCGATGTGGATCCCGCACAAGTAGATATTAACGTACATCCTACCAAGCAAGAAATTAAATTCGAAGATGATAAAATAATTTACGCCTTTGTGCAAGCGGCCGTTAGACATGCATTAGCACAATTTAGTGTAGCGCCTTCTTTAGATTTTTCTTTGGATGCAAATATTCAACAATTGGATGCTATTCAAAAACCTTTTACCGACGAAAAGTATAATAATACCACTAAGCAGTCTTTGTATGAAGGATTTAGCAAAAAAAATCAAGCGCATTTAATTTCAAGAAGCGAAAACGCTTCCAAGCAAGACTGGAAAAGTTTTTTTACAGATATCCCATCATCCAATGAAGGGCTGGATACAGCTGGAGAATCCTATATTGTAAAAGCTTCTTCCATGGGACTCTACAAAGAAGGCAACCCACTAGAAATTGAAGAAACGGCAAGCCTTCTACAAATACATCAAACTTATATATTAGCGCCCTCGCAAAGTGGGGTCATTATCATTCACCAACAACTAGCGCACGAGAGAGTCTTGTATGAAAAGTTTCAAAAGGCAAGTGCACAGCCGCATGCAACTCAAAAAAGTTTATTCCCAGTGGTTTTAGAATTAAGCGTCAGTGATGCGATACTATTGGAAGATATTATCGAAGACCTTGCCCTTATTGGTTATGAAATTGAACCCTTTGGTCAAAATAGTTTTATTATACAAGGTATACCTGCCGATGTAATTTCAGGTAACGAGAAAAATGCGATTGAATTATTACTAGAACAGTTCAAGCATTTTAGTGGCGATATTAAATTTAGCAAAAGAGAGAAATTAATTCGCTGCATGGCGCGTCAAATGGCCATTAAAGCAGGTCAAGCACTAAGTCATAAAGAAATGCATGCTTTGATAGAATCTTTGGCAGACTGCGATATTCCTACTATTACCGCTTCTGGTGCCCCTACCTATGTTGAATTAAAGGAGGATTATTTAGATGGCCTGTTTAGTAAATAATTAGTTCAACTTCATGATACTTGTTAAATAAGCTTCCACCGCTTTTCTTACTGGATAAGTGCTAGGGCTAATATGATTGGCCACTAGTACAGAAAATAATAAATGGGTTCCTTTATTAGTTATGATATAGCCACTTAAAGCAACTTGATTACCCAGGGTACCTGTTTTAGCATACAAGACTCCTGGAATATTTTTATAATAAGCAGCTAAACTACCCTTGCCTCCTTGTGCAAAAACGCCTTTAATGCGCGTTAAGCTAAAATCGTTTTCCATTTTTTTCAATAAGGCCACATAGTTCTCAGGCGTATTTAAATTAAATCTGCTAAGGCCGCTTCCATCAGCCCATTGTGGGGTTTGAGGGAAAAAACTAAAGTCCGATTTTAAAATAGTATCCACTAAAGCTTCGTCATTAATGGTACCTAATAATTGTTCACTTGCCATTAAAAAAACTTGCTCTGCAAAAAAGTTATCACTTCTGTGCATCATAATTTTTAATAAACTATCGGTAGGAACTGTTTTAACAATATGCCCGTTATTTTGATGCCAACCTTTTTGAATGGCAATAGGAAAGGCAGGATGTAATGTATCTTCTAATAATGCTTTTGCTAAAGCATAAGTAGTATCAGTTATAAAAGGAATTTGTTGTAAAGTATCTTTAATAGATTTACCTGTAGCAAAAAAATCATTTGCTAATTTAGCCCTGCTCCACTGTGTATACTCTTTTGGTGCTAGCTGGTTTTTTGTAAATAAACTAGGTTGAAAATTGACACCGTTTTTTGATTTAGTAACGCTAAGTACATTACCATAAATATTTAATCTATTTCTTTCGGGTTGATAGTCTTCTGGGTAATCATCCCAGGCCCAGCCTCTTCCATACATTGCAAAGGCATCTGCCTTATCGGGGAAACATAGCACCACTTGCTTTTTTGTTTGACGGATTAAATCGGCAATAGGTTGATACGTAAAATCGGGATGCAAAAAACTTGGATCGCCCAAGGGTAGTAAAAAAATACTGTCTTTGTTTTCTGCCATTTTCCAACCAGGTATGGAATCGTCTAAAAAGCGCATACCTAAATAACAAGAAAGAATTTTAGTATTACTTGCAGGTGTGTAGTATAAATCACTTAGGTGACGGTCTACCCATTTTTCTTTAGAAACGTTAAAAACTGCAACCCCTACATGGGCTCCTTTTAAAGCAGGGTCTGCTAATAATGTTTTCTGTGCCTGGCGAACAGAACAAGCAGCACTTACTAACCATAAAATAAATGTAAATAGGGTGGGAAAATTTATTCCCTTTCTAATGCTCTTAGCCATCTTTCTGGAATTTCGTTGTTGGAAGCTACTAAATAATCTTTATAACTACAAGGGGCCCATTGATTATTATGTGTTTGCATCCACCATCTTCCAGTAGTCTTACTTTGTAAAAAATTAGTTTCTATATCTGAAAAGGCAATATGAAATTCTTTAAATCTTTCTGCATCCGACAAAGGCGATTCTTTTTTCCCTTTCTGAACTCCATCTATTACATACCATATCATTTGAGCCATTTGTATCGCCGTCAATCCATTATTATCTAATTCAGCCTGATAGCCAAATAGCCCAATAGTACAGGTTTTCCAACTCATACCCGCATACTGCATTAAAATACAAGCCTCTTCTCCATTAAAACCATTCGGCGTAATTAAATTAGCAGGAGCCTGTGCATTTTGAATGGCGCTAATATCAAAGCTCATCATATGACTGTCTCTAATAGCAGGTTCCATTTCTTCAATATCTTCTCTGACTTTACCCAAACGATAACAATCAAATCTTAATTTATCGATGGTCTCTAACATATGCGGATGCATAAAATAACTTTGAAATCCGATATGTGCATAGTGATTTAAATGATTTGGAAGTCCTGTAAAAAGTTCTTCTAAAAAATGGTCGGCTGGAAGCCTGGCTTCAAGGTCTAAGTCAATCTTGGCATCCACCACCACAGCATTCACCAAGGTAGGTATGGAAGTATAAGCATGGTATTGGGCCAAACTAAGATCATGAGACCCTCCCATGATAACCACTTTCTTATTTTGTAATAATAATTCTGAAATAACTGTTCTAAGGGCTGCATAACTATCTTGAATAGACTGGCCCAGTTTTACATTCCCTAAATCAACAATAGAAACTTGGGTATGCCAATAATAAAGAGAATATAAAGCCCCTCTTACTGCATTGGCGGCGGCATGTCCATTCAATGCATAACCTCCACCCCTACATTCCCCTGCACCAATAAGGACCATATCTGCTTGGCTGATATCGGGCAGACTGCCTTCATTGGCCTTGATATGTTTACCCAATTGGGTATCCCGATAGCCCTCATCCTTGGAAAGAAGGTCTAAATTAATAGGTTCTAAATAATCTAAGATAGAGTTCAATGACATGCGTGAATGTTAACTACTAATATTAACGCGAAAAGCGGCAAAAGATTGCATTCAAAAGCGACTAATCTAGGAATTTATAGCCCAGGCCTCTTATGGAAATGAAATGAACCGGCGATTTTGGATCTTGCTCGAAATATTTACGAAAACTGAGGATAAAGTTGTCAATGGTTCGCGTGGTTGGAAAAACTTGATAACCCCATACCGACTGTAAAATGCGCTCTCTGGTAACCACTGTATTTTTATTTTCAATGAGTAGTTGCAGCAGCATTGATTCTTTTTTGGTTAAAGTTATCTTCTCCCCTTTATTATTAATAGCTTCTTGTAATTTAAAATTAAATGTATGGCCTGCAAAGCTATACTCATCCATTTTCGTTTGCTGCTTAGAAGTATTTGTTTTTTGAATCAACTTAGAAACGCGTAATAATAACTCTTCTAAATTAAAGGGTTTGGTCAAATAATCATCTGCGCCTAATTTTAAGCCTTGTACTCTATTGGCACTAGTATTTTTAGCACTTAAGATTAAAATGGGCGTTTCTATATTATGGAGTCTTACTGTTTCTGTTATAGCAAACCCGTCTAAAGAGGGAAGCATAACATCTAAAATAATTAAATCAAAATATGCCGATTGAATTTGTTTTAAGGCATCTGCCCCATCATAGGAAGAGCTTACACTATAGCCCTCTATCTCCAAATTCAATTTTAGAGCGTCGTGTAAATTTTCTTCATCCTCTACTAACAAAATTTCAATTTTTCTCATGTGCTTAGATAAAAAAAGTAACAGTGAATATACTTCCAGTAGGTATGTTGGAAGTTAATTGAATAGTGGCATTATGAAATGCAGCAATTTTTTTACAAAGGTAAAGACCTAAGCCACTGCCCTTCGTGGTTCTGATACGCTCATCGCCCACGCGATAAAATTTTTCAAATACTTTATTTTTATCATCAGCTGCAATACCTGGTCCTTGGTCCTTTACAATAAGCTGAACAGTATTAAGATGTAATTGTAGATGAATATAAATAGGCTCCGTTACAGGTGCATATTTATGGGCATTATCAATTAAATTATTAATCAGTAATTGTATCAATAAAGGCTCTCCTTGTATTTCCATTGCGTCTTCTATCAGGGTATTACAAATTCTAGAAGGATACCTTTCTTGAAAAGATTTAATGTTTTGTCGCAGCAGTTCAGACAGATTCACTAATTGTTTATTGGCCTCATACTGGCCCATATCTAATTGAGCTGTCAATAAAATATTAGTACTTAAGCTATCTAATCTTTTTGTTTCTTTTAAAGTAGCTTCTAATAGTTTTAATTGTTGCGCACTGTCTAATTCTCTTTTTAAAAGTGTCTCTATATTTAAATGAGAAATGGCAATGGGTGTTTTTAATTCATGGGTAACTGCCATCATAAAATTTTGCTGCTGGTCGGCATAACGCAATTGTTTCATTAAGGAGCGGTAGACATAAATAGCCCCCAACAAGAATAAGACTAAAATGGTTAGGCCCTCTCCAATAAATTGCTTTGTCTTTCTAAGTTGAAAATCTTGAATGGCATGGGTCTTGGCTGATAAGGAAGGATCGCTTAACTGAATAGATTGAAATTTAATAGCCGCAATTTCATTGTTTTGTTTTTCCAAGGATACATACCACCAAATAAAGGCTGCAATCATGTAAGTCAGAAAAATCCAATAAATAAGACTTACTAATTTTAATTTATTGACTTTTACTAGTTTCCAATTCATGGTTTTGCTTTTTCTACTCTAATGCCTGTAGATAAAATGTTCTCTAGGGGATCCTCTCTCATGGTATGTTGAATACTTATTTCATTGATCCCTTTATTTAAATGAATAGGGGTTGCCGTCATGGGAATTCTTTGATCATAAATATCATCCATACCTGTACCTAGCCATCCCTTTGCATCATCCGCTAAATTTAAATTAAGCACTTGTTTAGTGATGGCATTGTTAGGGCTTTTGATAATAAGGTCTAGCCAAATATTTTTATAATGATAAGCATTGTGGTGTCTGATGACAAAAAATATTTTATAATTAGCCGCTGTATCTGTAACATTAAACTGATACTTTGTAGCTTGCTTAGCAGTCCAGTTGTGATTAGGATAAATAGTACTTTGTTCAAAAAGTTGTTTGGTCTCACATCCAGACAACACTAAAAATATACTTAGTAAAATAAAAGCTATTTTATTTTTCAATAAACCCATTTTATAAAACGTTTAATATTTGTTCTTTTGCTTTTTCTAATTCATCTTTCATCAAAATCACCGATTTCTGCATTTCCATATCATTGGCTTTGGAGCCAGTAGTGTTAATCTCTCTTCCCATTTCTTGTAAAATAAAAGAAAGCTTTTTGCCTTTAGAAGGCTCTGTTTCTTTTAAAACTGTTTTGAAATAAGTGCAATGATTATTCAACCTTACTTTTTCTTCAGAAATATCTATTTTTTCTATATAATAAATAAGCTCTTGCTCTAATCTATTATTATCATATTTATCGGGGCCTACATGTTGTTCCAATAATTTAACTAAACCTTCTTTTATTTTGACTCTTCTATTGGGTTCAAATTTTTCTATATCGGCTTGATGTGCTTCAATAGCTGCAACACGCTCTAATAAATCTTTTTCAACCGACTTGCCTTCTTCTAAACGATGTTGTATTAAAGCCTTGATAGCTTCTTGTAATAAATCTTGAATTTGTTTCCACTCCTCTTCAGTCAATACTTCGCTACTAGACGAAACCACATCGGGCATCTTTAATAAAGTACTTAAAATATTTTCTTTAGGAATGCCCAACTCATCGGCTAGTTCAACAATAGGTTGATAGTAGGATTTAGCTAATTCTTTATTCACTGTAACCGGCTTAGAAATGCCGTTGGACTTAATGGTTATAGTAGATTCTACACTTCCTCTTAATAAAGATTCATTTAATTTATTTCTAATTTCTACTTCATAAGGCTTTAAGCTGAAGGGTATATTCAAACGCAAATCAAATTGTTTGCCGTTTAGCGATTTCACTTCTACTAAAATGGTCTTGTCTTTAAAAGTAGCCTCTGCACGACCATATCCCGTCATTGAATATAACATAATAATACCTGTTTAAATAGTGAATAAAGGTATTAAATTATAGGCAAGCAATCGCATTTTTTAAAAATCAATGCCTACCCCATTTTTCTTGCGCTGCTGATACGCTTCAAAATCAAACGTATATAATTTACCAGGGCGGTGCGTCACATTTACTTCCATTTCGTTGGTGTCCATTAAGTAGCCCATTGCAGCAAATTTTTTCCTAAAATTGCGACGATCCAATTGACAATTTAAGATGGCCTCGTATACATTTTGCAGCTGTCTTAGAGAGAACTTTTTAGGCAGTAAGTTAAAGGCCAATGGATGTTCTTGAATTCTCTTTTGCAACCAATGAACACAGACATCTAATATTTCCTTATGATCAAAGGCCATCTCGCCCAATTGGTCTATCTGATGCCAATTTAATTCATGGTCTGTGATAGATAATTCATGGTGCATAATATTTAATAAAGAAGCGTATACGGTGGTCACCACCCTGCCACCTGGATGTCTTTGGGGCTTACCAAAACTATGAACCTGCTCAAGATAAACATCTTTCATGCCGGTTCTCTCTAAAAGGACACGGTGTGCCGCATCATCCAAATCCTCGTTAGATTTAACATTATCGCCTAATAAAGAGTATTTCTCAGCAAATTGGGCTAAATCGCTCTTGATAAGTAAAACCTTGAGTAAATTTTTATCAAAACCAAATATCACACAATCCACCGTTAGAGGTACTGCAGGATAAGATTCCACCAAGGATACCGCCTCCTTGGTATGAGAAGTACTCGCTAAAGCGACAGATGTAGAGTGTTCAAGCATAAGCAATAGAAGAAATAAAAATTTCTTATCCCAAAATACGAAATAAAAGAATAAAACTATTTGTATTTTAGCAGACATTTTAGAGCATGTACAATAAGTCCCAAATACAAAGTTTTCAGTCCCTTACCGCGACCTACCTAGCCGAGCCCCATACCATCGAATTAACCCCCTTAAGAAATTTACTTAAATTTCATGAGTACCAATATTATGTTGCAAACGAGCCCTTTATTAGCGATTTCGAATACGACCAATTATATCAGCAATTAATTACCATTGAATCGGCGAATAAGTCTTTAATTTCAAAAGACTCTCCTAGTCAAAGAGTAGGTAATAGTTTAAATAATTCTTTTGAAACGGTGGCGCATTTAGTGCCTATGTTGAGTTTGGAAAATAGCTATAATGCAGAAGACTTAATTGACTTTGATCGCAAAGCAAAAGAAGGAGCTGGCCTAGAGGAGATTACTTATTGTGTGGAACCCAAATTTGATGGTGCCAGTATTTCACTACTTTACGAAAATGATTTATTAGTACGCGCCTGCACCAGAGGTGATGGTGTAGCAGGAGAAGACATTACAAATAATATAAAACAAATTAGATCCATTCCTTTAAGTATTCCTTTACTTGAAAACGGCATTCAACAAATGGAAATTAGAGGTGAGGTGATTATGAGTAAAAAATCATTCGCCGATTTTAATGAGAAATTAAAAGAAAAACAAATTGCCACGCTTGCTAACCCACGCAATGCGGCTGCAGGTAGTTTAAGAATGAAGGACCCAAAGGAAGTGGCCACTAGAAATTTAGATGCCTTCATTTATCATATCAGTTATTTTTTACCCGCACCCAAAACCAAACTAAGCCCCTTATTAAGTAGTCATAGTGGTTCTTTAGAATTACTTTGGAATATGGGTTTCAGGTCGCCGCAAAAAGAAAGAAAAATAATTAAGGGTGTGGAGAAGGTAATCGCATTTTGTACTGAATTTGAAGCGCAGCGTGATTCGCTTCCTTATGAAATTGATGGACTTGTTATTAAAGTCAACGATTTTGCATTGCAAGAAAAATTGGGCATGACTTCCCACCATCCAAGATGGGCCATTGCTTATAAGTTTAAAGCAAGACAGGCCACTACCATTTTAGAATCGGTAGAATTTCAAGTGGGACGGACCGGCGCCGTGACGCCTGTGGCTAAATTAAAAGCGGTAGCCTTAGGGGGTGTAACGGTGTCTAGTATTTCCATGCACAATGAAGAATACATTAAAGAAAAAGATTTAAGACTAGGCGATACCGTTATTATTGAAAGAGCTGGCGATGTGATTCCACAAATTGTACAATCTATTCCCAAATTAAGAACGGGTAAAGAAAAAATAATTCAATTTCCTACGCAGTGCCCTGTATGTAATGCCTTATTAGAAAAAGAAGAAGCAGAAGCTGTTTGGAGATGCAATAGCCCTTTATGCACTGCCCAAATAATTGAACGCATTATACATTTTGTGAGTAAGGACGCCATGGATATTAAAAGTTTCGGAGAAGCTAATATTAGAAAATTTTATGAACTAGGCTTACTCACGAACATTCCTTCACTCTATCAATTGGACTTTAGTAAAATAACGGGCTTAGAAGGTTTTGGTAAAAAAAGTATTGATAATTTGAATGCTGCTATTGAGATTTCAAAAACCCAACCTTTATACCGGTTAATTTATGCCTTAGGTATTCGCTTTGTAGGAGAAACTACTGCTAAAACTATTGCAAGTCATATTCAACACATATTAGACTTAAAAGATTTCACTGAAGAACAATTACAAAGCTTCGACGATGTAGGTATTAAAGTAGCCACCAGCATTTACCAATTTTTCCATGAGCCTAAAAATATTGAACTCATTGAGCGCTTAGAAAGCTTGGGCTTGAATATGATTCAAACCAATGATACTGCAGTGGATGGTAATTTAGCAGGACTTAATTTTTTATTTACAGGTACCCTCACTCAATTAAAACGCTCCGAGGCTGAAGCCATGGTAGAATCAAGAGGCGGCCATATACTTGGTGGCGTGAGTAGTAAATTAAATTACTTAGTGGTAGGTGAAGATGCAGGTAGTAAATTAGAGAAAGCTAAAAAAATTGCTAGCATCAAAATTATAACAGAAGCCGATTTTGTTGAACTAATAAAAAATTAAATAAATTATTTTTTATTAGTTTTTTCCTCTTATGATTTTTTCAATGACCCCCATAAACGGGGTCATTGGGTTTAATAAATAGCAATTCGAAATCCTAATTTTTCGTTCTCTATCGCATAGCTCAAAGTTCACTCAAAATTGAATTTCTTTATTGCTATTTTTTAAGGGGTCTTTATTATCATTTCAAAATATTAAAAGTCAAATACAATTTTGATTCTGAACTTTGAGTCATAGCGTAAAGAAATATATAAATTCGAACGTTAAAAAAGTCTGCATGTTTGAGCACGTAGTGCGAGTTCAGACTTTTAGTTCGTATTTATATATTTTAGCGTAATGACGAGAGTGAAGAATAAAAAGTATTTAACTTTTAATATTTAAAAGTATTTGACATTTAAATATTAGTAGAAACTAAATAATTCCTTTTGAAGCCAAGTATTCAGCAATTTGAATAGCATTGGTAGCAGCGCCCTTACGAAGGTTATCACTTACAATCCACATATTCAAAGTTTTCGCTTGGGTTTCATCTCTTCTTAAACGACCTACAAATACATCGTCTTTTTCATGAGCCCATAAAGGCATTGGATAGAATTGATCTGCATCACTTTGTTGTACCACCACCCCAGGCGCTGCAGCAAGTATATCAATGACTTCCTTCAATTCGAATTCATTTTCAAATTCTACATTCACGCTTTCACTATGGCCACCCATTACTGGAATACGCACCGTAGTAGCAGTTACTTTTATAGTATCGTCTTGCATAATTTTGCAAGTTTCTTTCACCATCTTCATTTCTTCTTTAGTATATCCATTCTCTAAGAAAACATCAATTTGAGGAATGGCGTTTAAGTCAATGGTATATTTATAGGCCATATCATCGGCACCTACTTTTAGGCCTTTTCTTTCTTCCATTAATTGGTCTACTGCTTTTTTACCTGTGCCTGTTACACTTTGATAAGTGCTTACCACCACTCTTTTTATTTTATATTTTGCATGAAGAGGTTGTAATGCCACTACCATTTGAATAGTGGAACAATTAGGATTGGCAATGATTAAATCATCGGCAGTTAATACAGCAGCGTTCACTTCTGGTACGACTAATTTTTTGGTAGGGTCCATTCTCCAAGCTGAAGAGTTATCTATGACACGAATACCTGCAGCTGCAAATTTAGGCGCCCACTCAAGTGAAGTGCTACCTCCTGCTGAAAATAAAGCCACCGCAGGTTTTGCTGCAATGCCTTCTTCCATAGTGACCACTTTATAAGCCTTGCCTTTATAAATGACTTCCTTTCCTTTTGAGCGTGCCGATGCTACTGGAATTAATTCGGTAATCGGAAAATTTCTTTCTGCTAATACTTCTAACATTTTGGTACCCACTAAACCGGTGGCCCCTACTACTGCAACTTTCATATTTTATACTAATTCAATTTCAAAATTTACTAGCTGAACAAAAGATTGTATGCGTTCTTTAATATCCGCTTGACTAATCTCCGTTAATCTCTGTGTACCAAATTTTTCTACGCAGAAGCTTGCTAAAGCACTACCTACAATAATCGCCGACTTCATGTTATTGAATGAATAGTCTTTAGTTTTTGCAAGATGTGCTACGAAGCCGCCTGCAAAAGTATCTCCAGCACCAGTTGGATCAAACACTTCCTCTAATGGTAAGGCTGGGGCAAAGAAGACTTCAGTTCCATGAAACAATAAGGCTCCATGTTCTCCCTTCTTAATGATTAAGTATTTAGGACCCATGGCCATAATTTTTTTCGCAGCCTTTACCAAACTATACTCACCGCTTAATTGACGCGCTTCACTATCGTTCACCATTAATACATCTACTAAACTAATAGTATGTAATAAATCGTCCATCATAATCTCCATCCAAAAATTCATGGTGTCCATTACAATTAATTTCGGACGCTTTTTCATTTGCTTAATCACACTACTTTGTACACCAGGTACTAAATTACCTAACATTAAAATTTCACAGTCTTGATAACTATCTGGAACAACAGGTTCGAAATTTTCTAATACATTTAATTGAGTTTCTAATGTATCGCGGGTATTCATATCTAAATGATATTTACCACTCCAGAAAAATGTTTTCTCGTCTTTTTTAATTTGAACACCTTCTAAAATAACACCTCTATTCGTTAAGGCATCTAATTCAGACTGCGGAAAGTCTCCACCCACTACTGAAATTTGTTTAACAGTAGTAAAATTAGAAGCGCACCAAGCAATATAAGTTGCAGCTCCACCAATAATTTTATCGCTTTTTCCAAAAGGGGTTTCGATGGCATCAAAGGCCATAGATCCAACAACTACTAATGACATGTTTTTGATTTTAATTTTCAGCTGCGAAACTACGATTAATACATTGAAATCTTTCTGAGCACCTCAAATTATACGAAGCGAGCTACTAAGTAGCTGATAATCAAAAAACTAACGAAAATGGCAGTTTATTTAAAAATATAAAGCATTTTAAAGAATTTATTCAATAATTTCATACTAACAAACATTCAATTTTTATCCATGGCTAGAATAAAAACAGAGAAAAACGGGTCTAGAAAAGACGTCATTGTAAGTAAAGCAGCTACCCTATTTAGAGAGAAAGGATACAAGGCAGCCAGCATGCGTGACCTAGCCGAGGCAGTGGGGGTAGAAGCCGCCAGTTTATACAATCATATAAAATCGAAGAGTGAATTATTACACGAATTAGTTTTTAATGTAGCCAATAGATTTGTGTTGAAAATGGATGAGATAGAATCTGAGCCTATTTCTTCTTTACAAAAAATGGAGAAGTTATTACGTTTTCATATTAGCGAAATGATTCACCACTACGAAGAAGTATATGTAAGTGATAGAGAATGGAAACATTTATCAGACCCTTATTTATCCAATTATCAAAATCAACGAAGAGTATACCGCAAAAGGATTGCAGCCATTATTGAAGAAGGCATTCGCAACAAAGAAATTAAGGCTATTGATGCCCCTACGGTAGTTTTAATATTTTTACATGCCGTAAGTGGTATCGAAAGCTGGCATAGATCTACTAAAAAAATTAATGCTACCGAATTAGAACAAAATATGGTGGCTATTTTAATTGATGGTTTAAAAGCCAACAAGTAAACTGCATGAATGAGCGACTATAATAATCTAGCTATAGACGCAAGATTTAGTTAACTTTGCCATTCATAATTACACAGTGTCAGAAAGAAACAATTTTATTGATTACATCCGCATATTTGCCCATAGTGGACATGGTGGAGCAGGTTGTAAGCATTTTTTACGCAATAAATTAACTGCTAAAGGAGGGCCTGATGGAGGTGATGGTGGCCGTGGTGGTCATATTATCTTAAGAGGGAATGCGCAGTTATGGACCTTATTACATTTACGCTATTATAAGAATGTGATTGCGGAAGATGGAGAGAATGGATCAAAGAATAAATGTACAGGCAAGGATGGCAAGGATATTATTATTGAAGTACCCCTGGGCACCATTGCTAGAGATGAAGAAACAGGTAAGGTAGAAGGAGAAATTTTAAAAGACGGTCAAGAGATTATACTCATGAAGGGTGGTCGTGGTGGTTTAGGTAATTCAAATTTTGCCACACCTACTCAACAAGTTCCTGAATATGCACAACCTGGAGAAGATGGTTTTGAGGGTTGGAAGAATATTGAATTAAAAGTATTAGCCGATGTAGGACTTGTAGGTTTTCCAAACGCAGGAAAGTCGACACTACTTTCTGTGATTACAGCAGCTAAACCAAAAATTGCGAATTATGCATTTACGACTTTAACGCCTCAATTAGGCATGGTAGAATATAGAAATAATTTATCTTTTTGTATTGCCGATTTGCCAGGTATTATTGAAGGGGCTGCAGAAGGAAAAGGGCTAGGACACCGCTTCTTAAGGCATATTGAGCGTAATGCGGTTTTATTATTTTTAATTCCTGCCGACTCAGATGATCATAAAAAAGAATTCGAAATTCTAAAACATGAATTAGAAAAGTTCAACCCTGAATTATTACAAAAAGAATTTATCATCGCTATCTCAAAATCGGATTTATTAGACCAAGAATTAACCGATGCCATAGTAAAAGAGCTCCCTAAGAAAATTCCACATATTTTTATTTCATCTGCCACGCAAAAAAACTTAGTAGAGTTAAAAGATGTTTTATGGAAGGCATTGAATAAGCCTATTTAGAAATTATAATTTTTTGAAATCTATTTAAAGAATAAAATACGCTGAAATATTTCAAAGCGTTTTATACTAAGCAAAAAAAATCCCTCCGAAATTCGAAGGGATTTTTTTATGAAGTCTTGAATATATTTTATAAAAATTAATTTTGCCCTGCCTTCGTGGCCTTGCTTCTATTATTCTCGTCTAAAATAGATTTACGCATTCTTACCGATTTTGGAGTGACTTCAATACACTCATCAAACTGAATGTACTCCATACACTCTTCTAAAGTAAATAATACCTTAGGGGTAATACGAACGCTATCATCAGATCCGCTTGCACGGTGGTTAGTTAATTTTTTCATCTCCACAGCGTTGATATTTAAATCACCTGGCTTAATATGCTCGGCCAATACTTGACCTGCATAAATTTCCTCACCTGGCTCAATAAAGAAACGACCTCTGTCTTGTAATTTATCAATAGAGTAAGCAGTTGTTAAACCAGCTGTCTTTGCCACGAGTACGCCATTGCTTCTTCCAGGAATAGGTCCTTTCCAAGGCTTGTATTCATTAAAGCGGTGTGCCATTACAGCCTCACCAGCAGTTTGTGTTAACATTTGAGAACGTAGACCAATTAATCCTCTAGAAGGAATATCAAACTCTAAATGTTGCATGGTACCCTTCGATTCCATGATTAACATCTCGCCTTTCTTTTGAGTGACTAAGTCAATAACCTTGCCACTGTAATCAGCGGGTACATCTACTACTAATATTTCAAACGGCTCATGTTTACGGCCATCAATTTCTTTTACTAATACTTGAGGATTACCTACAGTTAATTCATATCCTTCACGACGCATGGTCTCTACGAGTACACCTAAGTGTAAAATACCACGACCAAATACCAAGAAACTATCTGCACTATCTGTTTCTTCTACACGTAATGCTAAATTCTTTTCCGTCTCTTTCATTAAACGATCACGAATATGTCGAGAAGTAACAAATTTTCCTTCCTTACCGAAGAATGGAGAGTTGTTGATACTGAAAGTCATACTCATGGTTGGTTCGTCAACACTAATAACAGGTAATGCTTCAGGATTTTCAGGATCAGCAATGGTATCACCAATACTGAAATCATCTAATCCCACCACAGCACATAAGTCACCAGAAACAACTTCTGTTACTTTACGCTTACCCATTCCTTCGAACACGTATAATTCTTTTACTTTATTTTTCTTTAAACTTCCGTCTGCTTTAACTAGTACAATGTTTTGTCCTTCTTTGATAGTACCTCTTTCTACTTTACCAATAGCAATACGACCTAAGAAAGAAGAATAGTCTAATGAAGTAATTTGCATTTGTGTATGTCCTTCTTTTACATCTGGACCTGGAACATACTTTAAGATACCATCCATTAAAGGGAAGATATCTTCACATTGAGTAAGGCTATCGTTAAACCAACCATTCTTACCACTACCATAAAAAGTAGGGAAATTTAATTGATCTTCTGTCGCATCTAAATTGAAAAACAATTCAAATACTGCATCGTGTACTTCATCCGGACGACAGTTTTCTTTATCGACTTTATTGATAATTACAATGGGCTTTAAATTTAATTGTAAAGCTTTTTGTAAAACGAAACGAGTTTGAGGCATCGGCCCTTCAAATGCATCTACTAATAAACAAACACCATCTGCCATTTTTAATACACGCTCTACTTCACCTCCAAAGTCAGAGTGACCTGGTGTGTCAATAACGTTAATTTTAACGTCCTTATAAGTTACTGAAGCGTTCTTACTTAAAATGGTAATTCCCCTCTCACGTTCAAGCTCATTGCTATCCATGATCAAGTCACCAGTCTCCTGGTTGTCTCTGAATACTTTTGTAGCGTGTAAGATTTTGTCTACCAAGGTAGTTTTACCGTGGTCAACGTGGGCGATAATAGCGATGTTTCTTATTTCCATGTACTGTTTTGAGGCTGCAAAGG